>Ga0307509_10003241_pt1 | contig 25120 bp, 33 predicted proteins | sample 10_EM_MG_FD_202245 | JGI IMG/M metagenome (GOLD analysis project Ga0307509, IMG submission 202245) | Populus trichocarpa ectomycorrhiza microbial communities from riparian zone in the Pacific Northwest, United States - 10_EM | ecosystem: Host-associated > Plants > Roots > Unclassified | place... | reverse complement strand
TCCTATGGTCTAATGGCTTAGGAGACTGGTCCACTAATTTGAAACAGGGACCATCGTCAGTTCGAATCCGGGGGACAGTGGATTAGTCGAGCATTAAAAAAATGCTCGGCGAACCACTTTTTTGCTGAGGGGTAGGGGTAGGTCTAGGGTTGTTAATTCCCGCTGAATGGGGAGGAGCTTTTTTATTGCCCTAATTGTATTTTTGATCTGGCGCTGTCGCAACAAGCCTGAGCAAAAAACTCAACTCGGTACTGTGGGGCTGGAAAGGGGCCAACCTGTCTACTAAATTGTTTCTTGTATTTTAATTTAATTGGTGAGCGGGCGGGTTACAGAGCTAGTTAGTAAGATATGGGAGCGGTGGGTTCGTGGTCGTAGCGGAGCATGGATCACTAAGAGCTAGCTGGAATCGTGTGTTTATACGTGGGTGGAGGAGGCAACGGAGGCAGAGACTTTTCATGTGCATAGACGACTCCGCTCTTTTCGTGTTTCATTTATAGTTATCGACTTCTTCATCTTACAGTTCTTTTTTTCATCATCGACGATTTCTTTAACACTACCCGCTGTGTGAGCGGCGATTGCCCACTTTCAGTATTGGTTTTTGTTTTCCTACCTGTCTCTCATTTCCCCCTTTCCTCCCGTTTGCCCACCTTCCTCCAGGATCTCCCCCCGGAAGAGACCACCCACCCGGGCGAAAATCATTGTTTCAGTACAAGACCATCAAACCCTTCCCTTCCACGAAAATGAACTAGAAGGCGGTCGCGCTTTAGTTAAACTCCCTGCAGACCCCATTGAGAAACTACTTGTTGCTGCTTCCTCACCATATCCAAATGGTACTAAAACGGGATCGAATACAGCCACAGCAGGAGTACTACGAGATGGGGAGTGTGAAGGGGAATGTATGAAATGATGTAGAATCTTTCATACTAGTGTTATTGTTTGTATCAGGGTGGATATGGCATCGGGAGCTGCATATTGAATGAGTGATTTCTTGTGATAATAGTTACCTGTTGTGTCAGATAGGGCTCGATACTTGTTGATATTGTGTAGACATTTTTTCCTTCTACCTTTACGTATTCAATAGCCTTTTCCAGGAAATCATAAAGGTTTTAGTTCATAAATCTGGGCATCTCTCTCTTTCTCTCTCTCTAAGTATTAGACACGGTAGGACTAGTGAGCGAGGTTCACTCTCAAACAGGATCCCGGAAGAAGCAGCCTATGTATAATAGGAATACGGCAGGCTTAGAAGGATTTTATATTCCGGACTAGCTGTAGCCATTTATGACCCGGCACCTTTTTTATTTGAGAAAGAAATCGGAAAAACATGGGTTCAGAGGGCGATCTGGGATCGGTAGTGAAAGGGATTATCTGGGAGCTAATGCTCATCTAAACAAACTGATTGGAGTATCTTAGTATCTGAGCAGAGTGCCCTCGTTTCCTTCTAACATCTCGCTGATCGTAGGTATTCCTCTCGAATGTGTTTCTCAGGGTTGGATCTAGCCATCTCGTAGGGAGACGGATGGATCCCACACTCTGAGGGAGAGAAGAGGGAGCCCTCAGCATCTCACTCTCCATTGCGCAGGGTTTGTTATTTCCTTGCGCCACTTGATTGACCATTTGATAGTAAGATTTGAGGGGAGGGATTGGGCTCCTGGGTTCATACTAATTACATCAAGGGAATGATTGCTTATCGTGTTGGGTGGTTGATCTTGAACATTTTAATTTTTGGGGGGACTTAAGATTAGTTGTATTACCGCAGGGAGTATTAAGTGCACTGCGCTATAGAGGAAACATGCTCTTAAGAGCGAAGGGATTACAAAACACTGACCACCAATCACCTCACCGATAGCTACCTAGGGAACCCTTTCCTGTACTAAAGAATAGCTATACGGGGATATTAGCCATGGAATTCGGGGAATATTTGTCCTGAGAAAGAAAGTGAGGGTCCGTTGTTCCATTGATATCACGAGAGAGTAATATCATTGGATACTGATGCTTGTTTATTTTTCCAATGATAAAGTATCAAGCACCCGAAATGTCTATTTCCCAAAGAAGAGGCAGTTAAAAGATCAAGAAGAAAGAGTATTATCGGCCAGTTCCTATGGTCTAATGGCTTAGGAGACTGGTCCACTAATTTGAAACAGGGACCATCGTCAGTTCGAATCCGGGGGACAGTGGATTAGTCGAGCATTAAAAAATGCTCGGCGAACCACTTTTTTGCTGGGGGGTAGGTCTAGGGTTGTTGATGCCCTGAGGTCAACTCCCGCTAAATGGGGTGGAGCCTTCCTTATTGCAGATTGTATTTCTGATCTGGTGCTGCTATCATACAACAAGCCTAAGCAACCCTAACTCGGTACCATACCATCAAAACCTTCCTTCCACGAAAATGAACTAGAAGGTCACGCTTTAGTTAATCCCTCTAATCCCTCTGCAAACTCTATCGAGAAACCAACTATTGCAGCTTCTTTACCATATCCGAATGGTTAGAACACAGCAACAGCAGGGCACTACGAGATGGGGAGTGATATTGGTACTGCGGTGAGCCCATACCTTGCGCATGGGTACCCGCCCCTCCATCCCTTTTCCATCTTCTTCTTCCCCCCTACCGAACAACCCTTCAGAAAGGCAGGTGCGCTTTCTCCCTGAGGCCTCTCTCAAACTACCTTATGGTATTCCGTGTATGGGTGGGGAGCGCGGTACGTAAGATCCAAAGTGGATACATAATATTATGAAGAAGTAAGCTCTTTCGCCCCCTGCTCCCTTCCCTCTAATGCCCTAGAGAGGGAAAAAGGCAAGAAGTAGAGCCAGGACATATCTTGAGAACTAACTATCCCTGGGACGATTCGATGTACTACGAAATGCTATAAGGGGTGACTTCGTGTTTCATAGGGAGGTGGATATCGAACGAGTGATTTTTTGTGATCCAGTTAACTTACCGGTTCCATCAGATAGGGGCTCGATACTTGCTGATATAGTATAGATATTCCTCCTTCCTCCACTTTTATGTAAAATATTCAAGTGCCCTTTCCTGTAAAAGTCTAAAGGGTTTGATTCATAAATATCAACGTCTCTCTCCCCCTCTCACTCTGTATTAGGGCGAAACCGGTGGGCGGCCCCCCCTCGGACAGGAATCTGGAAGAAGCGGCATAGTCAGGGATACTACAGGCTTGGAAGGATTTTATATTTGGAGTAGTGGGAGATATTTATGCCCGGCTGCATTTTGTTTTGGGGGGAAGTGGGGGATACATAGGGGGGTTATAAGGCGATCTGGATAGGTATGGGAGTGTAAGGAATGGTTTAAGAGTTGATGCTCGTCCGAACATACCGATTGAGGAATATTATCTAAGGAGGGTGACCATAGCTTCTAGAATTTGTAGCTAGTTTTCCCAAATCAGAGAAGGGGGGCACAATATCTTTCCTTCCCGTTTCCTCCTGATACCCCTCTGGTCGTAGACGTGGGAGGAAAGTGGAAGCCTCCGGTATTTCACTCTCCATTTCGCAGTATTTGCTGTGTCCTCGCACCACTTGGTCTACCTTTTGATAGTAATATTTGAGAGGAGGAATTGAGCTTCTGGGTTTATATTAATTACACTAAGGGAATGATTCCTTGTCCGGTTGGCTGGTTGATTCTAAATTTATGTTTTTTTGTTCAAGGGGAACTTAAACTCAACTGTATTACATCAGGGCGGATTAAGCACACTGCTATAGGAGCAAACATGCTCTTACTAAGAGCCGAGTGGTTATAAAACACTGACCACTGATCACTGATGACACCTAGAGAATCCTTTGCTGTACCAAAAAAATAGCTATAGGGGGATATTAGCCATGGAATTCGGGGAATATTTGTCCTGAGAAAGAAAGTGAGAGTTCGTTATTTCATTGATATCACGAGAGAGTAATATCATCGGATACTGATGCTTGTTTATTTTTCCAATGATAAAGTATCAAGCACCCGAAACGTCCATATTCCAAAGAAGAGGCAGTTAAAAGATCAAAAAGAAAGAGAATTATCGGCCAGTTCCTATGGTCTAATGGCTTAGGAGACTGGTCCACTAATTTGAAACAGGGACCATCGTCAGTTCGAATCCGGGGGACAGTGGATTAGTCGAGCATTAAAAAAATGCTCGGCGAACCACTTTTTTGCTGGAGGGTAGGTCTAGGGTTGGTAATGAATGCCCTAAGGTCAATTCCCGCTGAATGTTGCGGTGGGACTGCTGGCTAGTGTTCGGGTATGATACTATATGCCCGTAACTTGTACACCCTGCCTGTTGGGCATGCAAAGCCGATTCGAGCAGGGAAATGAATCATAGGAGAATACTTCCTGGTAAGGACTGACAAGAGATGTGTTATCGGGGGATATATGAACTATCCAGGCAAGTTTGCGCTTCCTAGTTCACCAAAACCGCTCCGATCGCCCGCCAAAGCCCAACTAAACCAATATCGACCTGACCACCCGCGGCTTCGAAAAATCTCTCCACGCCATTCGATTTACCAGCACCCCTAAATCTCAGAAATCATGCCGGGTACATACCACGCCACAAACCTCCTGGGGAGACAGCAAAGGGCCAGGACGCAAAGGGGGAAAGAAAAAAACCAAATTCCCCCCTAAATCATGGATGAGACCCCAAACCCCTTGCAACCCCGAGTGACATTCTATGCAAAACCCTTAACCCTCACATGATCACATGACTAAACGCGAAAAGAAAAAAAATCCCCCCCACCACCACCCCACTCAAAAACTCCCACGCCAAAACATCCAAGGGGGGGGAAAAGAACAATTCCCTTCTTTTTTTTTCCGCACCCTGCAATGTGAAATGATTGACCGCCTCGCATCATTTACAGCGCGTCTCTGCCTCACAGCAGAAATAATCACTCGTCGAAGCGCAAGCATCCAGCGACAGAAACAAGTCGTTCAATCGGTCTGGCCAAAGGCATTGTGCTACCCGATTGGCTCATTCCGGACGGGGACAAGTTTGAAGGATAGGTATATATATACAACTTTTCTTTTCTTTTTCGCCTCCGCTCCCCCTGCCACCAATTCGATAGACTCGACTGAGGCTAACGACGGACGGGATGGATATGCAGTGATGTCGATCTTCTCGTCTCAATTCCGGAGCAAGGTGACGAACGGAGTTGCGTGCTTGCGGCGGCTGCTTGTATGAAGGAAGCCATCATCAAACATCGTATCGCCGAGCCGCAGAATTGCTCGGTCATAGGGGGCGCTAGGGTTCCCATATTGACCTATATGGACGGGAACGAGACGCCGCCGCTTAAGTTTGATATATCGTTTCAGAGGGAAAATGCAGTCAAGAATACGGAGTACTTGGTTGAGAAGTTTGATGAGAGACCTTTTATGAGGGATCTTGTCATTATTATGAAGTATTGGTATGTCCTTCCCCCCTCCTGACTTCCACTGCAAGCGACTGAAGTGGGCGACTTACCTGTGGGGGTCTAGGCTACGGGAGAAGCACATGAATGAGGTTTATAAGGGCGGTTTGGGGTCTTATGCCGTGTCTTTGACGGTCATTGGATTTTTTAACGTATTATTACACGGCCTTTTGGGAGAATTCGGGTGGTTGCTTTCGGGAGCTGACCAAAGTGGCGATCACAGCTCAAACAGAGGACTTTGAGTCGAGCAGAGTATCAAGCCTTCATTACTGGTTCCAGGTACAACATGTTTGTGCAGTATCTCGAATTCTGGACAGGATGGAAATATAAGCAAGATTCCATGATACCGGATCCTGGGATAATATCGAGAAAGGTACCGCGACCCGCCATTGCACCACAGAGTCACTGCTATTGTCGCTAATCCTATTCGCAGACACGAGACAAAAAAAGGGGTTGGCCACTCATGCTCCGGATCATGGACCCCACCGACCCAGCGAACGACGTCGGTATGGCTTCCTACAGGATAGGCAAGGTCATCAGGGGAATGGCAAAGCTGAAGCGGAGGATACAAGACCTCGGTCCGGGTGTGGAGGAGAGGGAACTTGACCAATTGCTCAGCAGCACCCCAGCGCAAAAAGCAAGGTCCCTAAAAGAGAAGATTCACCAGGGTCGCAACAACCACGCTATGAACCTCAAGATGCAAAAGAGGATCAGGAAGTTGGAGAAGAAACAGAACCTGACCAAAGGGGCGCAGAAGAGCTTAGCAAGGTTGAAGGAGAAACACGAAGAGTTCATCACGAGGAGACCAGGTTTCGCCGCTGAACTGGCCAGGGCTGATCACCTTCTTAAAGGTACTGGTGGCCCTGAGCAGGATCTTCCAGGCCCCGAACACGGTCTGGGCCACGACACGCCCATGATAAACCCGAGGGAGGAAAACATGCAGCCGCCGACCCCAGGAGAATCCGCTACAACGAAATCACAAAATGACGAGAGGCCCGCCCTCATAGAGAATGAGGGGAAATCTTTCGAAGAACTGGAAAGGGAAGCAAAACATGCCGCCACTATAGCAAGGAAACGGGAGAAGAGGGAGAAGATGCTCCGAAAGCGGGCCGAGAGGAAGAAGGCCGAGAAGGAGAAGAAAGCGCAGAGAAGGATGGAAACCGAGAAGGAGAAGAAAGCGCAGAGAAGGATGGAAACCGAGATGAATCGGCTGAAGAAGGAAGAGGAATCGGCTAACACGCGGCCGAAAGCTAGTAAGAAGGTTATAGAACAGGAGGCCATGAATTGATGGGAATCGGAAATTATATAGGCATCATACCCTGGGTTGAGTTTGAGGGTGGACTATATAATCGGAGGGTGATAGCTAAAGGGTGTTATGTACAAAAAATTGTAAAATGACTTCTCGGGATTGGGGTTTTATGGGCGCTAGGCAGGCTGTTCATCTCCATTATAAATAGTTTCATGGTAATACTTTTACTGGATCAGAGCACATGAACGCATGCAAGCGCCCCACCCCAGGGCCTGCAAATTCCACAGAACCCAGTGCCCATGCTACGCTCGCACGATCACACATAATCCCACTATACCACACGCCCGCGAGAATCCCCATGATATGAAAGCCCGCAGATTCCCATTTTTGATTAATTACAATTCAACTCCCCCAATGCCGGCCCGCTCAAGCAATCGTAATAAAGCGTATAGCCTCCTACCCACTCATCCCCCAATTCCACGCACCCCTCATCCACCCATCAGTCCATCACTTTCTCCTAGCAGGAGCGCTCTTCTGGACCTCGATACCTTCCTCCAACCGTCTAACATAAGCCTCCACCCTCTGAATCGAAGTCCTCAAAGCCTATATATAATCCCATACTTAGCCCCCCTCCCTCCCCCAAATCCAAACCGGGAAAAAGGAACGGGAAGCAAACCTCAACATCCTCAGTCAAAAGCTCATTAGAAACTTTATACTCGTCAAGTAAGTAAAGGTACGCAGCCCCGCCAGAAACCGTCGATCCCAGGAGAAACCCAAACAATCTATATCCCCCCCACCACCCACCACACATACCGTATAAGTCAGTTCAAAACTATACCACCACGCAACGGAAAAGGGTATTTGGTTAAGAACGCACCCTCCTCTAAAAGCCCCAATAGGCCTCTTTTTGGGAATGGAGGCGGCGGGAGTAGCGGTGGCCGCGACTTGACGACAAACACTTGAGGTGGCGAATGTGCGGAGGTGCGGGGTGCGGAGCAGGAGTTTGCGGGACGTTTGGGATAACATGGTGGTGGTGGTGGTGGGGCCCCGTGGATGGATGAATGGATGGATGGATGAGCGGATGCACGGTACAATAACGAGTTGCAGTCGGTTGGTTTGGTTGGGTGGTGGTGGTGGTTGTGGCGGCGGCGGGGTGGGACACAAAATCGAGGGGTGATTGATCTGATTAGATTCCTTTTCTTCTCCTTTCACTTCGTTTGGTGGGGTGGGGGGGAGGGGGATTGAGGGACGCTCGGGAAAATTTGGCTTGGTTGGTTGGTTGGTTGGTTGGTCGGGTGGTTGCTCGTCAGAACCTTAACCGGTTTGTCTTAGCTGGATGGAGGACCCCTGCACGTGGGCTGGTTTTAATAAGTAAAAAAAAACAAAAAACGGTGTGTTATGGTGTGTTGGGGGTTCTATTTTTTTTTTTTTTTTTTTTTTCCTCTTTCTATTTTCTAATTTTTTTTTTCTTTTTTTTCTCATTCCCTATCGCCTCGCCCTGGCTACATACTGTACTCTTCCCCGAGTACAGAAAATGAATCGAGAACCCAATTGTGGTAAGAGGAAGCAAGCCGGGGGTGGGAGAAAAGTTACCATCCAGATCCAGAAGTAACCACGAAAACGTCGGATAATTATTATCTCGACCAACCTTACGGATATCATCGCATGTAACGAGTAACCCTATCATACCTTCCTACTCGTGGAATCCCTTTCCTTTGTTTTTTTTGCTCGGGGCGTGGGATCGACGGTGAGGGCTTTTTTTCCCTTGAGATCAAAATTTAATGGACGAATCAATTGTTGAACCTTTTTTGCTCTCTTCCGACCCTGCAGCAAAATTTCCTTGCTAGAGCAACTTAGGCCTACAATATCACGAGATAAGAAGGGGTGGAATTCGTCGAAATTCCTACCCCCCCCCCCCCTCTCTCCACCTCTTCTATGATACAGGTGTGTTGTTCCGATAACCGGTAAGACCAAAAAGGCTGCCGGGCTCCGCACAGTCCCTGCACGGGCAAAGTGCGCACTCCTAGCTAGAGCACCAGAGTACTGTATAGTGCCGGTACGATAGGGTCTCAGGTTGGACAATTCCCGCAGAGCCTCAGTTGTAGATCACTTTAATTGAACTGCAATCTACATACTGGTAATACGTAGACGCGTCTGTAAGGTGGCACCCGCTAGTACAGTACAGTATGCTAACCATGCTACACCATCTTTTTCATTATTATTCCCAATCCCAATCCTGCAAACGCCTATCCAATACAGACCGTTGAAAACACTCCAAAAGGAAAAAGGGGAGAGAGAAAAAGAAAGAAAGAAAAAGACCCAATAAGTTGTCCAATTCCCCCCACCCACACTTGCCAACATGTTTTGTCTTGTTGGCTAGTTGACGGGTTATATACCACGGCAGTAGGATCTATACATCTTTATCCTTCCCGGCATACAAATGCCCTACAATCGGCTGGCCTACTGGGAGGCTTGACAGAGAGCAGTGGCCCACCTGTGATTCAATAGTGGAGCTTGGCTTCGTTGGTACAGCGCCCCACATTAGCGGTTCATAGGATGCGTCCACGTCCTCCTTTGGTGGGTGACATGCTGCAGCGATCGCGGCGGAGCAACTACCGGCGAGCGGCATACCAAGGGGATATTTCTTCGAGCCGACTGTGAGCAGGACGATTAAGTGGATGAGTCCGCTTGCCATTAGCAACGTTATTCCTGCCACCTATAGTGCATGCTTGATTAGCTGCGTCTTATTGGATAAGAAATTGAGGGGCGATCGGGAGAGAGAGCGTACAGAATATCCTACTGTGGAGACGACTTTGAAGCTCTCGCCGAGTGGATTGAAGACTTCGAACTTTGCTAGGAAAATTCCCTGTGATGCGCAAAGATGAGTTATGGATTTCAGTGCCATTAGCGGTAGGGAGTATCGGTAGGGGAGTTGAAGCCAGTATGAAGATCGTTGTTGGCCTGTTGGCTGCGATACACGGAGCGGTTTACGTCTTATTGCAAACTCCATCCATTCCTTAGCCATAAACATACTGGTGAATATACCGTTGTAACTAATAGATATTAGCCGATGGGTGCTTGGAGGTTCTCGGGAAACATACGTTAGGTATAAGAACGATAGCACCACTTGCGGAGAATTGGCTAAGAATATGGGAATTATAAGTCCTCCATCCTTGGAGCTGAGAACTGACGAAGTAGTTTGTGCTCCAAATCCACGCTTCACTCTAATGATAGTTAGCCGGACGGATCAAATGATAGGCTAGGATACCCACAGCGACTTAATGTCAGTTTCCATGCCATTCCTTACATCTTTCGCGTATCCAGTCCCGATGAATATTGCCGATAGAGATATAATACCCATCCAGGTCCCCACAGTTATGACCCACCTCCGCCCGGATGGCGCGTGCCACCACCTCCACTGCTCCGGTGCGTATGGCTTTGGTGTCGGCCGAAGCTCCCACGATGACTCTGCCATCGTCTTATCAGCCAAACACCTTCTCAAGGTGGTAATGTCCGGTTCTTTGAGAAAAGACTCGATAGCATCCCCCATGAATACTAGTGGCACAGTCTTCATCCTGAAGGCGGCCATCGCCATACTGATCGCCTTGAGGAGATTCGCGATGATGACAACCGCAAGAATGCCGACGCTGAACTGCAGCTTGCACTTTTTCCGGGTCCCCTGACCTCTGCATCCAGTGATAGTGTGTCCTCGAACCACCCAATCACCATCCGGGATATCCCTTACCCCATCGTCAGCTCCCATCTCGCAGCTCTTTGGGAAAGCGTAGTCGGTTTTATTCCAGTTATTAATGTCTATCAACGAACTCTCATTCTGGCACATCCAGTTGTGCTTGTGCTCCAGAGAACTGTACATGATCATTGACATTAGAGAAGAATTGCCTGTAGGCTTTGTCGAAGAGACCAACACCAGATTCTGCATGTCGCCCAGGAGAGGCTGAGAGTACTTTGCCCTGCAATCTTTCGTATTCATTCTATGCCATGTTCCACGCCCCTCGCTCATAATTTGGGCCACTTCTCGCATCTGCTCGAAATTATAATCTGGCATCCAAACATCCTTCATCTTTGCCATTATTTTCACAGCCACGGAATCTGAATCATTCGTAGTGTTGTAAAAGCTCCCCTCGATCCGAACATTGCCAGTGTACATACGTTCGCCCCCGTACTCATAATTGCCGACATAGCGTTCCTTCGGGTCGTCCGGTTTCCAGAATGTATAATTGAAGCCTTCCACAAACGGCTCTACAATGACGGAACCCATTGTGCCAGCCTTAAGACCGCTTATCACCTGGCCAGTCTGGTTATATGAGGCCCCGTTGAAAAAGTCCGGCGTGACTATCCCTACGTAATAGTTGCTTAATGATAGTGTGGAAAAAATGGCAGAGTTGAAGCTGATCGGAGAAGACACATCAATATAGCCCATAGCACAAAAAAAAGACAAGCTCACAGCAGATGCATAGGAACGCTTGTAAATCCCAAAGTCCACCAAACCCACACTCTTATCCTCTCCATCCGGTGTAAATGGCCCACTGTCCTGCTGAAATTTTAGCACCCGTATTTGATACAGCTCAAAGAACCGCTCCATACTTCAGATTCCTAAAACTAGGTATCCCAATATCCAACCAGTCCCTTCCAAACCGTGTTAGCGCACCCCTCTAAATATAATAGACTCCAGATCGAGCGATATACTGACTTTGTCTCGTGGGCCGCATCGATCTCCTCCCTTGTTGGCGCACTCAAGACTTGCTGCGTGTAATGACTACCCGCCAGTAATATCGAAGAGACGAAGTTGATAGTCACATGCGCCCAGACACTAATCTTCTTCATATCGTCGCAATCACCCAGGTATAGTGTCCCTAATCCAGTACCCTCAGGGGGGTATGCAACGATAAAATAAATTGTGATCCCGAGCGTAAAAAGGAATATGGTAGCCGCGAAGCTAGCACATATCTTAACACCCGTCCTCCACGAAACCGATGTATCCAGAATCGCCGCCACAGGAGCCTTCAGCACCGAAAATCTATGGCTCGAAGTAGATAGCCTAGACCGGGCAGTCGATGGCCTCTGGCTCGGATAGAGGGAGCTCGATGGAGGTGATGATGCCTCCAAATCATCTGAATCGCTGCCACCATCTGTTCCCAATCTAAAGTGCCGTCATTAATTAGTGCTTATCGATTAACTTTCGTACAGGCGCATTATACTCACCCCCTCGTTTGCATCTCGAAAAACCCCTTCGACTCACCATCATCCCTCCAATTCGAACCCCCACCTACATCATCCTTATCATCAATCAGAACTCTTTCGTATTGCTCAATACTGGCGTTCGACCTGCGCCGCTTGCTGTCTTGGCGACCCTGAAACATAGTCGAAAGTTACCCCCCGAGGGCTCCGGAGGATTCTAAGAGAAAGTGTGAGGAAGAAAAACCTTAGCATATATACAGTATTTCTCCTGGAAACCACGAACAGCTCCTGCTCATAGAGGGTGCCTGAAGCCTTGACAGTTCCTGTTAGTGACGCTGAGCGATTCCGTAGCTGAAAAGCCCGGGAATAGGAAAGCTGACGGCGCTTGTTGCCCAATAAAATGTCGAGACGCTATTGTCCTCCACCCCAGCGCATCCTTCCGATCGAAAATCCTCACAGCCACATCGCGAAGGTGACCAATGGAGACTCTACCCGCCAAGATAACATTCTGGACCTGGAGCGCCGTGCAAAATACACTAAATATACCAGTGTCTATTCCTACCTCAGTGCTTAACTTACGTGTAGTATTTAAAGTTAAGCCATGTGATAGGCATAGTGTCAGCGCGAGTGGAGATTTCAGAGCGCAGTACAGGTTTAAGTGCCTTGCAGGGCCAAGAAACATCCGAACCCAGCGATCTGGCCGAACTCCGACCACGATCCAGCTAACAGCTGCCCAACGAAGACGCACGGGAACACCGGTATTAGGGGGGGGGGGGGGGGGCACGCTCGGGCGGGGAGCTCCACCGGACACATCCCGAAGATTTTAAGCGACTGGTAAACACCCCTGACAACCGCTCATGCTAAAGATTTGTAAACGAGTGATTTATGGTGATGCGCCGCCATTGTTGACAAGCTTCAGTATGCTACTATACGGGACCCCGTCTCTTTCACACATTCTTTTTGGTAGCGCCTATCGCAAGAGCTTGCCCGCTGTTCACTCAGTTTCAGGATACGATGTAACATCCGGAGAGAGAGATTCCCGGTTACCGTTCCCAGCATAACTCGAATAGAGGGGGGGAGCATAAGCTTGCTTGTGCGAAATAAACCGGCGAAATGCAACCTCAGCGCATGAAAGAATCGAGGGATGTTCAATAGATTTGCTAGTGGGCTCACATAAACATGCATTAAGTTTACCGGTATGCGTAGAACACGAGAAACTTCTCAAAGGCTACTCTGGGTGTGTGAAGGTAACCCATTGGAAGAAACACACGAAATCACAAAGACAGAGGCATAAGCAGAAATGAACCACCAGGGCGCATCAACGTACTAGCGTAATCCTCAGAGAGAAATCGAATTTGGCCATATAAAATGAGCCCCGGTGAACCTATAGCATTCGAACCGACAAGAAATATCATGATTTCTGCCATGTTCCCAGTAGATCCCCAGCCCCTAGTCCATCAACGTTAATACGAATCATCCCCTTTCTGCTTAGCTAGTACTCTCCCTTTCTAGCGTGTGTATAGTAGCACTCGTATGGTGCCAAGTTTCCCTCTATGTGGAAGCTGTCGCATAAAGGGTGCTCAAACCCAGCCGGGGACAATGGATAACGGCCCGGACGGGTGCTAGCACATCAACCTTGAGCAATCAAAGGATAAACTTTCGTCACCGAGATACGGCGTAGTCTGCGCCCACCAAATTCTTTCAACCTCCAAGAGGACGATAGTCTCAAGTAAACCCAAGCCCACGATATCCACAGCGCGAGGCGGTCAAAGCCCTGTGGGAAAGCCTCAAGCTTGCGTTGGCGACTATACCTCAGCAGGCGGCCATTTCTGAGCCTCGATGGGTTCGGTTTTTCTTCTTCCTTCCATGCCCTCGTCGCAGACGTATCTCGGAGGGATATAATCGGGTTGAGCTTTGTGGTTGATAAGAGGATGAAATCAGATTCTCTTTCCCTTTTCGCCTCTAGGTGCATCGATGATTAGGGCACGGATTTTCGCCGTGATCCCCCCTTGGCCGGAAGAAAGGCTAGACCAACCTATCCGACCACGTCGCCCCGAATTAATGGCGAAACCGCATCCGATAAAAAAAATGCGCCTTGCAACGCAGCCCTAGAATGACAGACCAACTCTTTATCAAAAACCATTGAGTGTCATAGATCTGGAAGGCTTTTTCCCAAGGTGACAAAGGTTGGAGATCTCACCCCAAGTCAGAGGATTCAAGGAAGCTGGAAGAAGCTCCTTTCGATTTACTCCAATCATCGGAATTAAGAATTAAGAAGGATTTAGTAAGCGACTTCGCCCAGGAGGTTCCTTGCGAGAATTTCGGGTTACGGCCCAACGGGAGATACTTGCAGGGCTGCAGATTGCATGGTATGCGTGAATTAGCGGCGTCGGAGGAAGTCATGGCTCGGCGGTCCGACTTACATGTGTGATTATGACACTTTCAACTAAGCTCTAGAGAACTCAAGGTAAAATACTCGCGGTCACAGCTGAGTGTACTCGCGCGACCGAGTCGAAGCCGGACACCCCAGGTGGTCACTCCCATGCACAGTGTGTGTGGTTTCAACTGGGCCATGCGAGCATTGTCAGCGCTGAACTGCGACAGTAGAGTAACCCATAGAATTCCATTTTTTTTTTCCACAAAGAAAGAGAAAATGAGAGAGGGAAAGGGGAGAAAGAAAAGAAAAAAACTACTGTACTGTATATGAGCAAGTTCCGGGAGGTAAGCGGATAGCACAGCACTCGAGTGCTGTGTGCCCTGCAGTTCAAAAGTGGTGATGATGATCAGGAAATTCATATCGTGTGTATCCGAGCATGTGTTGTGTCGACATTGTTGCGCCTGACTCGCTCGATTAATCTACCGAGTTCAGGCTGAGATTAGAATGGAAAAAGCCAAACATCATCTGCCACCTGCTAATCTCTCGATACATATACCCCACCGCCGGAAGATCTCGACTCTACCCGAGCACCTTAGTTTCTGACCACTGCGCCCGCACTCGGGCACAGTGGTGGTTTCCTTTGCTAATCCCAAGCAATTGTCCACTTCGCCAATGGACTTGATGAACAGGTTACTCCTCTCCTCCCAGACCAAATGTCGCCGGCATGCCTGCTAGGATGCCGGTCAGCCAACCCAACACTTCTATCCCGTCCCTACCGGAACAAGGCAAGTTTGTCGGTGCTAGAATAAACGAAAAGTTTTAAGCCCCGCTAGTTATAATTATCCAGCAAGGGTTCCGAACAGGACCGCGAGTCCAAAGAAATTACTCCAAAGGGTTAAGTATGAATTAGAGCCGTGAGGGGACACACAGGAGCTCTAGTGGAGTGACGAACTTCATATTTATTTGGTATCATAAATAGCCACGCCCGGACGTGGGGGGAGGAGGTATGTGGGCATGCATATTGTGGCTGGCGAACCACATTCAATTTCAGTTTTGGAACTCAGATTAGAGTTTGAGTTGAGAGAGAGAGAGAGAGAGGACCCGGGGATCAGTTTTGATCAAAGTGCCCCAAATGTTGTATGACCAAAAAAAAAGTCAAAACCAGATCCATTGTTATCCATTGTTCAACTCACCCATCTGCCCATTTCCACTCTCAATCCCTCGGAAGTGTGGAGCGCTAGCTCAAAGGTGGTAGGGTGGTAGGGTGGTGATGATGGTGATGTAGAGTTACGCACGGTACCGGTACTGTTGTGCTCTGATCTGCGGGAGCTGCGGGACTACAGTACGACGGGCAAGGAACAGACATTCCCTCCCACGTTATTTACTCGGTTGAGACTCCACCATCATTGCGAGATGCAAGCGAGAGAGATCTCCTGTTCGAGCTTGCTAAAGAAAGGAAAACCCTCCCCAGGGAACCCGGTTGACCGCAAGGGAATGAATTGCACCATTCACCATCCGTGCTTTGCTGCTCGGTGATAACAATAGCGTGTATCAATTGTTGAAGCCCAAACGTCACCTGGCAGATGCGAGTTGTGAGCTATTAGCTCCGTGCGAAAGCTCACATCCAACAGAATAAACAATCATATTCCTGCAAAAAAAAACCCCCCCCCCAAGAAGGAGAGTTATAATACCAACGGCCAGGTATCATGACGTCCCTGCTGCAAGAACAGAAACATCGTGAGATGCCCTTGGCAGGATGTGCAAGGACAGCTCAACCCCTCCATCAATTGCCCCTTTTTCTTTTCCCCGCCTTCGCCAACAAAACCTTTTAATGAATTGTGAATTCCCTTCTGAACTTTTTTCTTTTTCTTTTCTTCTCTTCGCCTTTGGCATTTTCCTAACCTTTCAATAATAGAAAGATTCGTGCTGGCTTCTCCTGTATACCCCTACGTGGCAGCCGTCCTCTGATCCAGCTTTGAGGGTTCGGGGGAGGAAAGGGGCAGCGGTTGCAGTTTGGGGCGCCTTTTACTTCTTTCCAGGCTGCGTGTAAACGCTGGTTGTTGCACAGGTTAGCATAAAAAATCGGGACGCCTTATTTCAACAAAGAAGGCCATCTGAAACCCGAATTACGAAAATTTCTGTTTCTCCTACATTGCCGTTATTGCGAAAAGGCTGCGATAACTCTCTTGTAGGCGCATGATATCCCAATTATTTGAGAAAACACCTTTTGCTATTCACCTCTTCTACCTTAGAACAACGCACCGTTGCGGTAGGAGGAGCGGCGCAAAAAGCAGCCAGCCCCGTTAAGGGTCGTTCTGTTCATGTCAGCCTCGAATCAGGACGGACAAGCTATCCCAAGACAGCGAGGGTTCACGTGCGCATAATAGATTATTGGGCTAAAGCTGATTTCTCTCCACCTCTCACTTAGTCTACTCGTGCGGTACAAGGAGAACATGAGATGCACCTGACAATTGGTCTCTTCCCTCTCTTTTTCACAGTTCTGACGGCAAGTACGGTAGCTCCCTTGGTCGTGAACTATTGACCGGGTCAAGAAAAAATATACTTTTTGGCTCTTCCATTTTTCCCACTCACCTGGCTCTTGCTCTTGCTCTTTTTTCTCTCTAATGATAGCGGGCCAAAGGATGCCTTTAAGGCTTGCACGAAAAGGAAACTCCCAAGCTTCAGTTCAGCCTAGAAATATAAATGAACCTGCAGTTGCAGCTTTATTACCCATATTTCACCTCCCTAAAAGCTTAGTTCCTACATTATCTAGACTTGGACGGCTCCCCGGTACCGGTAACCATGATACGGTACCTCTAATGCCACCCATCTGTAATTGATAGTACGCTCCTAGATTGAGAGCCGGTGGGAAATTAAACTGCAAGAATCAACTGCGACGGAGGAGGAATAATTCATCTGTGAACTGCGCTACTCTTGCAATTTTTACTATTTATCATGGCGCGCTGGTTCTATGGGGGGGAGCTATTGAACTGTGTGTGTGGCACGAGATCAGTCAAGCCTGCCCGGCAATCCGCCGCCCCCAGCAAGTTCATTCTTTTTGACAGTCTCAGTCTCCGTCGCTCCAAGGTTCCTCCTCTATTCAAGCTTCCATCTCTCTCCCCCAAACGAGCTATTCGGGAATTAGCCTTCTACTCCTTTCTTGACCTCTCGCTCTCCTCTGGCCTTCAACTCGAAAATCGAATTTATATCGCAGAATTATCTTACACTCGGTGATCCAGGACTGTGAGCAGTTGCGACTTTTTTCCTTCTCGAAGCGATAAGCACCCTGCATCCCTGCGGTGCCTTGGGGTAGTGCAGATCAAGACAGACTGTATCCCATAATCCCATAACCTCCCCCCGCGGCCATAGAGGACCCTGAGTAAACCCTCTTCGAGCGAACAGAGTCCATTTAACGAGGCCTTTCGGGGTTGACCTATTTTTCCGTTCGTTTTTTAAAACTCTTCAAAGGAGGAGAAACAGGAAGCTACAAAAAAGGCCCTATTAAACCCAATTCACGCTCGCTAAAGGCACTTTTCCATTGTGCTTGGTGCGTTGCCATTGTCTCTTGGTCGACACCAATTGAAGCTTCGGCCGTTGCGGGCAGCCACCCCCCGTCCCGTCAGCAACAGCAGCAACAGGAGCAACAGCAAGTCTAGGTACAATTTGGCCCACCCCACCACAACCCCAACCACAACCTCGTACTCACCACTTTTCTCACCCTCTCCCACTTCTTCTCCTAGCAATACCCGCCCCCTCCCCCTCTTCCTTAACTCGCTACCTTTGGCACTAATTTTTCCCTACTTCTACTCCTACTACCCTCACACCTTTAACTCTCCTCCCCATATTCTTTCGCCGTCGAAATTACTAAAATCCTACGGCATTCTTCCTCTTTTGTCCTTCCTCGCACGGAGCTAGCTGTGCCTTACTCTCCAACTTGGTTAAAGTTGGACGGGCTATACAGTTTCATCGAGGCCTCAACAACAATCCCACAAAAAAACCAGTCATGCCCAAAGAGCAGTCTCGCAAGAGGTGGAGGGCGGAGCTGTCTAACAGCAACAAGGCCCGTCATGCCCGCAAAGCAAGCTTCAGATTAAACCCGACATTCGTTAGCAAGGGTTCTAACCAACCCTCTTTACTCGGACGCCGTAAAGCTACAAACGGAGCCGCTATTGAAGCTTCCACCACAGTAACTTTGTTTCCCACCTCGGCGAACACTATAGATTTATTGACTCCGGCCCTTGTCGACCTCACCACTCCTCCAAAGACAACTTCTGTTCCTCATAGTACTGCGGATTCAGCCTACTACAGCGCTCCTAACACCCTATCGAAGAGCGTCTCTCCTCCACGTCACATGCCCCCCGGCACCATCAATCCAGTGGTACTCCAGAGCACACAGGAATCTCCGGCACCCGATTACTCCATGGCCGACTATAACTCCAAGATGCACGATAGCACAGACAGCCAGTTCTACAAGAAGTTTATCAAGAAGAAGTTCGCTCACCCTATGTCAGCAAAAAACGATCTCAAGCCTATTATGCGTCAAGTCCTTCAGAAGCCGGAGGACCGCCCCATGGTCGTCAAGGCTTATCTCAAGGTTAACTTCCGCGCCGGCACTATTCGCGGTGAGACGAGGGTGGCTAGGAAGCCTGGTAGGAAGTCAGGCGAGCGAAGATGTGATGGTCCCAATGAGGATATGACCTGGTACTTTGGGGAGAAGATTGGATACAACTAGAGGAGGAGGAAAAATCCTAGGAACCTTCGATAATTTAAATTGTTGGTACATTTCGGCCCCGCATATTCGCCTCGACTCTCGACACAACTTTCACAACCTCCATTACTACCCTCAAACCAAAAACAAGAAGAAAAGAAGAAAAAAATCGAATCCCTCAAACCCCTCTCTCACGGTGAAAACCAATCTCCTTTGTTTTTTCTCAGTATCAATTCTTTACCATCTCGGGCGGGCTTTTATCGGAGTTCATCTGGCGGGTTTGCGTATTTTTCATATCTCCTAACAGGATGATGGGTGCAAAGTAAGGGTAATGACGGACGAGGGCAGGGCGGTATCGGGATTTGGGGGGAATTTTTTCTTCGGCGCAATTGCAAAAAAGTATTCTTTCTTTCTATCTATATTCATGTCGTTTCTCTATTTCTAGGTCTTAGTGCGGCAGTTCCCTTTTTTTATTACACTCTTTCTTTACTTCTACAAAGCCTTCAGGCACACCATCTTCTCTTCTTGTCCAAAGGTCTTATCTTTTTTTTTCTTTTCCCTTTCCTTTTTCCTTGCTCACTCGATCATTCTCCTTTGTTGGGTCTGTTTCTGGAGTTCACTTTCCACGGCGCTGTATGGCTTTTTAGATCTTAGAAAGGGCAACGGGTATGGTTTCACTTGAGAATTCTTCTACGGTCTTGTGTTTATCTTTTATATTTATTTTTTTAGCCCTTTTAGCTTCCACCGGAGTTCTACGCCCTTCCAGTTACTCTTTTCTCTGTAAACACCACATCCTCTTTTTTAACGAACTTGTATTTGGTAAGGATATTATTACCTCTCTCTCTTTTTTTCCTTTCTCCTTCCTTTCCTTCTTTCTTTGTCGGACTACATACCCGTACCGTAGTTCAGAACTGGGAAGGGGCATCACGCGCCGCCTACGGTTGCGGCTCGGGTGTTGATTTCTCACTCCCTTCCCCCCCCCACACACCACCCTACCATCCCCCGTTATTTCCTTTTTTCTTCTTCTGATTTCGTTTTCCTTCATTCCGTGTATATACACAATTACCACCATAGTTTACATACAAGACTTTGTTCGATCTAGAAGATATCGTGTTACATTATGATTTTTCTTCTTTTTTCTTCTTCTTTTCCTTTTCACAGGGGTGGAGGGTGAGAGGGGTAGGGAAGGGAAGGGAGCGAAGGTACAGTTTATCGATTTGTGGCCTTCGCCGTCTACCAATTAGTAATATGCGCTCTCCATTTTGGATTAAACTTAGGGAGATGGTGGTGGTGGTGGTGGTGGTGGTATGATAGTGGAAGTGGGTGTCTTGTATGGATGGATATCATACCGATATGATAGCACGAACTGGGGCTCCTGATATGACGTCTTTTTTTTTTCATTCTATCCTTTCCTCCCCTTATTGCTTGGCGTGCGCGGAGTTGGCCTGCTGCCGATGTAGAGTCCTGATTTTTCCTACAACCATTTATAATAACCGTAAGCTTAGCAATTTTTTAACTCTCGGACATAACCTTTTTTTTTCTCTTTCCTTCCCACTTGGAACTGTTCATTTATCGTGCATATTATACCAGTTGGAGAGAGGAAGAAAGAAAGAAAGAAAGAAAGAAAGAAAGAAAAAACAATTAAAAACAGTTACTAAAGATGGTTAAGAAGGCTTTCATTCTCGTTGCGGATGGGTCGGAAGAGATTGAGTTCGTCACTGTTTATGATGGTATGACGGGGCCCCCGGGGGGTTTTTCTTCTTCCTTGTGTTGTGTTTTCTTGTTTTCTTGTTCTGTTGTTCCGATACGGTACGGTAGCGGGTGAAGTGGGGAGGATGAGGAGGAGTGGGGTTGAGCTGACGGTTGTTCCGAGTTTTTGCAGTTTTAGTTCGCGCCGGATTCTCAGTTTGCTCTATTGGGGTGGACATTTCTGATTCGTTTGCTAGGTATCGTTATCATACATATAATATTTCTGTTTCTGTCTCTTTTTTTCTATTGAGGTTGACGGCTGACCTAGTATTATTGTTCATTACTGCAGACTTTCTCGCGGAGTGAAGATCATCCCGGACGTTCAGAGTTTGGATCCCGAGGCTCAACTTGTACTATATCTTTCTCTTCCGAACCACCCCAAAATCTGAAAACCATAATATGGTAGAGGGGGGGCTAAAGGATGTGCACACAGCCGGATCTGATAGTATTACCTGGCGGTGGCCCCGGCACAAAGGCGTTCGAAGAGAGTGGTGCTGTTGCCAAACTTATCAATAGGGCTCGGAAGGAGGGGGTATACATTGGTGCTATCTGTGCTGCTACGAGGTATATAACATCTCCCGCACCGGACCTGCTATGTACCACTCCAGACAGACCGGTTAACGGTGGCCAGAGCGCTCGTAAGATTCGGTGCCGAAGGGGGCTGGAAGGCAAGAGTTACCAGTCACCCGAGTGTTCAGGAGGCAGTGGTTAATGGAGGGTGGGAGTACACTGAGGATAGGGTGGTCCTTGACGGGACGGTTATTACTTCTAGAGGGTCTGTTATATATCTGCCAAGACTGCCACTAAGAGGTAAGGCTAGCTAAGCTAGTGGATATAGGCCTGGGACGTCATTGCTCTTCGCTTTGACCCTCGTTGAGACGCTCTGTGGGAGGGAGAAGCGTGAGGTAAGTTCAGCACGGGCTCATAGGCATTGTTCAAAGAGCTTTTATGCTAATATTAGTATTGGCTTTAACTATAGGAAGTGGAGGGGCCCATGATCACGGCCAGTGAGTTGTAGTTGGTCGATGTTGCCGTTTTAGTATGATGGGGGTCTTTCAATATGCCGCAAAATAGCGGAAGAAGCTAATTACCTCATAAGTTGGGAATTCAGCTATCAAACAAGCTCATACTATAGAAATGAAATGAAAAAAAAGTACTATGATCACCCGTATGTCATCAAGTGTAAAAAAGAACCCCACAATTGCCAAACCTCCAAATTTCCTCATTCGGCAAGACATCACAAAAACTCACTCACAGACCCCACAACCGCAACGGAACTACCCGGCCGATCAATGCGGCTCCAACCGACACAACCTAATTTCAACCTCACTTCAATAACATTTCCGGATCTCCCCCGGGGAATAATAACAAATCCCCCTCCCCCCCCCATCCACCACCCATCCCCCTCCCGCCATCTGCAACTCCTTTCCCTCTAGTACCGGTAGGTAACCTGAGCTGAAGGAAAAAAAAAGAAGAAAAATGCAAGCCTGGCACAAAAAAGAAAAAGCCAAACAAGTCAAAAAGGGCAAAGCGGAGAAGCAAAAGCTTCGAACGGAGAAGCTCGCGAGACGGAACCCCGACCGGATACAGAAGCAAATCGATGAATTGAAGGCGGTAGGAGAGGGCGGGCAGATGGGCCCCGGCGATAGGAAGCTGCTAGCGGATCTAGAGAGGGATCTAGCGGCGGTGAAGAAGGCGAAGGAAGCGCTCGGTGAGAAGGTGCCGGAGCGACGCGCCGGAGGGGCGGGAGTCAAGAGGGATGCTGGGGAGATGGAGGAGAAGAAGAGGGACGAGGTATGCCCACTCATCTATCTGTCTATCTATCTATCCCCTTGGCGAAAAATTCGCTGATAAAGTCCTCTATAGAGAGGACCCCCGAGGCATCACTACAACCACCAACAGCGGCGAGAAGAAGACCCCGATGAAAGCGATTCTGGGGAGTCGACGTCCTCCTCTGTTCGTGGTATTCCTATGCCCCCTGGTACCCCACCTCCCCTGCCGAAGGAAGCCTGGCCCCGAGGTCCTAGGGCTGCGCACGAGCTCCCGGAGAAACCAGTTCTTGCTCCTGCGCAGACTACGTATGCTGCTGCGCCGATACTTCGAGACCTGAGGAAGGAAGCTGCTGTGTTTGTGCCTGCGGCGGTGAAGAGGAAGATGCTTGTTGAGAGGGCTACGCGGGATGATGATGAGGAGGAGGAGGAGGAGGAGAAGGGAGGGGATGGAGACAGAGAGGAGGAAGAGGAAGGGTTTGTGAGAAGGAAGATCAATGCCGCGCCTGATGTGGATGTGGAATTTTCCAAGTTTCAAGCGGAGATGGAGGAGGCTCCTGATGAGGGCGTGTGATCAGGATTTGCCTCATCGCGAACGGGGAGAGGGGGGGGGGTATTTGAGTGTATTTTTAGACCCGACCATAAGAATGGTAATTAATTGATCGCGTTTTATCCGAAATATACAGGTGCGAGGAGTCCGAATGCTCTTTTCTTTTAGGATAGCATCTACAGAAAGCCAATGCCGATATGTGGACTAACTATCACAACTCCCAAGGCAAGCTACCAAAACAAAGATCGCACACACACACACACACACACACACACACACACAGGTCATTGCCAAGCAAATCTCATAAACTCACAAGCGGCGCACCCCTCTCACCCTCAAGACACTATCCGGAATGCCATGCGTAATATCCAGTCATTCAATCCCTGGCTTGACCACGACAGCTACGATACTCTAGATGCACTGTGCGCTCAGAGCTCACTTCACCCCACCTCAATTGGCCCCAATTGGCCCTCCCAGACATCCACCACATTCCCTCCTCCTTGATTGTCGCCCCCAGGGCTAGATCGTAACTGCCCTCCTGCAGACCAGGATCTCACTCACCCTTTATTATATCATACTCCCGGGGAGAGTAATATAATACTACGGACGCCCCCGGAAAAACGCTAGTAAGCACGATGTATCAAATTGAACAAGTCTTTTTTTTCTCTCTTTTTTTTGATTTCAAATATTATCAAAAATCCGAGGTTATAGAACAGTCCGCAGTATCGTGATTACCCCCGCTTTTTTTTCCCCCTTTTTCTCAAATTTCCAAAGGCTTCTTATTCTTGGGAAGCATTTCGTCGCTGTCGAAGTTTCTCTCTCTTTTTCTTTTCTTTCCTTTTTTTGGTGGTGGTGGTGGTTTCCGGTCCCTCTTCGGCCGGCGTCTGGGATTGACTTCGTCATACAGGGGGAGGGGGATGAATGAATGAGGGAATGAGGTTCGGAAGGGGTGGGTGGAGGGAGTAAAGCCTGGGGTTTGGGAGAGAGAAAAAGTGGGTTTTCGAAGGTGAGTTATGGTAGCGGTGGTTTTGGAGGGTAGGTGGGTATAGTGGGGGGGGGGGGTGGATTCTTGGGGCTTCGTTCTTATTCCGCTATGATAGTGAATGATGATATTGAAGAAAGGATAATTATTGTACGAAGCGGGGGGGGGCTACGGCTATTGCAATAGTGCAAGTGCGCAATATATCCCCAGCTAGAGATTAAAATCAAAAGTTTAGGCGGGAAAAAGGTAAAAATTGTGGAAAATTCGATTGTGTTTTTTAAAAGCCCTTTTTGATAGTAAAAAAAAAAGTGGTATGATATGATATAAGATAACACCGGTAGGTAACAGTGGGTTGTAGGGGGTCGATTTAGATAACCCGAATACCATAAGCACTCGAACGATTGGACGACGTATATAACTTACTAGAACGCTAGGGTTGCCTCTCCTAGTAAATCCCAGTGCTCTTTCCTTTCCCATTTGTCCCGGAGAGCAGGTTTTTTTTGGTGTACTTGTCGAGCCCTTTCTACAGGAGGGAATTTCGGACTATCATACCCAGTATGATACATAGTCTGGTATTGCCCCCTCTTCCGAATGGCGCTCAACATATAGTTTCCAACTCCTTTCCGCGAACCCCCCCGCCCATTTCGGGACTTCACAACCTTTTAGTGGGGTATCCTATTCTTCGATCTCCGAAAACAGGGCTGGCAAAGGTACGATATAGCTTCTATCAATCGATAGTGACTCGGACAGTAGGATTCAGAATCATGAGGTTGCTGGTTGGTTTTTCCCTTTCGAGTAGCGATGCTATCAACCTATTCTGCTCTAGCGCGAGGTACCGGTATTGTACTAGATAGGGATGAAGAGTAGGGACGTGCTTAGTTAGGTAGCGCGATTCCACCTCACAATCTCTGGAGTTGCGGCCTTGTATTATACCTCTTCATGCAATCTGCAATTTGGCATCGTGGTGAAATATCTGTCCTCGGTGGGATGTACGCACAGCCTGTATCCGCCCCCTCTCTCTCACTAAGCTAGGGACAGTGTGCCCCAAGAGATGACAGAAAAAGTTCCTAGCCAAAGTGAGAGCAAAGCCAGAAGTCCTATGTAGTATTTCGGAGCTCTGCAAACTCAGGACTACCCAGCAAGACCTTGGGG
>Ga0307509_10003240_pt1 | contig 25121 bp, 25 predicted proteins | sample 10_EM_MG_FD_202245 | JGI IMG/M metagenome (GOLD analysis project Ga0307509, IMG submission 202245) | Populus trichocarpa ectomycorrhiza microbial communities from riparian zone in the Pacific Northwest, United States - 10_EM | ecosystem: Host-associated > Plants > Roots > Unclassified | place... | reverse complement strand
GGTATTCCCTGCCGATGTCGGTGTGGAAGATCCGGGGATCGTCGGTGTTGATCGAGACCGACATCCCCGCGTCGACCATCGCCTGCACCGGAGACGAGGCACGGTCGGTGTCGAAGTACTCGCCGGCGAGCGTCCAGCAAGCGGTGAAATGGACTCGGTCGCGTACGACTCGATCCAGCAGCTGGGCATCCTGGAGCACGAAATACCCGTGGTCGACTCGCTCGCAGCCCAGCAGGTCGAGCACCTCCCGGGTGTCGTGGACCGGCACCCCGGCATGCGCCGTGCGGTGCAGGCCGTTTTCGCGAGCGAGCCCGAAGGCCGCCACGAAGTCGCTTGCCGGGATATAGGGGTTACCGTCGAGGCCGATCCCCAGCACCCGGTCGCGGGGATTGCTGATGATGTCCCGGACCAACTGGAGCGCCACCTCGGGCGACTGCTCGCGATTGATCGCCGGTAGCAGCCGGCACACGATCCCGGCGTCGGCCTCGGCACGCTTCATGCCGTCGAGAAGGCCCTCGAGCATCTCCGCATAGGTCAACGTCTTGTGCATCGTGGGCTGGCAGAACATCTCGGTGTACCGCACGTTGCCCGCCGCGGCCTGGTCACACAGGACCTCGTAGATCGCTCTGCTGCAGTCCTCCTGCGTCGCCAGAGCGGTGCAGACGCCGAAGAACTGTTTGAAGAAGTCTTCCTGCTCATATCTGCCCGAGTAGAAATCGGCCGGATCGTCCGAGTGCAGCTTCACGCCGTTCTTGCCGGCGAGCTCGATCGCGGTTTCGGCACGCACCGATCCTTCCAGGTGGGCGTGCAGCTCTACCTTGGGCAATTTGGCGACGAGGGAGTCGATGTCGGTACTAGTCACTGCCAGTCCCTTCACACTGTGGCGAGCAGACCGCGATCACGAAGCTGTCGCAGTACGGCCGCATAGCCGGTGACGGTCTTTTCGAGTTCATCCGCCCCGTGCACGGACGAGGTGAAGCCACCATTGAAGATGGTGTTGAAGACGCCGTTGTTGGACAGCCCGCAGTACAGGGCCTCGGCGATCTCCAGGGGAATGTTCGACAGAAGCGGCGCCGGCACCGTCGCGAAATCCGGCACGCCCGGAGTGATCGGCAGCGGCGCGCCGCCGGCCGGATGCAGATATACCCAATAGGTTGAGCTCGGCCCGTACGCGAATCCCGCGATGGAAAGGCCGGCGATGACCTTGTTCAGCTCGTCTTTCAGCCGGTCGGCATAGGCGGCGGCGGCGCGCTGTGGCTCGCCGTCCGAGATGGCATCGATCATCGCGATGGCTGCGGCGGCAACCACCGGGTGTCCGTTGTAGGTTCCCGAATGCGAAATCGGGGAACGCACGCCCGACGCCAGTTGATCCATGATCTCGCGCTTTCCCAGCACGGCCGCGCCGGGGAATCCGCCGGTGGCGATCTTGCCGAGCAACGTCAGATCGGGGTCGAGATCGAGGAGTTCCTGTATCCCGCCGGGCGACCAGCGGAAGCCGGTCACGTTCTCGTCGCAGATGAACGGAACACCGGCGGCGCGCGCCAGCTCCCGCAACCGGACCAGCTTGCCCTCCGCGAGCGGATTCAGGCCCATCCCGGCACCGGACGGCTCGACGATCATCCCGGCGATGTCCTCGCGCTCGAGGTGCTTCGCCACCAGGTCGAGGTCGCCGTCGAGCGACGCGGCCACGATCAGGTCACCCTGGCTCGACGGAATGCCGCGCGGAACGTGTGCGTCGGGCAGGTAGCCGATCGCGGCGTGGTCGTGCCACCCGTGATAGGCGCGGTCGAAGCGCAGAATTCGATCCTTGCCGGTCAGGCCACGGACCAGCCGGAAGGCAAGCGTCGTCGAGTCGCTGCCCGATCCGGTGAACCGCACCAGGTCCGCGGCCGGATAGCACCGCTTGATGCGCTCGCCCCACGCGATCTCGTACTCGGTGTTCGTGGCGCCCCCGGTGCGGGGGTCGTAGGCGGCGATCGCCGCGAGGATTCTCGGATCCCCGTGACCGATCAATGCCGAGGCCCCGCTCAGGGCATAGTCCACATACTCCCTTCCGTCGACGTCCCAGATGCGGGCCCCCTCGCCGAACTTCCAGTACAAGGGGAAGGGTGACGCCTGGCGGTAGTTGTGACTCGTCCCGCCGGCCAGGACCCGGCGACCGCGTTCGAACATGGCCAGCGACGCCGGGTGCGCGACGGCGTATTCATCCCGGACGGCGCCGATCTCGCTGAGTGCGTTGGAGTCCGTGGTCATGCTGGTGCCTCCTCCTACCATTCGGGCGCGAACGTGCCGACGTCGTCCTTGGTGAGCGCACCGCTGACCCCGCCGAGTCCGAATGCGTCCATGCCCAGCGGATCGATCTTTTCGCCGTTCTTGGCCTTGACCACCATCTCCCCTTCGATCTTGCTGGCGGTGAATGGCAGGTTCGCGATGGTGGCGTAGAGCTTTCCGTCCGATACGGCGGCCACGCCCGTCTTGGTCCCGCCGGAGCCGACGGACATGACCTTGCCGGTGCGGCCGAGTTTGCCGATGACCGCGGCGCCGGCGAGTGCCGTCGGGTCGTTGGCAAAAGTCACGACATTCACATTGGGGTTCGCGACCAGCAGGTTCTGCAGTTTCGAGGTGGTCTCGGAGGGGTCGTAGTGCGACTCGTAGGTCGCCACGAGTTTGATGGTCGTCCCGGCGGCCTGCTGCTTCACGTAGTCGACGTCCGCGTCGAACAACGGATCGCCCAGGTAGCTGCGTTCCATGATCACCTGGCAGGCGGGCTTGCCGGTACACGCCGACTGGATGATCGCCCAGGTGTCCGTCGCAAAGGTCTGCGGCACCCAGATCATGGAGAAGTCCACGCCATCGACCTGCGGTTGGATGGAGTTGGTGTCCTTGCCGATGGCGGTGCCGTCGGCGATGAGCGGGATCTTCGCCGCGACCGCGGCCTTGGCGCACGGGAGCGCGGACGAGTTGTTGAGGGCGGTGATGACGATGGCGTCGTACCGCCGTTGGCTGATGGCGTCCTGGCATTGGCTCAGCTGGGTGGCCGGATCGTATTGCGGATTGAAGGTCGTGACCTTGCCGCCCGATCCCTTCTCGAGCCCCGACACCTGCGCCGGCGTATAGGTCGCGTCGACCCCGGCCGCAAGGAATGCGATACGGAGGCCACCGCTGCCGCTTCCCGCGCTCTTGCTGCCGCAGGCGGCCAGCGGCAGTCCGAGCGCAATGACGGCGGCCATGGTTATAAATCGATTCATCCGAATCTCCTTTGTGGCGAATCGAGAGAGAGCCTGAAGTACCGGCGCGTTTATGACCTGTTTGCTTTAGCTGCTCTGATCCAGACGTCGGCGCCCACCGCGAGCAGGATCAACGCGCCACTCATCATCTGCTGATAAAGCGGGTCCACCCCGTTGAGGTCGAATCCGTTGGCCACGAACGCGAGGATGAGCACGCCCGCCAGAATTCGCCAGATCGCACCTTCGCCGCCGAGCATCGACACCCCGCCGACGAGGATGGCGGCGAGCGCGGCGAACAACACGCTGTTGCCTCCGTTGGCGGTGCTCGCGACCGCCAAGGACCTGCTCGCCACCACGACGCCGGCCAACCCCGATGCGGTCCCCGACAGCAGGTATGCCCGGGCGAGGGTAAGGTGCACCGAGACTCCGGACAGCGCGGCAGCCTCTTTGTTGTCGCCGGCGGCGAGCAGATGCCGACCGAAGATCGTCTTGTTGAGAAGGAAGGCACAAGCCAGCGCGAACAGCGCGAAAATGAGGATCGGCGCGTTGATGCCGAGGATTTTCGCGGAGAGCTTTCCGAAATCTTGGTCGTCGATATAGGTGAAGCCGCCGCCAGTGATCGCGGTAGCGGCGCCGCTGAAAAAGATCGAGGTCGCGAGCGTACCCACGAAGGCGTTGATCCGGCCGATCGTGCAGATGATCGCGTTCACCCCGCCGAGGGCCATCCCGGCGAGAATTCCGGTGGCGATTCCCACGTCGGCGTTGGTCGCGTTCGCCACCTTCGCCGCGATCACCGCGGAGAGCACGTAGATCGCCCCGGCCGAGAGATCGAAGCCGCCGCCCATGATGAGCATGCCGCCCGCGCAGGCCAGCAGCCCGACCGCGACCGACTGGTCGAGCACGTTGTTCAGGTTCTGCGCGGTCAGGAACGCGGGTGACGTGGCCGCCAGGAAGACAAAGAGGAGTAACAGGAAGCCGAGGATCGAGTAATCCTTCAACAGGTCGACCCGGCTCCGGGGGCGTGACCGCGAGCCCGCCGCCCGGTGCAGCGCCCGCCGAAGTGGCGCCTGGACAGATTCTTCGACCTTCATCCTTGCCCGTCTCCTGTTGTTCCGAAGGCTGCCGCCAGGACACGCTCCTCGGTCGCTTGTTCCCGGCTCAGCGACGCGGTCATCTGTCCCCGGCGCATGACCACGACCGAGTCGGCGAGACCGAGGACCTCCTCGAGCTCGCTGGACACCAGGACGACCGCCCCGCCAGCGCGTACGAACTCGTGGATCAGGTCGTAGATCGCGCGCTTGGCTCCGACATCCACCCCTCGGGTGGGCTCGTCGAGAAGCAGGACTCGCGGGTTGTTGAGAAGGCACTTCGCCAGTACGACCTTCTGCTGGTTGCCGCCCGAGAGCGCGTTCACGCCGGCCCCGGTTCCGGGACATTTGATGGCCAGCCGTTCGACCATGTCGACGGCGAGTCGCTCTTCCCGGTCCGCGCTGAGGACGCCGCGCTTCGACACCATGCTCAGATGGGGAAGAACGATGTTCTCCCGCACGCTGCGCTTGAGCAGCAGCCCCTCGTCCTTCCGGCTCTCGGGCAGCATCGCGATGCCTCGGGCGAGCGCGTGGCGAGGCCGCCGCTTGCGGGCGAGGGGCCGACCGTCCAGGATCACCTGACCGCTGCTCGCCGGCTCCGCGCCGAATATGGTGCGGAGAAGCTCGGATCGGCCGCTTCCCACCATGCCGGCGATCCCCACGACTTCTCCGGGGTGTACGGACAGCGACACGTCGCGAAACTTCGTGCCGGACAGCCCGCGGACCTCCAGCACCGGCGGCTCCCCGTGCCGCCGCTCGGAGGCCGGGACGAAGTTCGGGTCAAGGTCCGCGCCCAGCATCGACCTGATCAGCGCGTCCGGGGTCTCGGCCGAGGCGTCGGAGGTCCGGATCACCTCGCCGTCCCGCATCACCGTGATGGTGTCGGCGAGTTCCAGGACCTCGCCGAGGAAGTGCGAGACCAGAATGATGGTCTTGCCCTGTGCGCGAAGTCTCCGGACGATCTCGTGGAACTGCGCGGTTTCCGGTGCGGTCAGCCTCGCGGTCGGCTCGTCCATCACGATGAGGCGGGCATCGCGGGCCAGAGCGCGGACTATCTCCACCTTCTGCTGATCGCCGGTGCTCATCCGGCCCACGATGGCGTCCGGGTCGAGGGCGAAGGACCACCGCTCCACCAACTCGCCGAAGATCCGGCGCTGCTCCCGGGCGGCGATCGCGTACCGCTTCCGGGTTTCTATTCCGAGAAACACGTTGTCGATGACCGAGCGAGACGGCAGCAGGGCGAGCTCCTGATGCACGATGGCGATGCCCACGGCCAGCGCGTCTCGCGGCCGGGTGAAGCGGACCTCGGCGCCGTCCACGAACAGCCGGCCGTCGGAGGCGTCGGTAGCTCCGCCGACGATCTTTCCGATCGTCGACTTGCCGGCTCCGTTCTCGCCGACCAGCGCGTGCACGGTTCCGGCCCGGAAGCGGATGCTCACGTGTCGCAGCGCGCGGACGGCGCCGTAGGTCTTGCTGATCTTGACGGTCTCGACGATCGGGGCTTCGGTCATGACGGCCCGCCTCTCTCTTCGGTCGCCTGAACACCGGTTATCGGCATATATCGGGAGCGTACGGGTGATTTGGTACAGCGAGTCGCTCCGCCATGACGCATCGTGATTGCCAAGTGACGGCGCGGGAGACTGACGCTCCCCGCCCAGGACGACCGAACCGGTCGATATGCAACTTATGCTGTTGAAGCTAGGCTCTAAGCCAGAGTTTGACTGTTGGCTCTGGAGTTTGTCAGACTCTGCTGTCTGAGGGCAATACCTCGAACGAATCTGACCGGGGGGACGTGTGCTGGGTGACCTCGACCGGCAGGTCGCTGGAGAACTTCAAGCAGCGCCGAGGGGATCGGTGGCCAGCATCGCCGCCAGCCTCGGGCAGCCCGAGCACACGGTGCGCGCGGTCTTCGACCGGCTCACCCGGTCGGGCGCGCTCAAGGTGTTCGCGATCGTCGACCCGTCCGCCTTCGGCCGGCCGCTGGTGGTGGGCTTTCGCATCACGGTCGAGGGGGATCGCGACAGCGTCGTGCGATTGCTGCGGGATCGCCCGGAGGTGCATTGGTTGACGGTCGTCGACGACGCGCGGACGGTCCTGGCGACCGCCAACTTCGCGGACGCGGAGGACATCAACGCCTACGCCGAAGACGTCATCCGGACCACACCCGGCGTGGGCGAGTGCTCCATGGTCCTGTACCTGAATTTCGAGCCCATACCCTACTTCACGGACTCGGCCGCGAAACCACACACTCGGCCAAGCCTCGACCGGAGCCGCGCCGCCAACCTCGATGAGCTGGACCTACGACTGCTCACGGAGTTCCTCCAGGACGCCAGGATCTCCTACGCCAAGGCCGGCAAGAACGTCGGCCTGTCGCTGTCCGCCACCCGCCAGCGAGTGATGCGGCTCGAGGAGAACGGCACCCTTCGGTTCCGCGTCCTCCCGGATCCGTTCGTTCTCGGGCTTTACGCGGCGGCCATGGTGAGCATTCGGACCACCGGCTCACACAACGCCATCAAGGAAGCCCTCCGCGTGTTGCCCGGCACGACCGACCTGGCCGAGACGACGGGCGAATACAATCTCGTCGTCGAGTTCTTCGCCGAGCGGAGATCGTCGCTCGAGGACTACGTCCAGTCCATCCTGAAAATCCCGGGCGTCCGGGACATCCGCACGGACATCTACCGGAAAGTCGTCAGAGACACCGGCACCTGGTCACCGTTGCTGTAGCGGATGGGTCTGTTCCGCGCCGAGCACACAAGGAGGGCTGATGAGCGCGAACGGCGCGGCCGCCGACCGGGTCTACCACGAGCTGCGGCAGCGGATCATGCACTGGGAAATCATTCCTGGACAGCAACTGCGCGAGACGGACGTCGCCGCCGCCCTGGACGTCAGCCGGACCCCGGTGCGAGCCGCCTTCCAGCAGCTTCGAGCCGATGGACTCATCGCGCCCAAGGGACGGCGCGGCAGCGAGGTCCCGGTCTGGACGCGTCGCGAACTGGACGACTCGTACCGGATGCGCGCGAACCTGGAGGCCTGGGCGGCCCGGCTGGCCACCGGCCGCCGCGATCAACTTGATCTGCCCCGCCTCCATGCCATGGCCGACGAGATGACCTCGCTGTCCGGGGAGACGGAGGTCGACCTGTATCGGATCGCCGAGCTCAACATCGACTTCCATCAGCTCATCAGCACGGGCGCCGGAAGCCCGCGGCTGACTCAGACGCTCTCGCGCGTCGTCCATCTGCCCCTGCTCTACAAGGTCTTTCACACGTTCACGGCCGAGCAGATCACGATGACTTTGCTCGAGCACCACACCATCCTGCAGGCGATCGAGGCCGGCGACGCCGACTGGGCCGAGGCGATCACCAAGGCGCACATCCTCGCGGCGCTGTCCTCGCTGATGAGCGCCGATGAGTTGTTCACGGAGAAGGCGGGCGCCGCGCCGCCCCTGCGGGCCGGCGGGTCCGCGTAGGCTTCGCGCTCGCCGGGCGCGCGCGAAGCGCACACGGGAAGGTCAGGCCCAGCCAAGCTGCGCGTTGGTGAAAGCGTCATTCCAGATCTTCGTCAGGTGCCGGATGCGATCGCCGTCGAACTGCATGACGTAGACGTAGTCGGCCTTGATGCTCTTGCCCGTCGGCGGCACCGGCCCTCCCGGGCCGGTATGGGTGGCGGTGAACACCCCGTAGGCCGTGACGTTCTGCCGCTCCTCGTCGACGGCGAACGCCCGCACCTCGTAGGTGCCGCCGGGCAGGGGCTCGAACGTTCCCCTCATCCACTCGGAGTAAGCCTCGAGCGTGTCGACGCCCGCCAGCGCGCCCGCCTGCGCCGAGAAGGTCGCACCGGGATGGCAGTACGGCCGGCAGCCCGTCCACCCCTCCCCCGTCTCGCACGCCTCGAAGAAGCGCTCCGCCGTCTCTCTGATCGACCCCACGTGTCCTCCCAAGGGTTGGTGAAGGCTGCGATCGTACCCACTTTGTATCCACTAATGCATCCAGAGTCGAGAGCGTTGACAGGTCAGCTCATCGTCGAGTTGAGTGACGGACTATGTTTGTATCCACTAGTGCCGCGCCTGAGCTGCCGTCCGCCGCGGATCTGGTGAGCGCCGACCCGCCGATGCTTCCGATCGTCGTCGGTGGCCGCGCCGTTGCCGGAGACGGCGCGGCCGAGCTGGACAGCCCCGGTCACCCCGGTCACGTCCGCCGATTCGCCACCGCGTCGGCCGCCCTCGCCGACACCGCCGTCCGACACGCCCACCAGGCGCTTCCCCGGACCCGGGCGCTGACCCGCCTGGAGCGGGCGACCATCCTCCGCGCGGCCGCGTACCGGCTCGGGGAGGATCGCGACGCCCTCGGCCTCTCCCTCTGCTGGGAGGTCGGAAAGTCTCTGCTGGACAGCCTCGGCGAGGTGGACCGATGCGTCGCCACCCTGCGGGCGGCCGCGGACGCCGCTCTCCACCTCGCCGGTGTCGAGGAGCCCCTCGACGCCGTCCCGGTCGGCGCCGGCCGCGTCGGCTTCAGCGTGTGGGAGCCCATCGGGGTGGTGACCGCTGTCTGCGGGTTCAACTTCCCTCTGCTGCTCGCGGCCCACAAGGTCGGTGCCGCCGTCGGGGCCGGCTGCCCGGTCGTGGTCAAACCCAGCGACCGGACGCCGTTCACCACCTTGGCCATGGCCGCCGCCCTCGTCGAAGCGGGCTGGCCGGCCGGCGCCATCGGCGTTCTCAATGGCGGCGCCGGGCTCGGCGAGGCGCTCGTGATCCACCCGCTGGTGCGTCTGGTTTCGTTCACCGGCTCCACCGAGGTCGGCTCGCGGATCGCGCAATCCGCGGCCCGCGACCTCAAGAGGTGCGTCCTCGAGCTCGGCTCGAACGCCGCCACGATCGTGGCAGCCGACGCGGACCTCGACCGGGCCGCGGCCCAGTGCGCCACCGGAGCCACCGGAAGCACCGGACAGTCCTGCATCTCCGTCCAGCGGATCTTCGTCGACGAGACCGTCGCCGACGAGTTCACCGACAAGCTGGTGGCGCGAGTAGAAGCGCTGACCCGCGGGCGACCGGACGACTCGGCCACCCAGGTCGGGCGATCGTCTCCGACCGCGCGGCCCGCAAGGACGAGAACCCGCACCTCGCCGATGCGCGGGCGTTCTTCGAGCTGCCGCTGCCGGGCCGGGACGCGGCCCTCGGCAACCCGGGAGGTGCGGCGCGGCTCGGCGAGATCGGCGCCGACACCCCGTTCGTGGCGGGCCAGTCGGCATCGTGACGGCGATCAAGGGGTACGCCGAGACCGCGTACGGCCAGCCGCACTACGCCGAGACAGGCACCGGCCCGGTGCTGCTCCTGCTGCACCAGACGCCGCGCTCGCACGACGAGTTCCGGGAGGTGCAGCCGCTGCTGGCGACCGGCCGCCGGGTGATCGCCATGGACATGCTCGGCTTCGGGATGAGCGCGCCGCTCGCCCCGCCGCAGACCATCGAGCCGATCGCGGACGGCGCGTTCGCGCTGCTGGACGCTCTCGGCGTGGCCGAGGCCGCGGTGCTCGGCCACCACACCGGCGGGGTGGTGGCGATCGAGATGACGGCCCGCCGGCCCGAGCGGATCCGGGCGCTGATCCCGGGCGTCGACCCGGCCGAGGGGCACCGGGCGTGCGCCCGCTACCGGATGGCGGACCGCGCCGGCCTGGTGACCGCGCCGGTCCTGCTGCTGGCCGGGGCGGGCGACCCGTTCTCGCTGCCCGCGCTGCCGGTGCTCGGTGAGCGGCTGACGAACGCCGCGTCCATCGAGTCCCCGGGTGCTCGACGGCGGGGTGCCGCTGATGGAGGAGGCGCCGGACGCCGTCGCCGCGGCTGTCGACGCTTTCCTTCGTACGTCTGAAGGCGCCGGCGCGCCGGCGCGGTTCAGCGCCGGCTGACCACCGCGCGCGTCAATTCGCTCGCTTCTTGCAGGTGTCGGTGGACGCCGCGGCGCCCGTGCAGATCTGCTGCCACGTCCACACACCGTCTTTCACGACGGCGTCGACCGTGTCCGCACGCAGAACCCGCACCCGGTTCAGGGTATTTCAGTTGTGGTCCGGGTCGGAGGCGGGCTGGATGGGGACGTTGCCGCTGAAGACCGAGGCCGGGTCCAGCCGCCGCTTGGTCTTCTGGAGACGTGCATAGGTCTCCGGCGGATAGACGCTCCGGGCGCGATCGGGTTCGTCGTCGATGAAGTTGACGTAACCCGCGTCCGACCCGACCCCGTCGAACCCGGCATAGACCTGCCTCGCCCACGAGACCATTTCGCCGGTCTGCCCGGCGTCCTCCCACTGGGCGACCACGTTCAGCACGTAGGCGGCGCCGCGATGCGCGAACGCCGTCGCGTCGGGCGCGACGCGGCCGACCGCGCCGCCCATCCGGAGGATCTCGACCTGCGAGTACGGGCTGGGCAGCGTCTCGGCCGCGGCGCGCAGCGCCTTGACCGCCGTATCGTCGACGCGCACCAGGTAGCGGGACTTGTTGTAGTTGCGACGGCCGTGCGGATGCACGGCGTCCTGCATCGTCTGCACCGCGAGGTACGGCATCCGCTGCACCTGCGCGACGGCCGGCCCGGCCGACTCGATCAGTTGCCGCATCGGCGCGTCCCCGGCCGCCAGGTCCCCCGACCACACGGCGTTGATGCACACGACCGGCGTGCCGACCAGTTCGGGCGGCACGCCCGGCATCGGCGGGCACAGCGAGGTGATGCAGATGGCGGTCAGCTGGTCGGGTACGTCGTCGATGGTCGACACGTAGTGCCCCGCCGCCGTCGCAAGCTGGTCCGACGTGAACACGGCCTGGCCGAAGAGCACGTCGTCGACGGGATGGGTCCGGAGCTCGAACTCGGTGACGACGCCGAAGTTCCCGCCGCCGCCGCGAAGCGCCCACAGCAGGTCTTCGTCGCCGTCCGCCCCGGCCCGGACGATCGCTCCGTCGGCGGTCACGACCTGTGCCCCGAGTATGTTGTCGCAGGTCAGACCAAAGTTGCGATGAGTCCACCCGAACCCGCCGCCGAGCGCCAGACCGCCCAGACCGGTGTGTGAGACGACCCCGGCGGGCACCAGGCGTCCGTGTCGCGCGTTCGCCGCGTCGACGTGCCCCAGCAGACAACCACCGCCCGCCCGGGACACCCCCGCGTCCGCGGAGAGCGTCACCGCGTTCATCCGGGAGAGATCGAGCGTCAGTGCGCCGTCACCCACCGACAGCCCGGCGACCTGGTGGCCGCCGCCGCGTACGGACAGGGGAACGCCGACCTCCCCCGCCGCCCGCACCGCCGCGACCACGTCGGCGGCGGACTCGCAGTAGGCGATCAGCGCGGGCCGCTTGTCGACCATGCCGTTCCACACCCGCCGGGCGTCGTCGTAGCTCTGCGCGGAGGGCAGGACACAGCGGCCGCCGAAGGCAGCACCGAGCGCCGTACGCAGCCGGATCCCGATCCGCTCGTTCTCCATAGACCTCTCCTGTAAACCGTTACAACATCCGTTTTCGTCGACTTCGCCGAAGAAGTTAGCAGGTCATCACGCTCATGCGCCGAAGGTGAACTCTCGACGAAACGCTGACGACACCGTACCGTAAAACCGGTTGCATTCGTAGACCCCTCTCCACTCGGCGCACGCCCCGTCACTCGGAGGCACCGTCAATGCCAAGTTCAGCCACCCCCGTCCGAACCCGCCCGGTACTAGCCGTCCTCATCGCCGCGGTGCTCGTCTACACGGCGCTGGAGACGATGCTCACGCCGGCCCTCCCCACCATCCAGCGCGGCGTCGGAGCGACAACGGCCTCGATCGCCTGGGTGCTGACCGGAGTCCTGCTCTCCGGCGCAGTGTGCACCCCGCTCGTGGGCCGGCTCGCCGACCTGCACGACAAACGCCCGATCCTGCTCGCTGTGCTCGGCGTCGTGTGCGCCGGCACTCTCCTCTCGGCCCTTTCGCCCGGCATTCTCGGCCTCGCGCTGGGCCAGGTTCTCCAGGGTGCGGGCCTCAGCCTGGTACCGCTGGCGCTGGGCATCCTGCGGCACACCCAGTCGGCCGACCGGGTCAAGAAGGCCAGCGGCTGGCTGGTCGGCGCCTCGGCGTTCAGCGTCGGCCTCGGGCTCGCCGCCACCGGCCTGATCGTCAGCCACCTGCACTACACCTGGTTGTTCTGGTTCCCCCTGATCCTCCTTGTCGTGATCACGTCGTTCGCGTGGAAGGTCGTTCCGTCCTGCCCGCCGGCGAAGCAGGGCAAGGTCGACTGGCTGGGTACCGCGACGATGTCGTTCGGCCTGTTCGCGCTCCTCTTCGGCATCTCCCAGGCGCCGAGCTGGGGCTGGTCCGCCCCGGGCTTCCTCGCGCTCGTGGCCGCCGGGGCGCTCTCACTTACCGCCTTCGTCCTGATCGAGCTGAGGGTCGAGGAGCCGCTGGTCGATCTGCACCTGGGCGGCCGGCCCGTGCTGGTGGCCTGCACCATGTCCGGCGTGCTCGGCTACACCACCACCGCCGGATTCCTGATGATCCCGACGATGGCCGGCGCACCGGCGGGCACCGGCTACGGGCTCGGCGCGGCGGCGGGCAGCATCGGCGCGATCCTCGTGCCCGGCACCATTCTCGGCGCGGCCGCCGCGGCGTCCGTCCCGCGATGGGAACGCCGCGCCGGCCCGAAGGCCCTCATGGTGATCGCCAGTCTGGCCACCCTGGCCTCGGCGGTGGTCCTGTTGACGGCGAGCGGCAACGCGGTCGCGCTGGCGGTCTCGTCGTCCATCGCCGGCATCGGTATCGGCCTCGGGATGACCCAGGCGATGAACCTCGTCGTCGCCTCGGTGCCCGAGGAGCGCATCGCCAGCGTGACCGGCCTGGGCTGGGTGCTGCGAAGCACCGGCGGCACCCTCGGCGGGCAGCTCAGCGGCAGCCTGCTCGCCGCGCACACGGTGACCGTGTCCGGCACCTCGTACCCGGCGTGGTCGGGGTTCCGCACCGCCATCTGGATCGAGATCGCGGTGGCCCTGCTGGCGGTGGTGGGCAGCCTCGCCCTGCGCCGGGCGAGGCACTCGGCGGCCCCGGTCGCGCCCGCCCTGGCCGTGCCGCAGACCCAGGCGTGACCCCACCTCACGGCGATGGCCGTCCTCAGCCGAGGACGGCCATCGCCGTACGCGCGTCCGTCACCCGGTGCGCAGCTGCCGGTCGAGAAACTCCCGGATGATGCTCAGCACCTGTACGGACGTCCACTGCCGGGCCTGGCGGCGGCTGCGGGACAGCGGGCCGTGGCCGGCGCCCGCGAGCAGGTAGTGCGTGCTGTCGGCGCCGGCCGCGCGCAAGGCCCCGTGCAGCGCCAGGGTCTGGCTGGGCGGGATGATGCGATCGTCGTCGCCATGCAGGAACAGGAACGGCGGCGCGGCCGGCCGGACCAGCTCGATCGGGTTGGGCGCGGTGGCGCCGTACCGGTTGATCGGGTGCTGTGGGTCCTCGACGGTGGCTCGCATGCGTGCGTCGAACCCGTCGGCGATCCGGGTCAGGTCGGTCGCGCCGAACTGGTCGACGACGGCTCGGACGCGAGGGTCCATCAGGCCGGTCAGCGCGGCCAGGTAGCCGCCCGCGGACTCGCCCCACACGGCGACCCGGTCCGCCGCGATGCCGTACGTGTCGGCGTGGTCGACCAGGTGGTCGATCGCGGAACCGACATCGGCCAGCCCGTCGCGGCCGGTGGCCTGCTGGCGCGTGGTGCGGTACTCGACGCTCGCCACCACGAACCCCGCGGCGGCCACGAACTCGCGCTCGCGGCGGGCCGCCCCGCGGGGAGCGATGACGAACCCGCCGCCCGGCACGTACACCACGAGCGGGAACGGCCCGGGGCCGGTGGGGGCGACCAGGTCCAGGCGGAGCTGGTCGCGGTAGGACAGCCCCGGGCGGGTGGTCACCCCCGGTGACCGGCGGGGAATCTGCGGGTCGGCGTCGACCGCCAGCCGGCCGCCGGGGTCGCCGTCCGGGCCGGGCGCGGGAACGGAGGAATACCGGAACCCGGGCACCACCACCCGCATGACCTTGAGGTTCATCATGATGCCGCCAGCCCGTCGTCGACCTTCGCGTCCTCCGGCTCCAGTTTGAGCCCGGACGCGGCGGCCTGCAGCTCAAGCAGGATCGCGAAGTCCTCCGTCACCCGCCCGCTGCCGACGCTGGCCTGGACCAGCTGGGCGGTCAGGGCCGTGACCGGCATCGGCACGTCCAGCGCGCGGGCCGCGGCCAGCCCCAGGTCGAAGTCCTTGCGCAGCAGGACCGGGGTGAACGTCGGCGTGAAGTCGAGGTTGACGAACGCCGGGGACTTGTACCGGGTGAACGGCGAGCCCATCACGCTGTCGTTGAGGAACTCCAGGAACGCGTGCCGGGACACGCCGCCCTTCTCGGCCAGCACGGTCACCTCGGCCAGGGTCTGGGTCACCACGCCCAGCATCAGGTTGTGCGCGATCTTGACCAGCCGCGCGGTCTCGCCCTCGCCGGCGTACGTGACCGCCTTCCCGATGAGCCTCAGCAGCGGCTCGGCCTCGCGGAAGCTCGCCGGCGGGCCGGAGGTGACCAGCGTCAGTCCGCCCGCCTCCACCACCTTGGCGTTGCCGCTGACCGGCGCCGCCAGGAAGCCGGCGCCGCGGGCGTCGCAGGCCTCGCGTACCGCCGCCGAATCCGCCATCGCCACGGTGGAGCAGTCCACCACCAGGCCCGGCACCGGGCCGGACCCGGCGAGCAGCCCGTCCGGCCCGGACAGCACCTGCCGCAGGTCGGCCGCGGTGGAGACCATCGTGAACACCACGTCGCGGTCTCGCAGCCCGGCGATCGACGGCACGACCGTCGCGCCGAGCTCGGCGAGTGGCGCCGCCTTCTCCGGCGTCCGGTTCCACACCGCCAGGTCCACGCCGCCGGCCACCAGCCGGCGCGCCATCGCCAGGCCCATCCGGCCCGTTCCTATCCAACCCACCCGCATAGCGGACAACTCCTTCGTGATCGGAAGCTTCGTGATCTACAGCGGGACATCGGTCACGGCGCCGGCACCCGGTCGCGCTCGCGGGTGGCGACGATGACCAGCCCGGCCACCACGCCGAGCGCGACCGCGGCCGGGCCGAGCCACGGCCGGGTGGGCGTGCCCAGCAAGTGGTCCACGCTCCAGCGGCCCGGCCCGGCGAGGCCGATCGCGACCACGCCGGCGAGGATCGTCAACTCCAGCTCGCACCCGTGCTTGCGGTGGTCGAGGCCGTTGCGCGCGTGCAGCGCGACGACGTTGGTGAGTACGCCGGTGAGCATGGCGACGCCGAGGACGGTCAGCGCGCCGGAGCCGACGAGCAGCGCGCCGGCACACTCGGTGGCCGACGCGACCAGCGCCATCAGCCGGGGCGGGCGGAACCCCTGGCCGGCGAAGAACCGCTCGGCGTGATCCAGGCCGCCGCCGTCCCACCAGCCGAACAGCTTCTGGGTGCCGTGGAAGGCCATCACGACGAAGATCACCACGCGTAGCACGAGCAGCCCGGCGTCGGCCGTGGCGCTCATTGCCGCGCGCCTCCGGCCCCGGCCGCGAACTTGGGCAGGACCTCATCGATGAACAGGTCGAGCGAACGGTTGGACTCGGCCTCGGTCATGAAGCCAAAATTGAAGAGCAACGACAGGTGGCGTACGCCCACCGCCGCGTAGCTCTCGATCTGCTCGACGATGCTCTGCGGGCCGCCCACCAGCATCGCCCGCTCGAGGAACTCGTCCGGGTTCTGCGGCGACACCCCGACCACGCTGCGCAGGTGCGCGGCGTCCTTGATGTCGCTGGTCATCGCGAAGTTCTTCTTCTGGTGCGCGCCCATGTCGGCCATCCGCTCCCGGGCGAAGGCGATCGCCTCGGCATCGGTGCCGGCGATGATGACCTGCTTCTGCACCAGGCTCCAGTCGAGGCACTCCTCGACGTACGCCTCGTCGCGGCCGGACGCGGCCAGCGTCTCCGCGTACATGGCCAGCCGTGCCCGGATGACCTCCGGCGTCTCGCGGGCGGTGAACAGGTACCAGCCCTTGCGGGCGGTCCAGAGCACCCCCTCGTCGTTCTGGGTCGCCCGGGCGAACTTCGGGCGGGTGGCGTGGTAGGCGGTGGGCATGATCCGGGTACGCAGCGAGCCGCTCTCGAACGCCGTCGCCCACTCGTACGGCGGATCGTCCGGCTTCTTGTCCAGCGCCCGCTCCATGACCTCCAGGTTGTGCAGCATCTGCTCGTGCCGCACGGACGGGTCCCGGCCGAGCCCGGCGTACTCCACCGGGGAGCCACCCGCCGCGAAGCCGACGATGAGGTTGCCCCTGGTGAGGATGTCCAGCAGGTTGCAGCTCTGCGCGAGCCGCATCGGGTTGTGCAGTGGCGGGACCGCCACCGCCAGCAGGAAGCGGGTGTCCCGCGGCACCTGCGGCGCGAGGTGGGCGGCGAGCATGAAGTTGTTGCCGTACGTGTTGTAGCCCGAGAAGTGGTGCTCGGTCAGGGCGATGCCCTGGACACCGGCGTGGGCCGCGCGCACGGCCTGCGCGACCGTGTGCTCGATGACGGCCACGTCCTCCTCGGGTCCGCGGGTTTGCGGATTCAGGTAGATCGAGAACCGCATGGCGGCGCCTCCTGGTCGCGGAATTAGAACGGTTGCACTGAGAATAGGCACATCGGGACCGCCGGGTAAAGAGGAGCTCGGTCTCCAGAAGTCGAGGCAGGATGCGGTCCGCCCGGAGATCTCCATTGACAGCCGCGGGGCGCCACGTCATGCTTTTCCTGAAACCGTTTGCATTACCGAGGGTCATCGCATGAGGAGGCGGGCATGCCGGAGATCATCTTCATCAACTCGTTCGAGGTTCCGGTCGGCCGGGACGAAGACTTCCTCCTGATGTGGAAGCAGATCGACGACTACATGCGCGGCAAGCCCGGATACCGCTGGCGCCGGCTGCACCGCTCGCTCGACCCGGAGGCCCGCCTGCGGTACGTCAATGTGGCGGGCTGGGAGTCCGCCGAACACTTCGACGCCGCTCACGACGAGACCTTCCGCCACCTGCAGTCCCAGCCGGGTTGGGTCGAGTTCCCGGCGCACCCGTCGCTCTACACCGTCGTCCAGGAGGACGGATCCCCGACCGGCTCGGCCGTGTCATGACGTTCCAGGCGGCTTGGCCGGCGATCACGGCGGCGGAGGTGCCCCCCGCCGAGATACCGGGGCACGCGTTCCGCATCCTGGCCGACGGCGGCCGGACCGGCGGCGCCTACAGCCTGACCGAGGCGACCAGCCCGCGCGGCGCGGCAGTCGGCTGGCACGCGCACGACACGGCCGTGGAGTGCTTCTACGTCACCCAGGGCCGCTACCGGCTGACCGTCAGCGGTGCCGGGCACGACCTCGGGCCGGGCGACTTCTCCCTGGTGCCGCCCGCCGCTCCGCACGGGTTCGAGGTCCTCGAGGGCGACGCCCGGGCGCTCGTCCTGTTCGCGCCGGCGGGCTTCGAGACGGTCTTCCGCCGGATGCCGGAGATCTTCGGTACGCCGGGCGAGCCAGGACCGATCTTCGAGGCGGCCAACCGGGCCGCGGCCACCCGGCTGCTCGACCGCTGCGGTCCGGGACCGGCCGCGCTGGTCCGGCCGGCGGGCGGGCCGGCCTCGCCGGCCTCGCCGGCCTCGCCGGGCGAGACGGTGCTGGCCGAGCCGGCCGACACCCGGACCCGGCTGCGCGTCGTTTTGCGCCAGGACGCCGCAGCCGGCGGCGGCTGGCGCTTCGACCCGTCGGCCACCACGGTCGTCGCGGTCAGCGGCGGCTACCTGATCGACCTGCCCGGCCGGAGCGGCACGCTGCGTCCGGGCCAGATGCTCGCGGCACGCACCGTACCCGGCGAGACCGCGACCGCCCGCGCCCTCGAAGCGGGCAGCCGCGCGCTGCTGCTGCACCTCGACCACGGAGGAGAACCATGATCACCCACACCGACGCGGTGGCCGCGGCCCTCGACGACCCCGCGCTCACCGACCGGGAGCGGGCCAACATCGCCCTGGTCCAGACGTTCCGTTCGGTGCCGTTCGCCGAGCGCGCCCGGTACACGGTGCCGGGATTCAAGCCCTCCCGGATCGGCATGGCGGGGCTGGCGGCGCTGCTGCCCGCGGGGTCCGGCCCCGGCTACACCGCGGCCTCCATCCCCGACCGGACCGACCGGATCACCGACATCCTGGCCCACGGCGACCGGGTCTGGGCGACCTGGCTGATCGAGGGCACGCACGAGGGCCCGCTGTACGGCGTGGCGCCCACCGGCCGGAGGCTCAGCGTGCTCGAGGTGGGGCAGTGGCGCATCCGGAACGGGCTGATCGCCGAGGCGTGGTTCTTCGTCGACGAGTTCGCGCTGCTGTCCCAGCTCGGCCTGCTCGACCGGCTCGGCCCGGCGCTCGGCGCGGAAACGGAGTCCTGAGGATGACCACCGCCTTCGATCCCCTCGTCCTGGGCCGGGCACTGCTGGCCAACCGCATCGTCATGGCGCCGATGAGCCGGGCCCGCGCCTATGGCCCCGACGCCTGCCCGCACCCGTCCGCGACGCTCTACTACCGGCAACGCGCCTCCGCCGGACTGATCGTCACGGAGGGCATCCAGCCCTCCCCCGGCGCACGCGGCTATCCGGCCACGCCCGGGCTGCACACGCAGACCCAGGTCGAGGCCTGGCGGGAGGTGACCGGCGCCGTCCACGACGCGGGCAGCGTCATCTTCGCGCAGCTCATGCACGCCGGCCGGATCGGCCACCCGAGCCTGCTGCCGCCCGCCGCCCAGCCGGTCGGGCCGTCCGCCGTCGTGGCCGAGGCGACGATCGTCACCCGGGACGGGCCGCTCGCGTGTGTCCTGCCCCGAGCCCTGACCGAGGACGAGATCGGCGCCATCGTCGACGACTTCGCGGTCGCCGCGCGCAACGCGATCCGAGCCGGGTTCGACGGCGTCGAGCTGCACGGCGCCAACGGCTTCCTGGTCCACCAGTTCCTCTCGGCCAACGCCAACCTGCGGACCGACCGCTACGGGGCAACCGTCGAGGGACGTATCAGGTTCGCTGTCGAGGTAGTCACCGCGCTGGCCGATGCCGTCGGCGCCGACCGGGTCGGCCTGCAGATCTCCCCGGGAAACCCGCACAACGACATCGTCGAGCCCGACCAGCCCGAGCTGTACGGTGCCCTGGTGGACGCCCTCGCCGGAATGGGTCTCGCCTACCTGAGCGTGACCGAGGGCGATCGGAACCTGACCGCGCGCCTGCGCGGCCGCTGGCCCGGGACGTTCATGCTCAACCCGCGGACGTCACCGCGGCCGACCGGCCCGGAGGACCTGGCGTTGGTGGCGGACGGCACGACCGACCTGCTGTCGTTCGGAGCGCTGTTCCTCGCCAACCCCGACCTGCCCCGGCGCCTGGCGGACGGCGGCCCGTTCAACCAGCCGGACCGCGCCACGTTCTATGGTGGCGGCGACCGCGGCTACACGGACTACCCCTTCCTGGACGGCAAGTCCGCGGTAAGTACCGTACCCAGCTTCTGACGTGAGGTGTCTGTACCCATGGCAAGCCGGCCGACGATCCGCGATGTCGCCCGAGCCGCTGGTGTCTCGGTGTCGACGGCCTCGCGCGTGTTCACCAGGCCCGAGCTGTTCCGGGAGGGCACCCGGCAGAGGGTGCACGAGGCGGCCACGCGGCTCGAGTACACCCCGAACCGCAGCGCCGCCGCGCTCACCACCGGCCGCACCGGCAACGTCGGCGTCGTCGTGCCCAACCTGGCCAACCCGCTGTTCCCGGAGATGGTCAAGGCGGCCCAGCACCGGCTCCGCGCCCGCAACATGGCCGCGCTGCTGGGCGACAGTGACGACGACGCCGACGAGGAGCTGAAGCTGGTCCACGCCCTCGGCAAGGACGTCGACGGGCTCCTGCTCTTCTCCTCGTTGCTCCGCGACGAGCAACTGGAACGTCTCGCCGGGATCAGCCCCACGGTGTTCGTCAACCGGCTCGTCCCGGGATTTCGGTGCGTGCTGGTCGACGCGCTGTCCGGCATGCGCCAGCTCGTCCGATACCTGGGCAACCTCGGCCACAGCTCGGCGCTCTACCTCACCGGCCCGGAGAACTCCTGGGCGGCCCGTTCCCGCGAGCAGGCGCTCACGCTCGCGGGTGGGGAGGAGGACTTCCGGATCGACGTCGCCGCGCCCAGCCGGCCGACCTTCGCCTCCGGCACCGCCGCCGCCGACCTGATCGTGCAGGACCGGTTGCCGACCGCGGTGATCTGCTTCAACGACGTCATGGCCCTCGGGCTGACCGGGCGCCTGCTGGAGCTGGGGGTGCGGGTGCCCCAGCAGGTCAGCGTGGTCGGCTGGGGTGGCTCCCAGCTCGCCGGGCACTCGACCCCCGCCATCACCACCGTCGCCGTCCCGCTTGCCGAGCTGGGCACCGTGGCGGTCGACTCCCTTCTGGCCGCCCTCGCCGACCCGGACGCCCCGGCGCCCGCACCGGTGACGCTCCAGGTGTCCCTGCACGCCCGCGCCACCACCGCCCGGGTGCCGGCCCGCTAGTACTTCGCGATGAAGTGACTTGACTCTCAAGGTAACTCGAATCGCTTGACAGTCAAGACATCTCCCTTCATGGTTCACATATGACGGCCGGGTTCGGCTGGGTCCATCTGGCCACGCAGCACGCCGCCCCCGTGCACACCGGCGCCTGGCCGCTGGTCCCCGGCCTGATCGTCGCCGGCGCCGGCCTCGGCTTCCTGATCATCCCGCTGGCCAACATCGTGCTGTCCGCCGTTCCGGCGCACCTGGCCGGTGGTGCGTCCGGCATCTTCACCACCGCCCAGCAGTTCGGCGACGCGCTCATCGGCAACGTGTTCTTCAACCACGCCGGCCAGGGCCTCACCAGGGCCGTCGACGCGGCCGGACCGTGGGCGATCGGCGCCTATCTGGCCTGCACCCTGCTGTGCTTCGCGCTTCCCCGCAAGACCGGCTGACACACCACGGCCACCGCACCATCCCACCAACCGGAAGGAAACACCTCCCAGCGGCGGTGCGTCGACTCCCGTCGGCGTACCGCCGCGTTTCCCGTCCACGGCCCATGGGCTACCTTGAAAGTCGAGTTGTACGAATGCGGAGGGAAACGCGTCACCATGCCAACCGGGGCTGCTCCCGACAGCAACATTCCGCTGGGCGAAGCGGTACGGGCCTACCAGGCGGCAGTCGACGACTACGACCGCGAACTCGCCCGCGCCCTGGCCGTCAACGAGACCGACCTACGCTGCCTGGAAATCCTGCTGCAGGAACTCCCCGAAGCCAGCCCCGGCCAACTCGCCGAACGACTCGGCCTGACCACCGGCAGCGTCACCACCCTGCTCGACCGCCTGGAAAAGGCCGGATACCTCAGCCGCGAGGCCCATCCCATCGACCGCCGCAAAACCATCGTGCGCGCCACGCCCGCCTTCCAGCAGCACGCCTACACGCTGATCGCGCCGCTGCTCGACGAAGGACAGAAAATGGTCGACGGAACCTACACAGCCGACCAGATCGGCATCATCGCCGACTTCATGATCCGCGCCACCGCCCTGCAACGGCGGCACATCGAGCGGCTACGCCTCGCCGCCCCCACGCTCACCGCGACCGTTCCGGCCGCGGCCAGACCCCCCAAGTAGACCTCCCCTCCGGGCCGGTCGAGCTGGCTCATCAGCGTGGTTTTGTCCAGCCCGAGGGCCTTTGCCACCTGCCGTGCGGCCTCAGCGCTCGATCAGGCGCATCTGATCGTCGGTGTGGTGGCCCCCTTCGGCGGGAGGCAGCGCGGTAAGGGCGGCGACCTGCTCGGCCGTCAGCTCGACGGCGTCCGCAGCGGTGTTCTCCTCCACGCGGTTGACCCGTTTGGTGCCGGGGATGGGAACGATGTCGTCGCCCTGGGCGAGCAGCCACGCCAGCGCCACCTGGGCCGAGGTGGCGCCCACCTGGCCGGCGATTTCCTGGACCCGGTCGGCGATGCGCAGGTTGCGCCGGAAGTTCTCGCCGGTGAAGCGCGGGTGGTTCTTGCGGAAATCGCTGTCGTCGAGCTTCTCCAGGTCGGCGGGCGAGCGCAGGGCGCCGGTGAGGAAGCCGCGGCCGAGCGGGGAGTACGCGACCAGGCCGATGCCCAGCTCGCGCAGTACGGGAAGGATCTGTTCCTGGTCGCGGGTCCAGATCGAGTATTCCGACTGCAGCGCGGTGACCGGGTGCACCGCGTGGGCGCGCCGGATGGTCTCGGTCCAGGCCTCGGACAACCCGACGTAGCGGATCTTGCCGTGCTCGACGAGGTCGGCGAGGGCGCCCATGGTGTTGATCAGGCTTCGGGAATCGGACGGCCGAAGGTTTCCAGGGTGATGTCGGCGGGTTCGGGACCGCCGCGCTTGCCGGTGTCGAGGCCGTCGATGGCCGCGAGTTCCCCGGCGGTGAGCTCGAAGTCGAACACGTCGAAGTTCTCGGCGATCCGTGCCGGCTTGGTGGACTTCGGGATGGCCGAGCGGCCCTGCTGTACGTGCCAGCGCAGCATCGCCTGGGCCGGGGTCTTGCCGTGCGCCTTCGCGATCTTACCGAGGACCGGGTCCTCGAGGGTGCTGCGGTGGCCGCTGTCGCGGTAGAAGGTGATCCCTCCGATCGGCGCCCACGCCTGCGTGAGGATCCCGTGCCGCGCGCCGTAGCCCTGCACCTCACGCTGCTGGAAGTACGGATGCACCTCGATCTGATTCACCGACGGGACGACGGTCGCCTTGTCCAGCAACGCGGTGAGGTGGTCGACCATGAAGTTGCTGACGCCGACGGCGCGGACCTTGCCGTCAGCCAGCAGCGTCTCCAGAGCGCGGTAGGCGTCCAGAGTCTTGTCGAACTCCGAGGGCAGCGCCTGGTGCAGGATCAACAGGTCGATCTGGTCGACGCCGAGCTTCTTGGCGCTCTTGGAGAAGCCGTGCAACGTCTGGTCGTAGCCGTAGTCGCTGATCCAGATCTTGGTCTCGATGAACACCTGGTCGCGGTCGATGCCGGACTTCGCGATCGCCTCGCCGACCTCGCGCTCGTTGCCGTACGCGGCGGCGGTGTCGATGTGCCGGTAGCCGGCCGACAGGGCCGCCGCGACGGCGGAGCGGGTCTCGTCCGGCGGCGTCTGGAAGACGCCGAAGCCGAGGGCGGGGATCTCGACCCCGTTGTTGAGTCTCAGGTGCGGAATAGTGCGCATGAAGGTTTTCTCTCAGTGTCGAGGGAGCAGGCGGATGGCCGTCGTTGCTTTGTCTGACACGGCGTCTCCTTGTCGCCTCGTTCATGCCCGGGCCGAGCCGGTTCATTCCTGTGAATTGGTCGGCCGTCCTCCAGCAAAGCCCTCGCCAGGGCCGGGAGGGAGTCACCGCCCAAAGGGGTACCGGCAGCGACCCCTTCAGCCCCGGCGGGCTCCCTAACCTGGGAGTATGGACAACCGCAGCGAGGTCCGCGCGTTCCTCAGCTCCCGCCGTGCCAAGATCAGCCCGGACCAGGCGGGCCTCCCCGACCACGGCAACCGCCGCGTCGCCGGGCTGCGCCGCGGTGAGGTCGCCGCCCTCGCGGGCGTCAGCGTCGAGTACTACACCCGGCTGGAACGCGGCAACCTCGCCGGCGCCTCCGACAGCGTCCTCGACGCTCTCGCCCGCGCCCTGCGGCTGGACGACACCGAGACCGTGCACCTGCACCACCTCGCCCGCGCGGCCGGCAGCACTCCGGCCCGCGCCCGCACGCGCACCAGCGCTCCCGAGATCCGGCCCGCCATCCGCCAGGTTCTGGACTCCATGACCGGCGTGCCTGCTTTCCTGCGCACACACCGCTTCGACATCCTCGCCGCCAACCCGCTGGGCCGGGCCCTGTACGCGCCCATGTTCGGCTCCGCGGCCCGGCCGGTGAACTCGATGCGGTTCGCGTTCCTCGACCCGCACGCCCCGGCGTTCTACCCGGACTGGCAGAAGGTCGCCCGCGAATCGGTCGGCGCCCTGCGCCTGGCCGCCGCCGCCAACCCGTACGACCAGCAGCTGATGAGTCTCATCGGGGAGCTTTCCATGCGCAGCGAGCCCTTCCGTGGCTGGTGGGCCGCCCAGGACGTCTACGTGCACCGCCACGGGGTCAAGCGCTTCCGCCACCCTGCCATCGGCCTGCTGGAGCTTGCCCACGAAGCCCTCGAACTGCCCGCGGACGGCGACCGTTTGACCATCGTCACCTACACCGCCGTCCCCGGCACTCCGTCCGGCGACGGCCTGGAACTCCTCGCGACCTGGGCCGCCACCGACGAAAGTCACCTGCGTGCCGCCCAGGAGGCATGACTTCCTCCGTGGGCGCCGTTGGTCCGAGAGCGTGAACCCTGCCGGGGTCACTCGATGTGGAGCACAGCCTTGCCCGCGATCCGGCGGTCAAGAAGTGCTCGGATCGCCCCGGTCCCGTTTCGCCAGGAGTCCTCGAGTGTGACCTGGGTGTCCAGGCGGCCGTCGGCGACCAGTGCGCACAATCGTCGCAGGTCGGATGCGCCGCTGGCGTTCCGGGCGATCTCATCGGGCATGTTCAGCGTGTAAATCCGCGCTCCGGCCGCGCGGTCGAATCGGGCGGCCCGGAACGTCACGGTCTCCTCGTCATCCTGGGTGGCGACGTTGATCACGATGCCGCGAGCGGAAAGGTGCTCGATGGCCAGCGCGAACGTAGCGCCGCCGACCCCTTCGAGTATCACGTCGAAGTCCCCGTCGAGGCGGTCGACGACCTCGTCGGCGCCGAGCCCGCGCAGCGGCCCCTCGGCGGCCGCACGGTCACGGACCAGGGCGGTGACCTGAGCGCCGGCCAGATGAGCGA
>Ga0307509_10003239_pt1 | contig 25123 bp, 25 predicted proteins | sample 10_EM_MG_FD_202245 | JGI IMG/M metagenome (GOLD analysis project Ga0307509, IMG submission 202245) | Populus trichocarpa ectomycorrhiza microbial communities from riparian zone in the Pacific Northwest, United States - 10_EM | ecosystem: Host-associated > Plants > Roots > Unclassified | place... | reverse complement strand
ATTCTGTCACTAGTTCCACTCTCACCAAAATTTTCACTTTTTGTTCTCTAACTCCTCCTTCATAAGGCAATTTATTTCTTAAAAAGAAGCACTTGTTTATCCTCATTAAGATTTGCTATCTCTCAGTACTTGATTTTCTTTAAAATTCCTTGTTGTTGTCAACTACCGTATCTTCTTGTATGAGTCGGAATAGCGCTAGTGAGGATTTTCTTGAACCTACCCAATCGTCACCCTCTATATGTTTAAACTGTGGCGACTTGGCGTTTTTCGTGCCTTCCTGTTGGTTCGGTTGCCTTAGTTCTCTTTAGCGCCATTCCGACTCATACAAGAAGATACGGTAGTTAGAGATCGCGTTCTACCAGTTCCGAGGACCCGGTTTGAGCCTATTTGCACTATAAGATGCCTGGCAAACAAAACCTACCCGTGGCCAACTTGATCCAAAAAGTTCCAAATTGGGAATAGTCTCTTTTTGGGAAAGTATAAAAATATTTTCTATAGTAAAATTATTTAAACAATGAAATTGGGAATAGCACACCATTTCAGATTCCACTTAAGACCAGCGTTCCGAACAGTCAGGGGGCCCGGTGGGGCCCCGCCGGGGCACTGCCAAGAGTACCGGAAGGGACGGGACCGCCATCTGTAGTCCGTCCGGGGCGGCCTAAGGGCAGGACGGCGGGCCTTACAGGGTGAGACATATTAGTTTAGGGCAGGGGTCGGGGACGGCACGAGTAATGTATTACTAGTGGTCAACAGTTTTTATTAATTTTTCGGAATTTTTTTAGGGAAATCTTTTTGACCTCCCTTTCAAACTTAGCCAAGCGACTCTTTCGGCTCACAAGAAAACAGTATTGTGCAAGGGCAAAATTAACCGAACACTCCGGTGAGTTGTAGCAACCCAGCGCTTTCGGGCTTCCACAGGAATCATTCTCTTTTAACAGGCACCTAATAATGCTTTCTCTTTTTTTATTAAGCCCGATTTATGGTTTACTAACTACTGATCACTGCCATCTCTGTCAGTTATTTTTTACTTATTTTTCTAGGTGGGATTTGGGTGGTTGTATCGACAAGGTCAACAACATCAGGGCGAGAATTATGAGGGTTCGTTGATCGGTTAATTTTGTCGAGGGTGGTTAGGATGGCAATCTGAGGTTATGATACTTTATTATGCAAAAATCTCAAGCGATATGATATTTTACCGGACCAGGATTAGAATACCCCAGCCCGGACAGTAAATTTCCCAATTTTTGGCGCAGACTCTAAGGTCATGTCAGGCTACAAAGTTGTATGCCGGTAAGTTACTACCGTATTATCTCAAGTTATACATTTTTTTGCCAAGACCGGGCGTTGCTTAAGTTGGGTGGTGCCCGGAGCCTGAAATAGGTCCCTTATTTGCCCCAGTAAACATAATAACAAAGGGGTGGATTTTAGGTGTCCAGTACTTCACCTCCTAGTGCGTGGCGTGATGTTTGATCACCGTCTGAACCCTTGAGAATAGTGATTAGAAGACCCTCAGCCGCATTGTTGAAGACACCTAAAACCCACACTTCGGCTACTATGTTTACTGGGGGCATTAAAGGGACCCATTTCAGACTCCGGGCACCATCCAACCTTAAGCAACGCCCGGTCTTGGCAAAAAAATGTATAACTTGAGATAATACGGTATTGCAACCCAGGCTGAGCTGCCACCCTCGATCGTACCCCTCCCATTGTGTGCGCAGGATTATATAATATGCGACAGCTTGAGGTTGCCTTGGCCTGAGTACAGTACCGATACTAAATAGTCTGCCTACATAATACCATCCAAGTTCTTTTTTTCTTCTTCTTCGCTTCATCCCACCAAAAGCGTAACATTTTACCCACGGCCGGGAAAATAACACTTCAACCTATAGGCGAGAAAACACAACCACAAACATTCAATATTTTTCTGGAAAACAAGCATGGCCTAGGTGTATTTATGGGGGGGTTTTTTTTTTGACGCCTCGCAAGACACCTGAGAGAGAGAGAGAGAAATGAGAATTATGTGGAAAACTAAGTCGGTGCGCCCAAGAAAACCGGTCGAACAGGTCTCAGTCTGGGATCCTTAGTAATTTATTTCTAGTTGGGGAAGGACACTTCCCAGATCCCGTTATTTTCTGGGCCAGATTGGGTATAGCTCTCAAGCAGTTTTCTTGGGTCGCAGCACCCGACGGACTAAGGGATAGTGCCAAGCAAGGTAATATGCGCCATTAGCACAACTCGGCAGCTAAGCATTTTCCTTAACAGGAGATAAATTAAGTTGTTTAATTTTCAAGCCGTGCGCGAAAAGTTTCATTTTTGCTGGGATAGAAATAAAAAAAAGTTGAATGGAATTATGTTGGGAGGGTCCGAGATATGCTGTTATTGAATACCTATATGTTTTCTCTACGGAAAGAGCAAATCACGGCGAAGGCTAAGCCCAATACTCGAGTAGAAGTGAAGTGGTGATGGAATTGATCGTCGGGAGAATGGTGTAGTCGCACTTATCTACCGTTGCGAGGGAAACATGAGAGGGCCTTTTCAGCAGATAATTCAGCACCCCAAGCTATCTCCCTGTCTGTGCGATTCACACTGAGCTGAAAACTCCCCTACGACTGCGAAACTACCCTGTCAAATGGTCCAAGCCCAACACGGATACCGTAAAAATTCTTCCGATTCGCTATCTCTCTTTGTCACAGATATATTCCTGTAAAGTCGCGGCATCAGCCCAGGGTAGGTTTAGTTTGGCAAGTTAACGCGTTGCGACAGCCGGTTATGGAGATAATGACTCATGCTGTGCAGCCTCAGGAAGGCCCTAGTCCTTTTCAGGGATTTTGGTCTCTCAACACGGGATTAGCGACTTGCTAGAGATAGCGAATTTTAAGAGTCTTTACGATACTCGTTCTAGTACCTGTACCGTACATTGCAGTTCTGTAGATTGAGGTGTGTGAGGGGGGGGCTTGATTACCTTCTGTCCCTTGTTTTATTCTTATTCGCACTCGTTGACTGCTGTGAACTGCCGGCACGAATGGGTGGGCGGGTTCCCTGTTCGGTGCTTGCACAGCACAGCACAGCACCGCATTTTGCAGTACGGTAGCCTTTGAGGCGGAGCAAGGCGTGGTGATACACCAAAGCCTCCTATACTATGTCTTGTATTCCCTTGCAAGAACATGATTGGGCGGCTGTTGCCACACAAGAGCAACTAGATAACCCCGCTTTTCCCAGCTTTCCCCCCTCCATAAAGTTTCGTAAACTTCCCCCGTTGACACACTCCTCCATATTTCTCTACCATTTCTACACCCAACCGACACGTTAGGGAGAGCATCATGGACCAGAATACGGGTACATATTCCGTCAATTTCGGCTACAGCAATACCGACTGTGGCAACATAAACAATAGTTACAACACCACCGTTTATAATTCCAATGAGAATGCGAAAATTATGCGTTGGCTCTCGCCACTAGAGCCAGGTAATAGGCATGATAGCGTGCGCAACAACCGATTTGAAGGTGTCGGGGATTGGTTTTTGCAAGCAAGCGAGTTTCGGGAGTGGAAAGGTGGTGAGGGTGGAGCGGATAAGGCGGTCTTGTTTTGTTCCGGGAATCCGGGAGTGGGCAAGACGTATCTGAGGTGAGTGGTAATGTTCCTTTAGAGAAGCGAATATCACTGACTGCTAGGAATCCTAGTTCTCTCGTGATCGACAGGCTGTGTGATCAGGCGAGGGAGGAAGGCCCGGCGGTCGCATGGCTGTACTGCGACTACAATGCTCAGCAAGAGCAATCAGTTACCAACATAATCGGAGCGGTTTTGAAGCAGCTAGTAGGCAGGGGGGGTATCCCGGAGGAGATCCCCGAGGAGTTAGGGGTGGCATTTCGGGAAAGGAGAAGGCCTCTACTTGCGGATCTGATGCGAATGTTAAGGATCGCAATCGCTTCGTTACCACACGTGTTCATCTGTATAGATGCATTGGACGAATGCCTACCGAGAAATCTTCCCCAACTTTTTGAGTTACTGAGTGATATTGTTTGGAAGTCCCCTGGGGCCAGGATATTCCTCACTGGAAGGCCGCATGTCAAGCATGTTATTCACAGATATTTCGCCAAGGCAGTGGTGATACCCATCAGCCCTAGCCACGTTGATATCAGAAATTTTCTAGAGATGAAGTTAGAAAGGGATGACCAGCCGGAGGCGATGAACAATGATTTACGAGAGGATATTCTAAGAATTATTCCGGAAAAGATACCTGATATGTGCGTAAGGGCATTTGGCGTTTCCGTTCTATAAATGATGTATACTTACCAGAAACCGTGTGTAGATTCCTCCTTGTTTCTCTGAACATCGACGCTATTTTGGGAGAGGTGACAATTCGGCAAAGAAGAAAAAAACTTGAAGAGATGACACGCGGAAATGGACTCAATCATGCCTACGCTGCGACTCTAGCCCGGCTGCGGGCGCAAAAAGGGCATAAGCCAGTACTGGGGATGAAAGTCCTGATGTGGGTGTCCTATTCGAAACGGCCGTTACGAGCGGGAGAGCTCTGTCAGGCTCTAGGAGTTGAAATAGGGTCTCCGGATCTGGACCCTGAAAACGTTCCTGCATTACGGGCACTCCTGGAATCCTGTCTGGGTCTTGTCACGGTCGAGCCATCTTCGTCTACACTCCGACTGGTGCATTTTACTCTGCAAGAGTATCTCTCGAGCGACCCGGCCTTATTCCCTAACACTCACTCAACAATTGCTGAGGTTTGTTTAACATACCTCAATTTTAGCCGTATCAAGGATCTCCCGCCTACCCTTTTCTCTCCCCCCTCCGAAATGCCCCTTCTGGAATATGCTTCTTGTTACTGGGGGAAGCATGCAACAAGGGGGTTGACCGAAAATGTCAGAGCACTCGCACTGAGCCTTCTCGATAGATTTGAGGAGCACATATCTGCCCAGCTACTGTTATTGCACTATAATCGAGATATTGACTTAACCCCTCATTTTCACTGGAGGAAAGGGCCTGTTGGATTCACGGGACTCCACGGAGTAGTATTTCACGGGATCGTGGAGATGGTCCCTACTGTATTGGGCATGAAGAAATGGGACGTTAATGCGACCGATAGCATGGGGATTACGGCTCTCACATGGGCAGTTATAATGGGAAATGAAGAGATCGCAAAGATGCTTTTGGAGCGAGGCAATATCGCACCCGACCAGGCAGGCACTAGATCTGGCCGAACGCCACTCTCGTGGGCGGCTGAGCACGGGAATGAGGGCATTGTAAAGATGCTACTGACACGAACGAACGTTAATCCAAATAAGGCAGACACCGAAGACGGAAGGACTCCACTTTCGCGGGCGGTTGAGCACGGGCATGCGGCGATAGTAAATCTACTTTTAAAACGAGACAATATCGTTCCCGACCAAGCAGACGCCACATCTGGCCGAACGCCACTCGCGTGGGCAGCCGAGCACGGGAATGAGGGCATTGTCAAAATGCTTCTTAAACGACCGGACGTCAACCCCAACAAGGTAGAAAAGAAACATGGCTGTGCGCCACTCTCGTGGGCCGCGGGGCGTGGGCAAACTGGGGTGGTAAAGTTGCTTTTAGAACGAGAGGATATCAATCCCGACCAAGCCGACACCAGATCCGGTAGGACGCCACTCTCGTGGGCGGCCGAGCGTGGGCATGAGGAAATTGTCAAGATGCTTGTGGAACGGGCGGACGTCGATCCCAATCGGGTAGAAAACGACTATGGCTGTACGCCACTCTCGTGGGCTGCCTGGCGCGGGGAAGCCGGGGTGGTAAAGATCCTTTTAGAGCCAAAGGATATCAACCCCGACCAGGCAGACACCAAATCTGGTCGAACGCCTCTTTCGTGGGCGGCTGAGTGTGGGTATGAGGACGTGGTAAAAATGCTTTTGGAACGAGCGGACGTCAATCCAAATACGCCGGACACTCAAGATGGACTAACACCACTCTCGCGGGCGGCCAAGAAGGGGCACGACAGGATAGTTAAGATGCTTTCGGAGCGAGAGGACGTCAATACCAATCCAAACACTCAAGATGGCCCGGCAATACTCGTGCTGCCTGCTAGCCAGAGGCATGAGGGGAAGGTAGAGATGTTTTTGGAGCCAGGGGGCACCGAACCTGATCTGGCAGGAAAGAACGACGGGTGTACGCCACTCTCGTGGGCTACAGAGCGTGGGGAAACGGGGATAGTACAGATGCTTTTAGAGCTGGAGGAGGTCAATCCAAATCAGGCGGACACCATGTCAGGCCGTACGCCGCTCTCATGGGCGGCAGAGCGTGGGCATGAGGCGTTGGTAAAACTGCTTCTGGGGCGAGATGACGTTAATCCCAATACGGCAGACATCCGAGATGGACGGACACCACTCTCGCAGGCGGCTGAGCACGGGCACGATGGGATAGTAAATATTCTTTTGCAACGAGGGGATATCAATCCCGACCTGGCAGACACTACCACCGGCCGAACGCCACTTTCCTGGGCCGCTGAGCACGGGCATGAGCAGGTAGTAAAGATGCTTTTGAAACGAGAGGACGTCGACCCCAACTCGGTAGAATACAAGTATGGCTGTACTCCATTATCGTGGGCCTCGGGGCGCGGGCAAGCCGGGGTAGTAAAGGTGCTTCTAGGGCGAAAGGACATCGATCCCGACCAACCAGACACGAGGACTGCCCGAACACCGCTCTCGTGGGCAGCTGAGTGCGGGTATGAGGACGTTGTAAAGATACTTTTGGAACGAGCGGACGTCAACCCTAATCGGGTCGAAAACGACCATGGCTGTACGCCACTCTCGTGGGCCGCCGGGCGCGGGCTAACCGGGGTGGTAAAGCTGCTTTTGGAACGGAAGGACATCGATCCCGATCAAGCAGACACCACAACTGGCCGAACGCCGCTCTCGTGGGCAGCTCAGCGGGGGTATCAGGAGACGGTAAAGGTGCTTTTGGAACAAGTGGACGTCAACCCCAATAAGGTAGAAAACAAGTATGGCTGTACTCCACTCTCATGGGCAGCAGCGAACGGGCAAACCGTGGTGGTAAAGTTACTCTTAGAGCGAAAGGACACCGATCCAGACCAGGCCGACACCAGATCAGGTCGAACGCCACTATCGTGGGCGGCGGAGCGCGGGTTTGAGGGCGTGGTAAAGGTCCTCTTGGCAAGACAGGACGTCAACCCCAATAAGGTAGAAAACAACTCTGGCTGTACTCCACTTTCATGGGCCGCAGCGAAAGGTGAAACCGAGGTAGTAAAGTTACTCTTAGAGCGAAAGGACACCGATCCAGACCAGGCCGACACCATATCCGGTAGAACGCCACTCTCGTGGGCGGCAGAGCGCGGGTTTGAGGGCGTGGTAAAGGTCCTCTTGGCAAGACAGGACGTGAACCCCGATAAGGTAGAATACAATAATGGCTCTACGCCACTCTCATGGGCCGCCTGGCGTGGGCAGACCGGGGTGGTCAAACTGCTTTTGGAACGAGCGGACATCAATCCCGACCAGGCAGACACTAACTCTGGACGGACCCCACTCTCGTGGGCGGCTGAGTTCGGGTTCGAGGGAATCGTGAAGATGCTTTTGGAACGGGCGGACGTCGATCCCAATCGGGTAGAAAACAACAATGGCTGTACGCCTCTCTCATGGGCTGCCTGGCGCGGGGAAGCCGGGGTGGTAAAGCTTCTTTTACAACGGGGGGATGTTAATCCCAACCAGGCAGACACTAAAACTGGCCGGACGCCACTCTCGTGGGCCACTGAGCGGGGGCATGAGGCGGTACTGAAGATGCTTTTGGAACGGCACGATGCCCCCACATCTTCTCCGGGTAGCAATGACCATACCTCACCTTCGTAAACCCTTTATAAAGGATGTGATGAAGCTGTGCCGATCGTACTAGAACCGGATAATGTTACCCAGTGGCCTCAATATCTTTCGACACGGCCCCTAAAGCTCTGCTTCCGTCGAAGGAAAACCAAGACCCGCCCTCCCAACACCTAATTTATCCTCTCCTTTCCGATTCATCTATGATCACGGTTTCTCTAAATTACTTTCCTGCTTGTCTCCCTTACATCCTCCCCTTCAGGCTGCTCGATATATCCCTATCCTATAGGTACATATAAACTGGCGATTTAGGGTGGGCAAGATTTTCATGCATACTGGCATTAATAACGGCATTTTTCCATGTTTCTCATCGTTGTTCCCATCCATTGATTTTTTTTTTCTTCACATCTTTCTTCATTTAGAGTTCTAGTTAGACTTGGTCCAGTTCTCTTCATGCCTCGTATTCAGTTGTTAAGTTTGTATTTATCTTGTCGATTAGGATAGTGGCGTAGAGTAATGTACCGCCCGTTACTGGTGATTGGATGAGCATAGACCGGAAGCTTGCCGAAACCCGTCCTAAATTGCTGAGCTGCCGGTTTATGTCCACCTGGGGGATCCTCATGTGCTACTAAACGATTACTAGCCCTTCGTCTATTGACTACCAATAGCAGCAACATGTCGTGCCAGATAACCATCCGGTGGTATCCCAAACTGGTGAACTACAACCCTAGCCCTAACTGACCGGAGATCCCCTAGGTATGATACCAGAAAATGTTCACACTAGTATAATAGCACCCTGATAGCGAAAATTGCGTTAGTGTAAGCTAGCTAAGCTAGATTCTGTAAAGGTATGGGTTAGTGTGTTCAATTACTCTAGTGGAAGTATTTGCGAGGTATAATATTGCCTGTAGGCCCCCGTACCCCATAGGAAAAAAAAACCCCCCAGTAATGCAAAAACTTGGATAATCTAACAAGCTTGCAGAAGGCGTTTAGGAGCCAGTGTATATCACTGTGCTATGCCCCACCCCTCACTCTACCATAAATTGATAGGAGGAGAAATCCCGCTCGTAAACTGATTGCAATTGACATGTGAGCGCAGCCCTCGCCGAAAGCCTTCTTTCGGTTCGTGACTCTAGAGTGGGAGTGAATTCTCCTAATGTGTCTCTGGGCGGGTGGGGGTGGCCCGGTACTGAAAACCGGAGCCAAAGAGAAATAATTGAGGTGTGGTATTTATCCTGTAGCCAGTTGCCGAGAAATTAAGGTTTAATAGAGTGGGTGGAGTGCTAGAAGTAAAAGAGAAGTTATAGTGGGTGACTTACTGGGTCACAAATTTTATCTCTCTTGTTCTTGAGTCGCCAAATCTACTTGAATGTTCATTTTTTTATTTTTGACTAGCACTCGGTGGCCATCACCCATGGGAATCAGCGAAACACTCACAGAACCCGCTGAGCTGATTCTTAGTCGCGCAGTTGTGGTTGAATAGGTTTCGCAATATTATCACCCAGACTTTCGCCGAGTAACTTAGCTGTGTCATTGGCAAGTCTGCCCTTATTTTCACAGTGCACCGTAATGTGCATGATAGTCTCATAATCTCTTATGCGCATTCCAAGTCGCCACAATTCCATCAAATCCTCAACCCTGCGGGTATTTCCATGGCATGGAAATGATTCGACGGCCGGGTTGTTGCTACAAGAGTAGACACATCGCCCCGCTTTTCTTCAGCTTTGCTCACAGAGTTTTTTTTTTTAAAAAAAACTCCCCCACTAACACTACATACATGTTGCTGTCGCATACTATTTCTACAGATAAGAAATATTTTGGTCAGAAGGTCACGGGCCAGACCACACATCTGCAATTGATCAAATTCAGTGACAGCCGTGTCAACTGCGGCCATAGTGTTAATCACCGGCACCTCCTTCGCCCACATTACCCTCTGTGCCCCAACTATTAGAATATACTGGAAGTATACCGGAAGCTTCACCGATGAGTTTGGTATTCGGTGAAGGATGCGAGAAGAGGAGCATATGCAGTGAAGAAAAGAGGGCTAGTTGCGGTGAAAAGAAGCGGGGAAAGAGGGGTAAGAGGGTGGTGTGAAGGGTGCTGAGAATTGCGTGGTTATATTGAAAATACTGCAGGGCCAGATGTTCTTGTTGTGTGTACTTAAGGGTCTTGTTGACACACGATTGTAGAAGACAAGTCAATGAATAGTTTGGGTCCTTCATACAGTTTTCGGTTCTTTCCCAAACGTCCTTCTTCAGTGATCTCCAATTTATAATAGGCCACAGAGGAGGAAGCCACAACAGGACCCAGTCCAGGGCCCCCGGTAGTCCGTCCGCCGGGCCCTGTCGGCGCCCTGGACGGTTGGGAACATTGGATATTGTGTTGAAGAATTTGGCTGTTTCCTCTATGAGCGATGTATACTTGGGGAGAAATCGTGCGCAGATTGCTCCTTGCTTCGCTAAACATCGCCCCTGTTCCAGGAAGTAACCTTTCGCCAGAGAGGAAAGACAGTCAACAGATAACGAGGAATAGGCGATGTGTACACGGCAAGTCTAGTCTAGCGGAGGGCATGAGGGCGAAATGGATATGTAGCTGCTTGCAATGTAGGCGGTAGTGTGGGTGTTGTATTGGGAACGGCCGTTACTGGCGGGGGATCATGGTATCCCCTAGTGGTGGAGATGGGATTTGTAGATCTGGATCTGGAGAATATTCATGGGCTAATAATATCCTATCACCTTGTTTAGGTTTTGTCACGGTAGAGGCCTCTTGCCCCACAACGAGGAGATGGCACTTCACCCTTCCAGACCACCTCCGGAGTGATTCTACCCAATTCTATAATCCTGACCCAACAATTGCGGAGGTTTTCTTGACTAAACTTAATTTTAGATATGACATAGTCTTTTCGCCAACTCGACGTTCTTCCCCTCCATCTTTCGGCTCGGTTACAGCAGCCTCAATTTTGTCACCTTTGCTGCAGCTCTAGTCATATTTTTATTTGATTTTCGAATAACGACCGTGGCAGGGCATAGTCTGCACAGGAGCTATGAGATTTGTGGTAGGTAGCCTCTCGTGACACCCCTCCTTCCCTACCGCAACATCGATCAACATCCCTCCTTCCCTCATCGATAGTTCTGCTGCCAGCATTTCTGCCACTGTCCCAGCCCCTTCACAACATCTTTCTACCCCTATCGCAACTCGTGCTACCCTGCTTAGTACCCCATCCCACCCAGGCTCTTCAAGCTTTGAACGGCGGCGTCGGTAACTACCGGTAAAGGAAACACCCAGAGCCACTGTCATACAAATGATTCCGATTGCCAAAATACAGCTTTCGTAACTGGGGAACCTTTTGGTCTCCTATTCCCTTCACTCGCCCTACCACCCTCAATCAAACTAACTGTAAAGACAGGAGGATATATAAACATGGCAAAGTCATGTTCCCTTCCTTCCATCGCTCCCGACATATGCCTTTCCTCTCCGGCTCTGATCCCCTGCCACCTTCTACATACCGCCCTGCTAACAAAGGGGTAGGGGCTCCATGAGGGGCTCCAGCTCCCCCTAACCCCCCAGACTGGTATCCGACTCTCCACTCATCCAAATCTTTCATGGTGCCACAGCTTCCTGCTTGTCTGCTTTCCTCGATGTGGGTATGTCAACCCATGGCGGATTTCCGAACACTTTGTGCCAATCCTCGGCCCGAACAATAAAGAAATAAGCTGAGCGCGAAGTGCTGAGCATGCTGACCAACATCAATCCTTTCAACCTTTAGTACCAGGATATCACTACATAATTCAAACAAGTGCTCCTCTTAGTGTGCGGGGGGTTGCACCTCACCGACTTTGAGGTACCCTGTGTGCAGATATATAGGCCATTTGTTGAATAGAAAATCCATTTGATGTACCAGTTCGGCTTCTGTTTAGCTTACCTGATTGCTGTGCCTATTTTTGTTTGCAGGGGTTACTAGGATCATGCCTGGTAGTGAAGGGGATGGTTCAATTAGAGCTTTACAGATGTGGGTCGACTGTCAAGTGGGTCATCCATGATAAAACCATTATTCTCATCCTGTATACTTTACTGTAAGTTAGTGACAACATCTAGTTTAACCTAGTTAGTGTTCCCAGTTCCCTAGCTGTCCTTATTATGGGGTGGAACGGACTATATAACCTGTAGCTCGACTTCTCGGAGGGCTATACTCAGAATAGGGAGGACCGGGGGGACTACCATCTATACCATGAGGTACTATAAACTAAAGGACAACCTTAGACAATGGGCTTTAGCCATTTCCGGAGTGTTTCCGTGATTGATTTCACATTATCCCCAGCTTTGTTGTGTTTTTTCTTTTATAAACTGAAGCTTGCATGCCTACCAAAACTGGCCAAAGAGGATGAGGGTATTCAAAATGGTCAAGTATACGTCACCGAATGGCACTGGGATAGAAAGATAACACGCAACGTCTTCTCTTCGTCCTTGCTTGCTAAGCGAGTGGTAAAGACAAAAGTATATATCAAAAACAAAACTAACCCCCGATCCTTCCATCCATCAGTACACATCTCCACTTTCTTTACTCCATGCTCGAAAACAAATGAAAGAAACATTCTACGTAATCCCTGAACAAAAGAACCTAAACCATGGCGAACAGGATTAACTGATTTCTAACAGGGAGTAGGGCAAGTCTCCCCCGATCGCAGGTGAATCGAGGTTGTAGTTGATGTAAATGACTGCGTATTCAAAAACCACAATACTTCACCCCCGAGCATGTGAAGAAAAGCACAGAAGAAGAAAATTGAAAAGCTAGAACCAAAAGGTTCCACCTCAATTGGATGACAGCTACTCCACTTTTATTTCTTTCTCGGAATATTTTCAGAGTAAAGAAAGAGGAATTGAGAAAAAAAACAAGGGAACAACTAAAATGACTTAGTAGATGAGATTTGTTGAGAGTCTAAATTTTGGTGAAACCCGGACTAACTTTTTTATAAATGGAAATCGAGTGTCACTAGTACTAAAAGAATTTCGAGTGAAGCTATGATGTAAAACTTTTTCTACTCGAGCACTGAACCTATTCTGAGGATCGCCTTAGTCGTGAGGTAATTCCTCTGTAAATATTCTCTAACCAACAAGCGTGATATCATTACACCTCTCTAAGGTCGAACTGGCATTGAGTACAAATTTCGGTATTTGTAACCGTAGCCCACATTTTTCAGTCAGCCTTCCCTATATCATCCAATATCGCTACCATCCTTGTGGCTATAGCATCCCTATACTCAGCCCACACTTTGGACATACCATGGACCAAGCAGGATCTACGAACGCCGACAATGGCCGAACACCACTCCTGTGGAGTGCGGACGAAGAGCATGAGGATGTAGTAAAGTTCCTATTCGAAAGAGAGGACATCGACCCCAACACTCCAGACACCAAATATGGCCTAACACCACTCGAGTGGGCGGCACAGCGCGGGGATGACAGAGTAGTAAAGTTGCTATTGGAACGTCGGGATATCAACCCCAACGCTGGAGACACGAAAGGTTGCCGAACGCCACTCGGGTGGGCTGCTGAGAGAGGGCACGAGGGAGTAGTAAAGTTGTTATTGCAGCGGGAGGATATGAATCCAAATACACCACACATCGAACATGGCTTAACACCACTCGGGTGGGCGGCGCATCGTGGGCATGAGGGGGTAGTAAGGTTGCTATTGGAACGTGGGGATATTAATCCAAATACGGCGGATAACGAAAATGGCCAAACACCTCTTCACTGGGGTGCGAAGAATGGGCACGAGGGAGTAGTTAAGTTGCTATTGAAGTGCGAGGATATCAACCCCAACGCTCCCGATACCAAAAATGGCAGAACACCACTCATATGGGCTGCGGAGCAAGGGCATGAGGGAGTAGTAAAGTTGCTATTAGAACGTGAGGATATCGGTCTCAACACGATAGACACCAAAGAGGGCCTAACCCCACTCATGTGGGCAGCAGAGCGCGGACACGAAGGGATAGTAAAGTTGCTATTGGAACGAGAGGATATCGGTCTCAATACTGCGGACACCACATATGGATTAACAGCACTCTTATGGGCTGCGCAGGCAGGGTATCAAGGCGTCGTAAGGTTGCTATTGCAACGAGAGGATATTCATCTGAACCCGGTTGCCACCAAATATGGCCTAACACCACTCCTGTGGGCAGCGAAGCTTGGCCATGTGGGAGTTGTAAAGTTGCTATTGAAATGCGATGGTATCAACCCCAACGCTCCCGACACCAAACATGGCAGAACACCACTCGCATGGGCTGCGGAGCAAGGGCGTGAGGGAGTGGTAAAGTTGCTATTAGAACGAGAGGATATCGGTCTCAACACTGTAGACACTAAAGATGGCCTAACACCACTCTTGTGGGCAGCAGATCGCGGACACGAGGGAGTTGTTCAGTTGCTATTGACATGCGAGGATATTGACCCCAACGCCCCCGACGCCAAACATGGCAGAACACCACTCGTGTTAGCTGCCCAGCTAGGGCGTGAGGGAGTAGTAAAGTTGCTATTAGAACGGTACGACATTAATCCAAACACGGCGGATATTCAACAGGGTCTAACACCACTCTTGTGGGCCGCAGAGCGCGGGCAGGAGGGAGTTGTTCAGTTGCTATTGACATGCAAGGATATAAACCCAAATGCGCCCGACACCAAGCATGGCAGAACACCGCTCGTGTTGGGTGCCCAGCAAGGGCTTGAGGGAGTAGTAAAGTTGCTATTAGAACGGGACGGCATTAATCCAAACACGGCGGATATTGAACAGGGTTTAACACCACTCTTGTGGGCAGTAGAGAGCGGGCAGGAGGGAGTCGTTCATTTGCTATTGACATGCAAGGATATCAACCCAAATTCTCCCGACACCAAGCACGGCAGAACACCACTCTTGTTGGCTGCCCAGCAAGGGCGTGAGGGAGTAGTAAAGTTGCTATTAGAACGGGACGACATTAATCCAAATACGGCGGATATCCAGCATGGCCTAACGCCTCTCCAGTGGGCTGCGAATAACAGGCATGAGGGAGTAGTAAAGTTGTTATTGGAACGAGAGGACTTGATTCCTATTATACCGAGCCCCGACGGCCAAACAGCCCTCCAGGTAGCGGTATCCCAGAGACATTGTGGGGCTGTGGAGTTGCTCTCCCAGTTTAGACTGCACTTTTCCGTGCCGGTCAGTTCCCGGCGGGTGTCCGGGTGCCCTGTATCAGAGTCGTCGGCCCTTCTCTACTGCTGCCCTTACCATTTCTCGTCAGACTACTCTATTCCACCCAGGCCGCTTCCCCATGTTACCCGGAAATCAGTATTACTATTTGGGATTTTTTCCATCATCATTTGTGTCGCTACTTTTTCCCTCGTGGTTTATCTCGAATAATAAATGCGACTTAAATGCGACTTAATGGCACGGGTGTGATGGGGAATTAGGGGGCAGAGCATACTGTGACAAACCACAGCAAACAATCTCTACTCTCCTCTGTTACCTCCCTCAAGCCCTTCTCGTTAGTTTTTTGTCTTTTTCTCCTCCATTTCTCACTTGTGTATTACAACTACATTTACCTTATGTTATTGCTGAGAGACGCGTTCTTCCCACAAGCTCTATTTTCCATCTTCTGTCATATTAATGAATGTTACTATTTTAACCCTTCGAGAATCTCCCCCTCCCCTATGAGCTGCGGAAGGGAATCAGTTCCTGCGTCGTGTATATTTAGCTATTTGCGCGGAATTAAATGCTAGAGCAGGAGAGAGCAAGGAGGCTCTGTGGCCAACACCCGCTTATAACATTATGCAAATTGACAAGCACAGGGGCAATTCCAATCCGAATCTGAACACAGGTGTAGTTGACTGTTGAGTGTATTTTAGCTGAAATCGAAAGAAGAACATGATGTTTTCTTTTGGCCCAGATAACTTCGGTTAAGGTTTGAGAAAATGTTCAAGGTAGAGGATCTGGGTTCTAAAGCCATATGGTAGCACTCATCAATTCTGAATGGAGGGTTAAGGGCCCAGCTCCCAATCTGTCTGGTTAAGATATTTTGATGTGAAAACTAGATGGTCTAGTTTTCATACCAAAATAACCTAATCGGACGGATCGGTTAACAGGTCCCGAGTAACCAGTGGTGATGGTAAAACCCTGCAGGTGTGATTCAACCTATTTTAAAATTGTAAAATTGATAGTAGATGCTGGTCATGGGGCATAGTGTCTTTTGTCGCTGGGCGAGATTCTCAGAGGCAATTGATAGTGTCTGGGGCTCAACAGGAGAGGAGAAAACTCCAGTAATTGGAATATTAATGGGCATTACGCTTTGCTCAATGCTGATATTTCGTCAGTTGCTGAATAGGGCTTTTGAGACTCCTATCTGAGCAGCATTCCATTAAAAATAAGGAAGGGAGGAAGGAAATTAAGAGTATTGAGAGGTGGATACACATGTTAGCCTCAATCCTGACAACTGTCTTAGAATATTTCTTTATCTCCCAATTGTGTCCCCTCCTAAACCCAGGAATAAGTTATTGTTCTGGTTAACGAATAAACATGCCTAAATCTGATGATCATTACACCAGAGCATATGTTTTGCAGTAGTACTTCTCATTTTGATCCTTAGCCTAGTGTTTTCTATTATTGTCTTGAGACAATTAGTCTAACATTTTGGTATTTCTTTTTGAGTATTTGCGGAAACTCGTTCGTATTCCGCAAATGGAAAAAATAATTGATATTTTCCAATTCTCTTCTTTGATTTGTCAGTTCGGCTATGTGCTGCTGATTTCATTACCAGGGACTATAGCGACCACAACCGCCACCACACCCAAATCTCACAACTTAAAAATCTCAAAACTTAAAATGTCCCTCAACCATCAGAGTTTATAGGTAAGAAACTTATTTGGAATAATCATCATTGGTATCATTGGGTACTGATAAATACCTGGCCAGAAAAAAAAAAAGAGAATGAAAGTGTAAAAAAAGAGAGAAAGTGGAAAAAAGAAAGCCTATATAAAGGAAATCATATACGATACATGTTTGTAGAGCTCAAATCAAAATAGTAAAATAGAAACCAAATGTTAGAGAGAAGACAAAACAATAATCAAAAGTTAGACTATGTTTTGTTTAACAGAGTGGCAGAGGAAACTCATTTTGGGGCCTGATGGGGGCTGGCCTGTGGATGTCATATTTGGGAACTCCTATCTTGATATTGAGCCGTCTCCGGGTCAGGCGATTGTGGCTGGGGTGGTGACCAGCATTCAACTTGAATCCAATTAGGCTATGATAATGCTAAATTAGAAAAAATAAATTTGGGAAGTAGAGGGGAAGTTAAAGTAGAATGTCTACAACATTAGATGTAGAATGATAACATGGTTCCTGGAATGTACTGATCTTAGGACCGAGAATTTGGGGGAGGTGATGCCAGTCAGGGTAAACGGGAATGGTAGAGAGAGGGGAAGAAAGACTCTCTGGTTGAGGTGATTTGTGCGAGTGCTACTCTCTCAAAGATTCATTGATTTCTTTGTTCTCTAATGTGGTTGCTATAAGCTTTGCTACAGTAGGCAGCTCTGAGCTAGGGCTGGAAGTTCGCAGTAAGGCTGACTGAGTGCTTTGATTATTTGAATTTTGCTTAATATAGTTGGGAGTACCTTTAGTTAGTGGTTGATGACTTGGTATGTTCTGAGAGCTACTGGAAAGAAGAGGGGATGATGAGGGAAAAGAATATCAAGTAGAAGATAGTGGGTGAAGCGAAGGGGAAGGGAGATGAGCAGAATCATTTTCCTGCAGTGCCTGCTAGGATTCCTCAGGGCCTATGCTCCGATCTTTAAACCTCATGGGTACTGTGTTAGGAATTTGGGTATAATCTTTGTTTATATATTCCAAAACTATAGTAACCTTGTCTTTTAGAGAACTATCATTCCAAGATTTTGTGTAGTATTCCAAAGTTTTTAACCTCACGAGGAAGCCAGATAGGAGTTTTGGACTCCTTATTCCATCCAGCAGTCCGATCACAATCACACATGAGTGGTTTGCATTTGTAGTACTCTTTTGAATAAAGAGTTTACCAGTATTCCCATGCTGTTGTTTCCTCTAATACCCGGAAGCGAAGGAAATCAGACCAATCTAGACTAGTATTTGAGCTTATATCTTTTTTTTATTCTTCAAGTAGCTGATTACTGGTGTGCCAAATCTGTTCACCAATCACCTCAAATGCTTTCAACTTAGTTCCGGGTCTTTGGGAATCAAAGTTTGTAGTAGTCATGTCCTGGCCCACAGATGATTTAAAGCTACTAGTATAGTGTTTGATTATGCCGTGTATCAGGTACTATTGACATCCGAGAAAGGGATGGTTGACCAGCTCTCTTGAAACAGGTTATAGTGATTTTCGTCATTGTAGGAGAGAGGCAAGCACCCAGGTCAGGTTTAGGTGGTAACCTTGTTTGTTCAACAATTGATGAATTGACTTTGAGGCTGGGAAAATCAACTAGGAAGCGAGAGGAGCCAGCTGAAGTTGATGGAATGGATAACTGCTCTAGTATATATTACAAAATCCTACATATTAAGTTGAAACTAATTCTGAGCATAAGGGAATTAATGTCAAGAAGAGAACTTTGGTTAGGATAAGGCAGTTGTAGTGGTGGGAGATTATAGACTTTATGCGAAATTGAGGTATTTGGTAGTTATGGGCAATTATGTAAATGAGAATGAGAACTTTGTGAGAGAGGCAAATTGGACGGTATGATGGTCTGGGAAGATTGTGCTAGCTTTATTGGCAAGCTACAATTGGGGAATAGAGCTGGATTCCAGCAGTTACCATAAATGGATAATGGTCTTCCCTCTTGATGGCAGTAGTTTGTCATATATTGTGCTGGGCATACCCATTGTATTGTAGGCAGTCGACCATGCTGGTACTTCATTATTGAATCAAGAAATGTTTTCCAGTACGTGTATCATCTGGTTGGTCTGATTAGTTGACATCCAGATTAAATCTGCAATTGAAATAGAGAAAATAAGAAAAACTAAGAGGAAATATTTGCTAGGCTAGGGCTGATAAGTATTGTAGAAAAAAGGATATTGCTACTATGAGAATAATATTATAGGATTCATCATATCTATAAGTAGATGTAAATGCCTAGTCAAAGAAAGAAGAAATTAAGATCCTACAGGAATCTAGATTTACTAGCATACCAAACCTCATTTACTATATTGTCTTTTTAATAATGCATATCTCCCCTACACCAAACTACATCTGAGCCCCTGGATTTCTGCAAAGAGGTTCTCTGGTATTGATATATTTTCGAATGCCAGACTCTTCAAGATACCTATGATCAACTTACCGACCTATGGGGTGAGCAATATGTCTACCGCATCACATATGAATGTAATATTTGAATCACTACTGCTATACAAAATGGATTATTGTGTGCAACTTGAAATGTAATGATAATGCATACCTGCAACCCAATATCATCTTTGCTCAATACTATGTATTCCAATTATCAAAAGGACAAAGCCAAGCAAAACTCCCTATTACTGATTCTACCTATTTATTCCACCAATGTTAAATGAAGGATAAGACAGGCAACAGCTCATGGAGCATTATTCTTGGGTAACTAGGTGAGTTTACCTCTAGATAGGTGAGGTCAGGAGATATGATATGACACAACAGTCCTAACACTTTGACCTCAGGTACAAGCTTAAATATCAATCATACCACTGAGACCCAATTGTTATAGTACCATGAGACACGACTTATAACATCTCTGGCCGTACTGAAGCATTCCCAACCGAGTAGACCCATCCCTGGCCACCTATTACCCTACACTGTACTAATATAGCTCAACCTACTGGGCCTGTAGTCCTGCTCAAAGACTGCTGTTCTACCCTTAGAACAATGCAGTGGGAAGGAACTACAATTGGTATGCAAGTCGCTTGGTTGTCACTCAATAATTTCCTAGTAGGACGGACTTTAACTGGAAGTCTCTGATAAGCAACAACCCTAGAATGTTGACCTAACTGCATACTGCAGTTGGCAACTGTCTACGGTAGCTCTACCCCAAAACCTGTTCAGAACCCATTGCAGCATAAACCATATATTCTAACTTGAGTAAAGGGGAATACGAGTGAAGACTGTAGTGGTTAGGCATACCGGAAGGCTCAGCCTTTTATTAGTGAATAAAGACCTATAGTTACCCTACCTTAGGATTCTGAGTTCAAAAGGACAAGCCAACAGCCTCCTCCCGCACCAGCATTGGGATGGCGCTACACCGGCAGACGCCTCCGTAGTTACGTCCCCTCACCAAAGACATGATCATTGGAACCCTCCTCGTAACCGGGTATAGGTCGCGGCCGTGGCTCCGACCAGATCCTGTTCGCAGGATATATGAGGGAGGGCCTTTGGCGAGCTTGTGCAGGTGGTTCGAGGCACATTGGTTAACGTCGTATAAGGTTACTGAGCACTAAAGACAGGAGTCGCGAAGGTAGTCGTTAAGTAACAGGACGTTTGTACGGACAATGGTTAAGCAACACATTCTATACTCCACGTTCTTGCGATGAAAGTTGCAGAAGTGAATGGTGTTGTTGGATGAGGTAGTTGGAGAAATCAAGCATACCAGCACTCACATACGTCAATAGTATTCTTGGATACTGATAGAACCATACAATAACGATATGACTATGGCGAGATAATGGGCATTGGTGTGATTATCGGGACAAGTCTATCTTATGCCTCACAGCTGTCGAGTGCAGAATGCTTCTGCAATACTGAGAGGCTGAACAACAAAGCTGGCTCCTTTGTTGGTTCAATCATGGAGACCATTCTGCGTATGCAATAGTAAGCAAGACTCCATGCCGACAAAGATGGATTGTGACCAATCGACTGATGTGTGGGAGCACTGTCAGGAAAACTCATGGGGTTGCGATTCGGAAGTCAAGTGAGGAAACAGAATTGTCAGGGTGAAATGGTGTTGGCACTTTCAGACAAAACTGGATTTTGTTAGCAGTTACTTAGTAAGTATGAGAACTAAATGTAGCTCGCGACTACCCAGACGAGGCATATAAATATCAAGGTGCCTCCCAAGCTATTTGAACATCATCAAGCAACGGAGAAGACCTCTTATCAATATTATAAGATTTACGCTAGAAATCTCCTTTATCACTTTACCTACTTTTAAATCATTAAGGCTTCCTAGACAATCTCCGTCTACGATAAGGATTATCGGCCTGAGTTATCTGGCAAGTCTTTGAGATAGGCTCTAGGCTCTTGCCTAACAGTATATTGATAGCTCTCCTTGTTACCAAGGCTTACTATATGATTGAAGACGACTCCTTCAATTACCTATTCAACGTTGAAGAAGCCTTCTTCAACTACCTCTTCGAACCAAGACCAAACCCTTCTCTCTTCTCGAAAAAGGTTCGGGAAGATATACAAATCTACTGTGATATTTCAGAATTTCTATCCTCTCTACCGGAAATTCTTTTCGAGCCAAGAAGGCCTTCAAAATGATTCTACGTCATTCCTAGCTCTCAGCAGCTAATCGATACCTATCAATCGAAGATAGAAGCAATTCCTCAGGCGTACGAAGACTACTGTACACTCTATCCTACGTCCGACAAGGACTACCAGATTCTGCTTATCTGGCTTAACCCCAAATCAATTCGATAAGCATTATTAGACACTCTCCAAATCTGGGCAATTAAGCACAAACAAGTTCCCCGGTGTATTGGCGACCAGACACATCACTATCACCAACCATGACAGAAGAATCCCACGATTCGGTAATGACGGGCAGTGATAAAACCATTGTCTACAGTACTAGCCAGACCCTGGGTCCGATAGATACTACCCTAACTGGAGGCATGGCAATAGGACAATTGATCCAAGAACGCTCCAGAACACCCACTCCTACCTTTGTCTCAAAGGAAGAGTTGAACCAATTCGCTGGCCACCTTGCAGGTATTCTGGGGAGATTTAGTCAGTGAATGGCGAAGGCCCAGGACACCATGTACCTGGATATAGGACGACTTTGCACCCAAGGTCAGATACACGCCAGGGAGCCAGGAAGGCTCCAACACCGGCTGCAACAAGGTGAGTCAATTCTGGCGCGATAATTGGACATGTTTGAGCAAGCCATTGGATTATTGGACAAAGAATGCAAGACGATTAAGGCAGAAATCGTGACAAGAATCCTAGCGGAATTTCGGACAAAACAACCTCGTCAAGAGGAACTGGTGGAACATAGCCAATTCCAGGACAAGCAACTCGGAGAGCGCATCCTCAAAGGAGAGGATGCCCGAGCAAACGATCAGGCCAACTATAAATCAGACATGGCGCGATATAAAAACGAACCCGAGGTAGCAGAAAGAGACCTGCAGGGACGACATGAAGCAGAAATGCCAAAGCTTCATGACCTGATAATAGAGCTAAAAGCTCAAATGGGAGCCATATCAGCTCAAAGGTCAGTAGCCCGGACAGTAGTTACTGACAATAGAAAACAATCCGTACAGGATACCCACGGAGCCCCAAGGAAACGGTCGAATCTAACTCCTGAACAAGGAGGAGGAAATGGAGGAGGCCAGAAGCCACCAACGACTATGCACAGGGCAGGAGACACTGACCCAGACGATGGGGATGACAATGACAACGACGAGGAGGCAGGATCCGAAAGGAGGCCCAAGTCGCGGAGAAAAGGGGAATAGTCGAGCGGGGCCAGATCCCGAAAATGAAGATGAAGAGGAGGAGGTTGTAGACCTCATAGCAAAAGCAATCGCTCGAGAATGATTGCTAAACTCAAAAAGGGCCGCCGACCCTCCATGGGTATTCAAAAATAAGCCCCACCAGGATATTCAAATCTGTTTAATGGCAGTTCAAGACTACTTCAAGAGAAATGGCCACCTATGGACCAAAGAGGTAGATCAAATTAAATACGCCATGGGACGAATGGAAGGAGACGATGTAGCCCCTTTCACAGATACCTATAGGCAAAAGATGTCGGGGGCATTCGGATATAAAAAGGAGCTCGGGTTAGAAAAGTGGTTCATGTTCGAACAAAGAGTAAACGAACGATTTGTGCCTACTCACAAAGTGAAAGGAACCCACTAGTTGATGAAACTTGAAAAGTATAACGGGGACATACGACAATTCCTTTTGCGAATGGAGAACCACAATATTAAGGTTGGACTCCAAGTGGTAGCATGGAGAGACATGCTTAAAGCTCAGATGCCGGAGGCCAGGTTACTAAGACTATCGTTTGAGACCTATTCAAACGATGAGTTATGACTAGATGGGTTTAGGAATGCCATGATTCAATGCGAGAATCACGAGGAAGATAAACGCCTAAGACACAGAAAAGGCGAATCCTCGGGTACATCAATAAGTCGAAAAACGGAAACCTGAGCTCTGATGAAGAGCAATACGAGACCCGCCAAAAGGTATCTGACAGAAAAACGGGCCGCCTATGTGGGAAAGCCTAAAGTACCCCGTAAGGAAGAATGGTCGAAGGAAAAGACTGCTACCGGGAAAAAGGAGGTAGTACATACAGACTGGGACAAAGCTCACGACACTATTCCTAAAGAGGTCAGAGACCGACGAAGGAATAACAAGGCATGTACACGATATGGGATGACAAACAACTGCTGGAAACATTGTCCAAAAGAGCGAAGCATCGCGACATGCGGTACCAAAAGGTACACGAAAGGGAAAGGCGATCAACCCCAAGGTCCTAGAAAAAGAGTAGCTGTCGTGGCTGAAGAAAGCCAATGAGAAAGTTCATGATCAGTGAACAGGATAGACCGTCCATTTGCATAGGACATGTACGACGGTGAGACACTATAGTGTTCTCAGGCACCACCGGCGACGTCGGATGGGTAGTCCGAGAGTAACTCTGAGAATCAAAACTCAAAAAGAACAATGCGGCGTGCACCTTGTGGGTGAGGTCCCAGAACGAATAGTCTATATCGAATGAACCCCCTGGACGGTGTACCTCGGAGAAACGACGGTTAGATAAATCGGAGGAAGGGGAACCAGGTCATAAGAAGTAGGAAGAGAATCCAGCCAGGCACTGAGACGACACCGCCCAATGTAATCGTTCATGGAAGTTGGCAGCTAAGTCCGATCGCGTCAATAGTAGTGTACTGGATGAAGGAAAAACAATCGGGTCTGGATTGAGGAAAGATTGAGAGACGTTGAGGGCCGGGAAGGATGCAAAAAAACGCGATTTGACTTCCGACTTTGCATGACTGGAAGCCAGTCAATAGAGACGAGACTAGTCTACCTCAATCTAAGGGACAAGATGGCCCAAGACTACCGGAACATAGCGAAAGTGGATGCTGCATAGTGGGGGATAGATAAAAGACACCGGAAGTGAAAAGCTAGGGTACATCGGGTACTCAGACTCACTCTCTAGTTTAAACTATGCCTAAGAGCGAGACAGGTGCCGTCCTAGCACAAGGCTTCCCAAAAATGTTGAGGAAGAGAATGGACCAGGATCGTTACCCGAGCTGTGGCTTTAGTGACTAGGGCACACTTGCTTTAAGCCTCCATGCTATCCAAGGCCCAACAGGTATCTCGATTAACGCCATACTGGTATAACACGAAGGTACCATTCACGATAAGTCGCCAGTTATCCACGAAATAAGTCTACAATAGGGACTGCGCAGACCTAGTTGCATGGTGGAGTCATTGTGCGAGACGGTAATGCCTAGTATTTGGGAACTCCTCAGCAGGAGGTAAAGACCGCTGGTAATGGGCTGTCCGAAATACTAATTCAGAAAGTTTATCTGAGGAGTCCCCTCTGGAGGAAACTACGCGGGCGCGGTAATAAACCACTACTGTCAATGAGACAATGTATTTAAAGAGGAAAAATGAAGAACATGACGACCCTCAGAGGCCGATGCAGAGTTCTCCAAAATATTATTCATTTCTGAAAGGACGGATGTAACGGGGGCACCCTATAGAGAGGTGAACTCTAAGGTTGCGACCGCACCAAACACTCAAAGTAGAAGATAAAGATGAGGTAAAAATAATTCAGAAGAATCAACGGTAAAACTTAATATAGTTAAGCTCGAAGCTTCACTCAATTTAGTTCTCTCGAGGAAAGGTTGGTTGTCGAAGTAGAATGCCAAACGCTTAAAGTTAAGTAGATATCAGATTTAAGCCTTTGACATTCACCACTACTTCCGACCTTTGTGCGAGTACGCTGTCCTGCTCAGGGTTCGTCCGAGGTCTACCCTCCATCAGGATTTTATCCTGCCGGAAGTGTCGGACCAACTCGGGTACGCTTAACTCCGTCAATAGGATATGAGTTTCTGCAATGCATCTCCAAT
>Ga0307509_10003238_pt1 | contig 25133 bp, 21 predicted proteins | sample 10_EM_MG_FD_202245 | JGI IMG/M metagenome (GOLD analysis project Ga0307509, IMG submission 202245) | Populus trichocarpa ectomycorrhiza microbial communities from riparian zone in the Pacific Northwest, United States - 10_EM | ecosystem: Host-associated > Plants > Roots > Unclassified | place... | reverse complement strand
CCTGGCGCAACCGCACGTTCTGGATCCTCGCCGGCACCTTCTTCATCTGCGGCCTGTCGACCAACGGCCTGGTGCAGACGCACTTCATCTCGCTGTGCGGCGACCAGGGGCTCGGGCCGGTGCCGGCCGCGTCGGTGCTGTCGATGATGGGCGCGTTCGACCTGTTCGGCACCACGCTGTCGGGCTATCTGTCCGACCGCTACGACAACCGCAAGCTGCTGTTCTGGTACTACGGGCTGCGCGGGCTGTCGCTGTTCTGGCTGCCCTATTCCACGTTCACGCTCTATGGCCTGTCGGTGTTCGCGATGTTCTATGGGCTCGACTGGATCGCCACCGTGCCGCCGACCGTGAAGCTCGCCGCACAGGAGTTCGGCAAGGAGCGCGCCGGCATGATCTTCGGCTGGGTCTTCGCCGCGCACCAGCTCGGCGCCGCCACCGCGGCCTACGGCGCGGGCCTGACGCGCACGCTGCTGCTGACCTACAACCCGGCGCTGTTCACGGCCGGCGCGGCTTGCATCGTCGCGGCGCTGATGGTGCTGGCGATCCGGCTGCAGCGTGCCCCGGCGCCGGCCACAGGCCGTGCGGGCGCCACAGCATCGTGACGATCATCGCCAGCGCGATCAGCAACGGGCGCAGGATGCCCGCGTCGAGCCGGCCATCGGTCATCTGCTGCAGCGGGCCGGTCACGTAGCGCAGCACCTCCGGCAAAGCCGTCAGCAACATGGCACCCAGGATCACGCCTGGGATGTGCCCCATGCCGCCGAACACCACCATCGCCACGATGACCACGGACTCCTGCAGGCTGAAGGCCTCGGGTGACACGAAGCCCTGGAACGCGCCGAACATGCCCCCGGCCACGCCACCGAAACTGGCGCCGATGCCGAAGGCCAGCAGCTTCAGGTTGCGTGTGTTGATGCCCATGGCTTCGGCGGCGACCTCGTCGTCGCGAATGGCCATCCAGGCGCGGCCGATGCGCGAGTCCTGCAGGCGGCGGCAGGCGGTCACCGCGAGCACGACCAGCACCAGGAACAGGTAGTAGTACAGCGTGACCGAGGCGATCTCGTGGCCGCCAATCGACAAAGGTCGGCCCAGATCGAGGCCGAAGAGCTTGATCGAATCGATCGGACCCATGCCCTTCGCGCCGTTCGTGATGTTGACCGGGCGGCCCAGGTTCACGAGCAGAAGCCGCACGATCTCGCCGAACCCCAGCGTCACGATCGCCAGATAGTCGCCTCGCAGCTTCAACGTGGGAGCGCCCAGCACGACGCCCAAGAAGCCGGCCAGCACGGCAGCCAGCGGAATGATGAACCACCAGGGCGTGTGCAGACCGATTGGGAACATCGTCGCGAACCACGCGAAGTTGTCGCTCAGGTGCGGCGACGTCAGCAGTGCGAACAGGTAGGCGCCCACGGCATAGAAGGCCACGTAGCCCAGGTCGAGCAAACCGGCATAGCCCACCACGATGTTCATGCCCAAGGCCAGCATCAGGTACAGCAGGCAGGTGTCGGCAATGCGAACCCAGTGGTTGCCAAAGGATTGCAGCAGCAATGGCAGCAGCAAGAGCGCGACAACGCAGACACCTCTCGCGAGCTTGCGGCGTGGATTCATGGAGCCCTAGGCTAAATCGGCTTGAATCAATCGGAAACAGCGACAGAATCCGTTCATCACGGAACAAAGCGCTGGAATCGGCGCCCCGCGCGCCCATGGACACGTTGAGCGGCCTGCTGGCCTTTGTGAAGACGGCCGATCTCGGCAGCTTCGTTGCGGCAGGCCGCGCCCTTGAGATCTCGGCGTCAGCAGTGGGCAAGAGCGTCGCCCGGCTCGAGCAGGAAGTGGGCGTGCGCCTTCTGCAGCGCAGCACGCGGCGCATCCAGCTCACCGATGAAGGCCGGCTCTTCCACGAGCGCTGCCGCCGCATCCTCGACGACCTCGACGATGCTCAGGCGACGCTCTCGAACGCGCGTGAAACGCCGCGTGGCCGGCTGCGCGTCAGCGCGCCGATCGTCGGCCATCACTTCCTGTTGCCGGTAGTTCCGAGCTTTGTTGCGCGCCACCCGGAGGTCGAACTCGACATCAACTTCACCGACCGGAACGTCGACCTGATCGATGAAGGCATCGACGTCGCGATCCGCAGCGGCGACCTGCCCGACTCGCGCTTGGTCTCTCGGCCGCTGAACCACTTCCGGCTGCTGCTGTGCGCGTCACCCGACTACCTGGCGCGTCACGGCACACCTATGGTCGTGCGCGATTTGGAGCGGCACGCGACGATCCGCTTTCGTCACCCGAGTTCGGGCAAGCTGCTGGATTGGCCGATGCTGGAGAAGTCAGCGATCGACAGCCAGACGCGCCTGCGGACGGTGCTCGCCTGCAACAACATGGAGGCGGTGCTCGGCGCCACGGTGCGGGGCCTGGGCATCGCCTGCATGCCTGACTTCCTCGCGCGCGAGATGCTCGCCGATGGCAGGCTCGTGTGCGTGCTCGACGCGCAACTCAGTGCGGGCGGCCGGTTCAGGGCGCTCTGGCCGTCGAGCCGGCATCTGTCACCCAAGGTGCGCGTGTTCGTCGATCACCTGGGCGAACAGTTGTCAGCGGCAGCGTGACCCAACGCGTCGCTCGTATCAGCCGCGCAGCGCGCTCGCTTCTTTGGCAAGCGCAGTGATGCGCGCCCAGTCCTTCGCGGCGACCGCGTCGGCCGGCGTGAGCCACGAGCCGCCGCAGACCTTCACGTTCGGCAGCGCGAGAAAGTCTGGTGCGGTCGCGAGCGAGATGCCGCCGGTCGGGCAGAACACGACATCGGTGAACGGCCCGGCGAGCGCCTTCAACATCGGGATGCCACCGGCCTGCATCGCCGGGAAGAACTTCAGGAAGAAGTAGCCGTCGGCGTTCGCCTGCATCACCTCGCTGCCGGTCGCGGTGCCGGGCAGCAGCGGCAGGCCGATCTCGGTGCAGGCCTGGCCGATCGTGCTGGTGTAGCCGGGGCTGACCGCGAACGTGCAGCCCACGTCCTTCGCGGCCTGCGCATCGGCGCGGCTGCGCACGGTGCCGGCGCCGAGGATGGCGTCGGGCACGTCACGCGCGATCGCCTCCATGCACTTCAGCGCGATCGGCGTGCGCAGCGTCACCTCGAGCACGCGTACGCCGCCGGCGACGAGCGCTTGCGCCATCGGCACCGCGTCTTCGAGGCGGTTGATGACGATGACCGGGATCACCGGGCCGTACGCGACGAGGTCGAGGGTGTTCTTCATGTTCCGTTTCCTTGATGAGGGATCACAGCCAGGTGCACGCGCCCTGCTCCGCGCTCAGCACGTTGCGGCGCATGCCGGCAAAGAGTTCGCGGCCGAGGCCATGGCCGTTGATGTCGGCCTGCGCGTCGGGCAGCACCGCCTGTTCGCGTGCCGCCCAGGTCGCGTCGTCGACCAACGCAGCGAGCGTGCCGGCGACCGCGTCGAGCCGCAGCACGTCGCCATCGCGCACCTTGCCGAGCGGCCCGCCATGCATGACCTCTGGGCTGACGTGGATCGCGGCCGGGATCTTGCCCGACGCACCGCTCATGCGCCCGTCGGTGACGAGCGCGACCTTGAAGCCGCGGCCCTGCAACACGCCCAGTGGCGGCGTCAGCTTGTGCAGCTCCGGCATGCCGCAGGCGGCCGGGCCCTGGAAGCGCACGACCGCGATGAAGTCACGCTCCAGCGTGCCGGCCTTGAACGCGGCGAGCAATTGCTCTTGCGTGTCGAAGACGATCGCCGGCGCCTCGACGATGTGCCGATCCGCCGGCACCGCCGACACCTTGATGACCGCGCGGCCGAGGTTGCCGGTCAGCAGCTTCAAGCCACCTTCTTCGCTGAACGGTGCCGCCGCGGTGCGCACGACCGAGTCGTCGATGGGCTCGGTGGGCAGATCGCGCCATTGCAGGCGCCCGTCGGCGTTGTCTGGCACCTTGCCGAATTCGCGCAGGCCGCCGGGCACGACCGTGCTCACGTCGCCATGCATCGCGCCGGAGTCGATGAGCTCGCGAATCACGAAGCCCGGCCCGCCTGCGGCCTGGAACTGGTTCACATCGGCCACACCGTTCGGGTAGACGCGCGCCAGCAGCGGCGTGCCGCGCGACAGGTCGGCGAAGTCGGTCCAGTCGATCATGATGCCGGCGGACCGCGCGACCGCGACCCAGTGGATCAGGTGGTTGGTCGAGCCGCCGGTCGCGAGCAGCGCGACCATCGCATTGACGATCACGCGCTCGTCGACCAGGCGGCCGATCGGCGTGAAGTTCTCGCCCCGCGTGATGCCCAGCAGCGTGCGCACCGCGTCGCGCGTCAGCGCTTCGCGCAGCTCGGCATGCGGGTGAATGAAGGCCGCGCCGGGCACGTGCAAGCCCATCGCTTCGAGCAGCATCTGGTTGCTGTTCGCGGTGCCGTAGAAGGTGCAGGTGCCGGCGCCGTGGTACGCGGCCGACTCGGCCTCAAGCAGGCCCGCGCGCCCGACCTTGCCTTGCGCGAACTGCTCGCGCACCTTGGACTTGGCGGTGTTGTCCAGGCCGGTGCTCATCGGCCCCGCGGGCACGAACACGCAAGGCAAGTGGCCGAAGTGCAGCGCGCCGATCAGCAGGCCCGGCACGATCTTGTCGCACACGCCGAGCAGCAGCGCGGCGTCGAACACATCGTGGGTCAGCGCGATCGCAGTGCCCATCGCGATCGTGTCGCGCGAGAACAGGCTGAGCTCCATGCCCGGCAGGCCTTGCGTCACGCCGTCGCACATCGCCGGCACACCGCCCGCCACTTGCGCGGTGGCGCCGAGCTTGCCGGCCTCGTCGCGGATCAGCGCCGGGAAACTTTCGTATGGCTGGTGCGCCGACAGCATGTCGTTGTACGCGGTGACGATGCCGATGTGCGGCGCACGCTCGGCGACGATGCGCAGCTTGTCACTGCCCGGCATCGCCGCGAACGCATGCGCCACGTTGGCACAGCCCATGCGGTCCGAGCCGCGCGGGCGGTCGATCGCGGCGGCGACACGCGCCAAGTATGCGGCGCGCGTCGCTGCGCTGCGCTCACGAATACGTTGGGTGACTTCGACGACTGCTTGCTTCATGGTCGACCTCGCGTGTAACTATGCTCTCGATTGTTGCGTAACCGAGTTACATCGTCAAAACAACCACCACGCTCCTTCGAAGGAGTATTTCATTTTAGAGTGCGGGGATGAAACGAAAGGCTACGCTTTTATCGAAGGGCCGATGGATCGGTCACGGCCCAGTGCGGGCATTTGGTGCCTTCGGCGATCGGAGTTGCCTGCGCCCCTATTTTTCGACCGCCAAGAACGCCAAGGGACGCAAAGGACGCCAAGAAAACTTAGGTTCTTCCTTTGCGATCTTTGCGCTCCTTGGCGTTCTTGGCGGTAAAGAAAAGCTAGCCGATGGCACCTCCTATCAACGAAGGCATCCAACGTCCGCAACGGGCCGCGAGCAGACACCAAAAATTGCAGCAGCGTTTCATGCGTCGTGGGTCGCACGAAGCGCGGTGGAGCAATTGAAATGAGCTCATCGTATTCGGCCCTGCACCTGCGCGACCCGCAGCCGATGCTCGCGCATGCCCGCAAGACCTGGGGCGGCGGCGAAGACCTTTGGGTGTTTGGTTACGCATCACTGATCTGGCGCCCCGAATTCCATGCCGACGAGCAGCGGCCCGCCACCGTGCATGGCTGGCATCGTGCGCTCGAGATGCGCTCACGCGTGAACCGCGGCACGCCCGAATGCCCGGGCCTGGTGTTCGCGCTCGTTCCGGGCGGTTCGTGCCGCGGCATGGTCTATCGCATCGACCGGCACCGCGCCGGCGCCGAGCTGGAGCGGCTGTGGGCGCGCGAGATGCCCACCGGCGTGTACGACCCGAAGTGGCTCGCCTGCCGCACGCCGCAAGGCACGGTGCAGGCACTGGCGTTCACGCTGAGCCGGCGCAGCCCGGCCCACACCGGCCGCATCCCGGACGCACAGATACTGGAGGTGCTGCGCCGCTCGATCGGCCGCTATGGCAGCACGCTGGCCTATCTGATGGAAACGGCGAGCTCGCTGCGTGGCTGCGGTATTCGCGATCGCGATGTCGAGCGCCTCGTCGGGCTCGTTCGGCAACACTGCATCGAGTGCCCTACCAGCGCGTGTCCGGAGACGCCTCGCTGACGCGGCGCACGCTGTCGAGATCGGCGACCGTGTCCACATCGACCAGCACGCCGGGGTCGTCCACGTTCAGCGCGAAGGCCGGGTAGCGTGCGATCACGCGGCGCGCGCCTTCGTCGCCGCTGAGCGCGACGAGTTCGGAGTACAACTCGCCCGAGAAGCCGACCGGGTGGCCGCGCCGGCCCTTGTACTGCGCATAGACGACGGCATGCGTTGCCAGTTCGCGCGCGACGCGCTGCAGCGTGGCCGGCTGCACCCGCGGCATGTCGCCGGGCAGGATCAGCCAGCCGGGTGCATCGGGGCGCGCGCTCACGCCGGCGGCGATCGAGTAGCCCATGCCGAGCGAAGTCTGCCCCGCGCTGCCGACCTCGGGCACCAGCACCACGTCGCGCGCGGCGATCGTGCGCCGTGCGACATCGGCCAGCGCCTCGGTGGTGACGACGACAACCGGCAGCTGGCTCGCGATCGCCTGGCGCAAGGTGGTGCCGAGCACGCTCAGGCTGCCCAGGCTCTGCGCGAGCTTGTGGTCGGTCCCCAGGAAGCGCGAGCCCCTGCCCGCTGCCAGCACGATCACCGCAGGCCGCGAATTCATGCGTCTCCTTGGTTGGTTGATGGGTGGATGAATGAATGAATCACGCGATGAGTCTTTTGTGCACCGCCGCACGAGCCTCAAGAATGGAATCTGCAAGCGGTTTGAGATAGTGGTGGCTTTACCTAAGGCCTTCCCCGTACACAGATCTACGCAAGGACCGGGCCGAGCCCAGGTTCTTATACTCAGCCGCATGGACAAGCTCGCCCAACTTCGCAAATCGTACGAGCGCGCCGAGCTCGACGAGTCGGCCTCGAAGGCCGACCCCACTGCGCAGTTCGAACTCTGGTTGTCGCAGGCGCTCGAGGGCCAGCTGCCCGAGCCGAACGCAATGACACTGGCCACGGTCGGCGCCGATGGCCGGCCCTCGACGCGGGTCGTGCTGATCAAGGACGTGGACGCGCGCGGCATCGTCTGGTACACGAACTACAACAGCCGCAAGGGCCGCGAACTCGCGGGCCAACCGTTTGCGGCGTTGCAGTTTCATTGGGTCGAGCTCGAGCGCGTGGTGCGCATCGAGGGCGCGGTCGAGAAGGTCAGCGCGGCCGAATCGGACGCCTACTTCGCTTCGCGCCCGCTGGACTCGCGCATCGGCGCCTGGGCCTCGCCGCAGAGCGAGGTCATCGCGTCGCGCGCGGTGCTTGTCGCCAACGTGGCGAAGTACGGCGCGCAGTTCCTCCCCTCGATGCTCACGAGCGGGCCGCCGCGCCCGCCGCACTGGGGCGGCTATCGGCTCGTGCCCGACCGGTGGGAGTTCTGGCAGGGGCGCAAGTCACGTCTGCACGACCGGCTGCGCTATCGGCGCGACGGCGACGCGTGGTTGCGCGAACGCCTCGCTCCGTGAAACCGACTACGTGATCGAAGACTTCGGCACGTTCGGCACCGCGGCTGCAATCAACGCGTCGAGCCGCTGCAGAAACAGCCTGAAGTCGATCGGCTTGGTCCAGTAGTCGTCGAAGCCCGCGGCCATGGCGCGCGCGATGTCTTCGGTCAGGCCGTTGGCCGACAGGGCCACCAAGCGGCTCGCCGCGAGCGAGGGCTCGGCACGCAGGCGGCGCAGCACCTCGAAGCCGTCAATGTCGGGCAGCTGCATGTCGATCAGCACCACGTGCGGCCGGTGCATCAACGCCGTCGCCACGCCCGACAAGCCGTCGACCGCGCAATGCAGGCGCACGGCCGGCCGCAGCGCCACCAGGCCCTCGACCAGGATCACGTTGACCGGGTTGTCCTCGATGTAGAGCGCCTCGAACGAGGGCCCGGCGTCTGCCGGCAAGGCACCGGCATCCGTGGCGGCGACGGCTGCCGGCGCGGCCACTGGGGCGTCGAGCCGCACGCCGCTGGCCGCCCTCAGGGTCACGCGGAAATCGCTGCCCTGCCCGAGCGCGCTGACGAGCTCGATGCGGCCCTGCATCAGCTCGGCGAGCTGGCGCACGATGGCCAGGCCGAGGCCGACCCCTTCGACGCCGTCGCGCTCCGTGGCGAGGCGGTGAAACGCCTCGAAGATGCGCGATTGCTCCTCGGGTGACAGCCCGCGGCCATCGTCGCGCACGCTGATCTGCCACGCCAGCGTCGCGCCCTCGCCGACAGCGCGTGCACTCAGCCAGACCGTGCCGCCGACGCGGTTGAACTTGACGGCGTTGCTCACCAGATTGACGGCGATCTGCCGCAGTCGACGCGGGTCGGCCAGCACCCAACCGCCGCAGGGCTCGACGTTCAGGCTGACCCCGCTGCGCTGGGCGAGCGAGGTCAGCCACTGGCCGGCATCGCGCAGCACGTCGTCGATGGACACCGGCATCATGGCGACGGCCAGGCTGCCAGCCTCGATCGCGGCGAGGTCGAGCACGTCGTCGACGAGCGCGAGCAAATGCTCGCCGGCCGAGCGGATGTGCGCCACGCGCTCGAACTGCACTGCCGTTGGCGCACGCAGACCCTCGTGCTCGATGAGTTGCGCGAAGCCGAGCACGGCGTTCAGCGGCGTGCGCAGCTCATGGCTGGCGCGCGAGAGGAAGTCCGACTTGGCCTGGCTCGCGCGCAGCGCCAGCTCCTTCTCGTGCACGGCCTGCTCCGCACGCTGGCGCTGCGTGACCAGCTCGGTCGTGTCGAGGTGGATGCCGATCAGCATGGTGTGGCCGTCGTGCTCCTCGCGGCGCGAGCGCGAGGCGACCCAGCGCACCGAGCCATCGGGCCGAACAATGCGGAACTCGGTCTCGTAGCTCACGGCGCCGGCCTTGGCGGCGCGATGGCGCGACTCGGTCATTGCGTCGCGGTCATCTGGGTGCACATAGGTGTCGCGCCACGCGGCGAGGTTGCGCGGCAGCTGATCGCGCCCGAGGCCGTAGATGCGGTACATCTGGTCGTTCCACTCGAGCTGGCCGCTTTCGCGATCGACGCTCCAGACGCCCAGATCGGCGGCGTCGGACACGACCTCCATGCGCCGCATCAGCGCCTGCGCGCGTGCGTACTCGGCCTTCTGCGCGCTCTGGTCGAGCGCAATGCCGAGCAGCCCGACGACGCGTCCGTGCGCGTCGCGTTCGGCCACGCGCCGCGTCAGCATGGTGCGGTAGAGGCCATCCGAGTGGCGGTACCGCGCTTCGAGGTCGACCACGTCGGTGCTGGCGGCGGCCGTCTCGGCAGCACGCAGCACGGCCGGCAGGTCGTCGGGATGAGCCCACGAACGCAGCTCGTCCAGGTCGATGCCGTCAGGGCGCGCCGCCATGCCGATCAGCTCGTAGCCCACGTCGTTGAAATGAATGCGGTGGGTCGCGAAGTCGACGCGCCAGACCGACACCTTGGCCAGATGCAGCGCGCGCGAGAGATGCGCATTGACGGCCTGCTGCGCGCGCATCAGCCCGGCACCCTCGGTGTCGTCCATGATCACGCCGGTCATCACCAGCGGTGTGCCGTCGGCCGCGAGGTGCACATCCAGCAGCGACTGCAGGTCGCGCACCGTGCCGTCGGGACGGACGACGCGGTAGCGCACGCTGTGGCGACCGCCTTCACGCGCGAAGCCTTCGTGCTCGAGCCGGAAGCGCTCGCGGTCGTCCGGGTGCACCATCACGGCTGCACGATCGAATCGAGGCGGGCTGCCGTCCGGCTCGATGCCGAGGAGCTTGTACATCTGCGCGTCCCAGCGCCCTTCCTGGGTGCGCAGGTCGCGCTCGAAGACGCCGATGGTGGCGAGGTCTTGCACGAGCGCGAGCTTCTCGGCCGCGCTGCCCCACGGCGCCGCGGCGGGCGTGGCCGCCGGCTCGATGGGGCCGAACCACACCAGCCAGCCATCGTCCAGCGCCACGGCCTGCCAGTGCAGCGAGAGTGCCGCCAGCTCGCCTTGCGTCGTCGCGCCCTGCAGCGCGGCGCGCCATTCGGCGGCGAGCGCCGGCCACAGCGCAGCGGCATTCAGACCCCGCGCATCGGCCCACGTCTGCGCGGCCGCGTTCACACGCCAGCCACCGGCTGGTTGCTCTCGCGCCAAGCGCATGGCCGGGCTGGGCGCCGTGAGCCAGATCTGGTCCATCCTCAGCCGTTTCATCAATCCGAGGACGCGCCGGCCCGGTCCCGGACGGACGCGCGCGACGCTCCTCGTCGTCGCGATCAGTGTATCGACGCGGGCCGCGGCCGGGGCCCGATCAAACACCAATCGCGGTCAAACCGGCAGGATTCGACTCGCGAAGGTCTTCTTGAACTTCTCGACCTTGGGCGCCACGACCATCGCGCAATAGCCCTGGTTCGGGTGGTTGGCGAAGTAGTGCTGGTGGTAGTCCTCGGCACGCGAGTAGTTCGCCTCGGGCAGCAACTCGGTCACGGCACGGCCGTGGTGATGGGCGTCGACCTCGGCCAGCACCTCGCGCGCAACCGCGGCCTGCGCCGCGTCGCGGTAGTAGATGCCCGAACGGTATTGCGTGCCCACGTCGTTGCCCTGGCGGTTCAGTGTCGTCGGGTCGTGGATCACGAAGAAGATCTCGAGCACTTCGCGCAGCGTGATCTGCGCCGTGTCGAAGCTGACGCGCACGACTTCGGCGTGGCCGGTGTCGCCGCCGCACACCTGCTCGTAGCTCGGATTGGCCACCTGCCCATTGCAGTAGCCGGACTCCACCGCGAGCACTCCGCGCACGCGCTCGTACACGGCTTCGAGGCACCAAAAGCAGCCACCTCCCAGCGTGATGGTGTCGGTCGTCAGGGTCATGATCGGTTCCAGAGGTGAGATGAAAAGGGTTGGTCGGGGCGCGCGATGAAGGCTTACATGGCCTCAGTTTGTCGACAGCGACAACTGCACGCGCGGCGTCCAGCTCGCAGTGTCCTCGGCCGCTGCGCGCAGCTTCGGCGCCGCGAGAAACAGCCGTTCGCTCGGCAGGCCTTTGGCGATCAGCGCGTCGCGCACCGCCAGGCCGCGCTGCAGTGCCAGGTCGCGCATCGCATCGTCGTTGACCGGCGTGCGCGTCTTCAGCAGCACCTCCATCTCGGCCGGCGGGATGTCCTTCGCGAGGCCGATCGCGTTGCGCGGCTTGTTCGGGATATCGGTGTCCTTGTAGAGCTGCTTCAGCAGCCGCGCGTGCTCGTCGGCCGACAGCGGCGCCGGCGGCGCGCTCGCGCCCGAGGCCGGCGCCGCCGGCACGCCGGCACGCAGGTTCTCGCGCCGCGCGTCGGCGAGCAGCCGCGCCTCGATGGCCGCGTGCTGAAACGCGTCGCGCTCGCCGACCGGGTCGGACGCGCCGGTCACCGTCATCTTCAGCGCCGGGCGCTCGGTCAAGGCCTTCGCGACCTTGTCGATCGCGCTGCCGCCGCCAGCCGTGATCTGCGCGGTACCGGGCTGGAACTCGACCACGCTGAGGTCGTCGCTGCTGCCGCCGCCTGCCAGCAGCGAGAACGGCGACGTGAGCGCCTTGACCAGCAGGTTGAGGATCACCTTGACGATGATGCCGCCGACGCTGAACTTCGGATCGTTCACGCTGCCGCTGACCGGCAGGTTGACGTCGATCACGCCGTTGCGGTCTTTCAGCAGCGCGACCGCCAGCAGCACCGGCAGCTTGGTCGCGTCCTTCGACTCGATCTTGTCGCCGAAGGTGAGCTGGTTCAGGACCACTTGATTGCGCGCCTCGAGCTTGCCGTCGGTGTCGATCTTGTAGGCGACGTCCATGCTCAGCTTGCCGCGTTCGATCGCATAGCCGGCGTACTTGCCGGCATACGGCGAGAGCGGCGCGAGCTCGAGGTCGGTGGCCTTGGCCTTGATGTCGAGCGCGAGCGGCCGCACGGTCGGGTTCAGCTGGCCGCCGATCTCGAGCAGCGCGGTGCCCGCGGCGCGGCCGCGCAGCTCGAGCGTGGCCGCCTCGCGGCTGCCGGAACTGAAGGCACCGAGCTGGCCGTTCAATTCGGTCAGCGCCGCGCTGTAGTTGGGCCGCACGAAATGGTCGCTGAAGTCGATGCGGCCATTGATCAGCCGCGTCACGCCGACCTTGATGTCGATGGGCAGCGGGGTCGCGTCGCGGGCCGCGGCGGCACTGGCCGCGGACGCTGCAGGCGCAGCAGCCGCAACCGCGCTCGCCGCATCGCCCGGCGGTGGCGCACTGGCCGCGCCGTCCGATGGCGCAGCGGTCACCTCTTGCAGGTTGAATCGGCCCTGCTCGGTGACCACGAGACGCGAGTAGAAGTCGGTGAGCGCGGCCTCCTTGATCTCGAGCTGCGGCCGTCCCTTCGGTTTCATCACGACGCTCACGCCGTTCAGCGCGAGCGACTGCCAGCTCAGCAGCTCGTCGGTGTTGTTGGCGCTGGCCGGCGCTGACGCATCGGGCAAGGTCGCGACATGCACGGCACCGAGCAGCACGTTGCCCGCAGCATTCACGTCCAGCCCCGCCGGCAGCTGGCGCACGCTCACGTCGCCCTTGTAGCCGGCCTCGGCATTGAGCAAGGTCAGCTGGACCTGGTCCGCAAAGTACGGTGCGAACAATTGCACCGGGAAGCGCTCGACGCGCAGTTTGCCGCTGGCGAGCAGCGGCGCGAGACCGAAGCGGCCCTTGTAGTCGATCACGCCGATCAGCGGGCGCGGCTTCTCGCGCGCCGGTGTCGGCGCGCCGACGCGTGCGCTGAGCTGCAGGCTGGCCGGTGCGGTCGCGTGGTCGCCGTGCCAATCCAGCCCTTGCAAGGCCACCTGCAGTGCGCCGAGCTCGACGCGCACCGGCGCCTTCGCCTTGCCGGCTTTCGCGTCGCTGAACTTCAGCTGCCCGCCGTCGAGCTGCAGGTCTTTTAGCTGAACATGCCAGGCCGGCGCCGATGCGGCAGCAGCCGGTGCAGCGGGCTTCGTCGACGCAGCCGAGGTCGAGGACGGCACGGCCGTGTTGGTGGAGCTCACGGCCCAGCGCTGCAGATTGAGCCGGCCGTCGGCCTCGCGCGCCACCGTGGCGCTCGGCTGCGTCAGCTTGATGCTGTCGATCATCGCGGTGCGTGCGAGCACGTCGAGCTGCACTTTCGCAATCGCGAGCTGCTTCAACGTGAGCGCGTCCTGCGCCGTCTTGCCGCTGCCATCGCGCAGCGCCAGCGCGTCGAGCGTGGCGCTGTCGATCGCGAGCTTCAGGCGCGGTGCATCGGTGGCGCTCGACCAATCGAGTTCGGCCTGCGCGGTGAGCTGCCCGTCGACGCTCGGTTGCAGCGACTGCGCGAGATACGGCGCGAACGCAGCCAACGACAGGCCTTTGACGCCGAGCTTGAGCTTGGCCTCGCGATCGGTCAGCGGCCCCTCGACGCTGAACTCGGCCGCCGCCGGCGCAGATGCACCCGCAGCGGCCTGCGGGCGCAGCGCGCCACTCAGCGTCAATGCGATCGGGCCCTTGACCGGCCACTGGATCTGCTTGGCGCTGAGCTTCAGGCCGTCGATCTGCAAGGCTGCCGCGGGGCGCACCGCCGCGTCGTTCCAAAGCAAACGTGTGTCGACCAGCTCGAGCGAAGCCAGGCTGGCTTGCCACGGCGCAGTCTCGGGTGGCGTGGCCGCCGCCGCGCTGGCCGCTGATGCAGCCGGGGCTGCGGCAACAGCGGTGTCGCCCTTCGGCGCCGCCAGGCCGAGCAGGTTGATGCGGCCCGCGGCGTCGCGCGTCGCATGCAGTTGCAAACCGTCGATGCGCACGCTGTCGAGCGCCAGCTTGCGCGCGAACGGCTGCACATCGTGCAGTGCCAATTGCAGCCGCTGCCAATCGAGCAGCGGCGCACCGGCGGCATCGGTCAGCGTCAGATTGCGCGCGTCGGCCGTGCCCTGCAGTGTGACGCTGGGCGTGCCGCTGGGCGGCACCGCGAAACTCAGGCCGAGGTCTGCCGACACGCTGCCGCGCGTCACGCGCACCGGCAGCGAGGCCGGCAGGTAGCCGAGGTAGGGTGCGAGGTCGAGGTCGGTCATCGACAGCTTGAGTACGCCGGATTTCGTCTGCGCAAATGGCGTGGCCTGCGCGCCGCTGTCGAACGGTGCGCCGTTGAGCTTGAACGCCAGGCGCGGCTCGACCTTGATCTCGACCTCGGCGGGCAGGTCCGACAGGAACGGCAGCGTGAGACGCAAGGCCTCGACCTGGTGGACGCGCTTCACGGGCTTGTCGTCGAAGCTCATCTGCGCGTCGCGCACCTGCAGGTTGTAGAGCGCGAAGCGCGTCGGCTCGCTGGGCTTCGCGTCGGCGCGGGGGCTGAAGCGCGCGATCAGGTCGTCGACGTCGTAGTGGCCCTCGCTGGTGCGCGCGACGCGCAGCTGCGGTGCGTCGATCTCGAGCGCCTCGATCACCGGGGCGCGCCTGATGATCGACAAGAGCGACACGTTGGCCAGCAGGTGCTTGACCTTCAGCAGCGGCGCATCAGTGGGCGTGCGGCCGGCGATCGCGAACTCGTCGACCGTCAGCGCCAGGCTCCAGGGCTTGAAGCCGACATCACCGATCGTCACGCTGCGCCCCAGCGCCTCGCTCAGGCGCGGCGGCGCCTGCCACTTGATCAGCGCCGGCAGCGCGAGCCAGGCTACGGCCCACAGCAGCACCAGCGCGCCCACGGCCCACGCCACCCTCTTCAGCCACACCACCACCATCACCGATCTCCTCCTGCGATTGCTGCGCCCGATGCTGTCACATCGCCGGCGTCAGGGTTCGCCATCCCAATAGTCCAGGTTGTCCTGCTCGCGGTGCATGCGATCGAAGACCTGGCGCTGCCCGTCCAACAGGCCGTTGGCCATCGCGAGGTACTTGCCCGAATCGGGGTATTCGACCACCTCGGGGCTGTCCTTGGTGCTGATCGAGAGGTACTTCAGCGGCGCGGACAAGGTGTTGATGATCTGGTGCGGGTACTCCGGGCCGGGCGGGATGAAGACCACGTCGCCGGCCTTGATCGCGAGCATTTCGCCGGCGACGCGCAGGCTGCCCTCGCCCTCGAGCACGACGAAGGCCTCTTCCTGTGCGTAATGAAAGTGGTACGGGCAGCTGCGCATGCCGGGCGCGACCGTGTCGACGCTGATGCCCAGCTTGGTCGCCGCCGTGCCGGTGCCCAGACGCGCGCAGACGGTGTCGTAGAGTGGCGCCCGCAGCTCGCGGTGGGTCTCGACCGCATCTACGTTTCGAAGCAACTGGGCTCGAAGCCGTTCGGATTTCTCGGACATGCGGATCTCCTGATTGCAAGGCCCCCAATCATGCCTGCGGCCGCCCGATCGGTACTGCACAATGCCGCGCATCGCGCCCGGCGCACCTCACCCGAAAGCAGTCGACTTGAACAGCCTCTTGATCTTCCTCGGCATCGAATCATGGAAGCCGGTGTTGACCGCGCTGCTGCTGCCGCCGGTGCCGCTGCTGTTGATGATGCTGATCGGCGCACGGCTGATCCTGCCGCGCCGCGGGCTGGGCTGGTTCGTCATCGCCCTGAGTGTCATGCTGCTCTGGTTCAGCAACTGCACCGGGACTGCGCAACTGCTGTCGCAATTTGCGCTGCACCCGCCGTCGGCGCTGAGTGCCGACCGGATCAAGGAGATCAAAGCCGAGGCCAAAGGCCCGGTGGCGATCATGGTGCTGGGTGGTGGCGTGGAGCCGTATGCACCCGAATACGGCGTGAGCAACTTGGGCTATCGCTCGCTGGAGCGCCTGCGCTACGGCCTCTGGCTGGGCCGCGAGACCGGGTTGCCGGTGGGCTTCAGCGGCGGGGTCGGCTGGGGCCAGGCTGACGGCACACCCGAGGCGCGCGTCGCCTCGCAGATCGCAGCGACTGAATTCGGGCGCCCGCTGAAATGGGTCGAAGAGAACTCGCGCGACACGCGCGAGAACGCCGCCCGCAGCGTGACACTGCTGCGCAAGGCCGGCATCAAGCACATCCTGCTGGTGACGCATGGCTGGCACATGCCGCGCTCGGTGGCCGCGTTCGAAGCAGCGGCCGCGGGCGAGATGCGCATCGAGGCTGCGCCCATGGGTCTGGCACAGCGCACCGATCTGCCGGTGCTGGAATGGATCCCGACCAGCGACGGCACGACACGGGTGCGCAGCGTCTTGCGCGAGTTGCTCGGCCGCGCTGTCGGCGCCTGACCGAGCTCAGACGCTGAGCTCTCAGCCTCTCAGCTCCCGCGCGGCGCGCCCAGGCTCTCTGCCGGCCGGCGCAGCGCCCGATCGAACGGGTTGACCTGCGCCGAGATCTTGCGCGCCTCGCGCTGCAGGAGTTCGACCACGACTGGCAGCCGATCGGCGTTCAGGCGATTCGCGATCGTGCCGACGCTGAGCGCCGCGACAACACGCTGGTTGCGGTCGAAGACGGGCACCGCCACACCGGCCATGCCCTCGAACACACCGAAGTCCGTGTTCGCGTAGCCCTGCGCCCGGGCGCGCGCGGCCTCGGTGCGCAGAAAGACCTCGTCGAGCGAACCCATGTGCTGGATGCGCGGCACATTGAAGCGCATCACCTCTTCCTGCTCGGCCTCGGGCAGGTGCGCGAGGATCGCGAGCGCGCCCTGCCCGACGCCGAGCGGCACGCGCCCGCCGATGTCGCTGGTGAAGGTGCGGATCGGGAACGGCCCTTCGCAGCGGTCGAGGCACACGGCGTCGAAGCTGCTGCGCACCAACAGGAACACGCTGTCGCCGAGCGACGCACCCAAACGCAGCAGCGACGGGCGGCACACCTCGCGCAACCCGCCGTTGTCGCCGGCGCGCGCGGCGAGCGCGAAGAAGTCGATGCTCAGGCGGTACAGGCGCGTCTGCTCGCCCTGCTCGACCAGGCCCTCGTCGATCAGCTGTTGCAGCAGGCGGTGCGTGGTCGGCTGCGTCAACCCCAGCTGCTTGCAGAGCTGGCTGACGCGCAGCCCGGTCTCGGCACTCTGCGCGAGGGCCTTGACGATCTCCATCGCGCGATGGAGGCTGGAGATAGATTTCTCGTCATTCGGATTCATTGACGCGAATAATAATCAGAAAATCCACTATTCGGAACAGGCACGGAACTTGATCTGATTGGCGGGCATTCCTTGTTGACGTGCAATCTGGCGCAACTCCACACTGTCGATCCCAAGGAGCCTCGCATGTCGTTTCTGAATCTCGAAGGCGTCTCGAAGTACTACGGTGACTTCGGCGCGCTGATCGACATGAGCCTGAGCGTCGAGCGCGGCGAGTTCATCTCGCTGCTCGGCCCGTCGGGTTGCGGCAAGACGACCACCTTGCAGGCCATCGCCGGGCTGATCCCGGTGACCCGCGGCCGCATGACACTCGATGGCCGCGACATCACGACCCTGCCGGTGAACCAGCGCGGCCTCGGCATCGTGTTCCAGAGCTATGCGCTGTTCCCGCACATGACGGTCGCCGAGAACGTGAGCTTCGGCCTCGAGATGCGCAAGATGCCCAAGCACGAGCGCGACACCCAGATCGCGCAGATGCTCAAGCTCGTGCACCTCGACGGCCACGCGACACGCTACCCGCGCGAGCTCTCCGGCGGGCAGCGCCAGCGCGTCGCGATCGCACGCGCGCTCGTGATCGCGCCGCCGGTGCTGCTGCTCGACGAACCGCTGTCGAACCTCGATGCCAAGCTGCGCGAGGAGATGCAGTTCGAGCTGCGACGCATCCAGCGCAAGGTCGGCACGACCACGATCATGGTCACGCACGACCAGGCCGAGGCCTTGTCGATCAGCGACCGCGTGGTCGTGATGGAAGCCGGCCGCGCGACCCAGATCGACGCACCGTACCGGCTCTACGAACATCCGAAGAGCGCATTCATCTCGGGCTTCGTCGGCAAGACGAATCTGCTGCCCGGACGCTTGTCGCGCAGCGCCGCCGGCGCGGTGGTCGCGCTCGCGCAAGGGCAGTTGCTGAATGTGGACGGCGGCGACTTCGCCGACGGCGCAGATGTCACCGTCTGCCTGCGGCCCGAGAAGCTGTTCTTCACCGACGAGGCGCGCGGCACGCTCTCCGGCCGCATCGAGGAGCGCTTTTTTCTGGGCAGCCAGTGGCTGTACCGCATCAGCTCGCCGCTGGGCGAACTCGAGCTGAGCTGCGCGAACGACGGCAGCGCGCCGGTCGAGGAGCACGCAGCGGTGCATCTCGCGTGGGCCGACGACGTGGCGCGCCTGGTCGCGGCAAAGCCATGACCAGCAAGGCAACCAACACCGCGTCGCGCTGGACGCCTGTCGCGTTGAGCGTGCCGTCGCTCGCGCTGTTCGCACTGATGGTGCTGCTGCCGCTGGCACTGACAGCCCTGCTGTCGTTCCAGCAATACGACCAGGACAGGGGCGTGCAGAGCGGCTTCACGCTCGGGTCGTATGCGCTCGTGCTGGGCGATTCGTACTACTACGAGATCTTCTTTCGCACCGGCTGGATCGCTGCGCTGACGACGCTGATCTGCGTGCTCGTCGGCGCGCCCGAGGCCTACATCCTGTCGCGCATGGCCCGGCCGTGGCGCTCGATCTTCCTGCTCGTGATCCTCGCGCCGCTGCTGGTCTCGGTGGTCGTGCGCGCGTTCGGCTGGAGCCTGCTGCTGGGGCCGAACGGCGTCGTCAATCAGGTCTTCGAGCTGCTTGGCATCGGCAAGGCGAAGATGCTCTACACCTCGACCGCAGTGGTCGTGGCACTCGTGCACGTGATGCTGCCGTTCATGGTGATCCCCGTCTGGACCTCGCTGCAAAAGCTCGACCCGATGGTCGAGAACGCGGCACTGTCGCTGAACGCCTCGCACTGGACGGTGATGCGCCGCATCGTGCTGCCGCAGATCACGCCGGGCCTGTTGTCGGGCAGCCTGATCGTGTTCGGCCTGAGCGCGAGCGCGCTCGCGATCCCCGGGCTGCTCGGCGGGCGCCGCCTGAAGATGGTGGCCACGCTGATCTACGACGAGTACCTGCACGAGCTGAACTGGCCGCTGGGCGCCGCGATCGCGTTCGCGCTGCTGGTCATCAACCTCGCGATCATGCTGAGCTACAACGCCGTGCTCGAAGGCGCGTATGCGAAGCGGATGGGGCGGTCATGAGAAGGACCGGGCCTTTTGCTCTCGTCTTTCACGCATGCGTGACGATCTTCATGCTCGCGCCGCTGGTGATCGTGTGCCTGGTCGCGTTCACGCCCGAGAACACGCTGTCGATCCCGTGGCGCTCGTTTTCGCTGCGCTGGTTCAACGCGGTGTTCGAGCACTCCGACCTGATGCAGTCGTTCTGGAACAGCCTCGGCGTCGCGACCGTCGCCGCGACGCTCGCGGTCGCGCTGGCCGTCCCCGCGGGCATCGCGATCGCGCGCCACGAGTTCTCCGGCCGCCAGGCGCTCAACGGCCTGCTGCTGTCGCCGCTGATCGTGCCGCACCTGGTGCTGGGTGTGGCGATGCTGCGGCTGTTCGCGCTGCTGGGTGCGCGCGGCTCGTCGCTGTGGCTGACGCTCGCGCACGTCGTCGTCATCACACCGTACGCGCTGCGGCTGGTGGTCGCGGCACTCGCCGGGCTGGACCGCAGCGCCGAGCAGGCCGCGCTGTCGCTCGGCGCGAGCCACCTCACGGTGTTCCGCCGCATCACCTTGCCGCTGATGCTGCCGGGCATCACCGGCGGCTGGATGCTCGCGTTCATCAACAGTTTCGACGAGGTGACGATGTCGATCTTCATCACCTCGCCACAGACCGTGACCTTGCCGGTACGCATGTACATGATCGCTACCGAATCGATCGACCCGATGATGGCCGCGGTGTCGGCGCTGATGGTCGCGGTGACCGCCGTCGCGATGATCGTGCTCGACCGGTTGTACGGGCTGGACAAGATTCTGGTGGGGCAGCATTGAGCGCGCCGGCGATCCTGCACCGGGTGGATGGCGTGCCGCGTGAAGCGATCGCCTTCGAGTTGGACGGCCACGCTTGTACTGCGTTGGAGGGCGACACGGTCCTCACCGCGATCCTCACGCAATCTGCGCGTCTGCGCGAGGCCGAGTTCAGCGGCGCCGCGCGCGCCGGCTTCTGCCTGATGGGCGCGTGCCAGGACTGCTGGGTTCAGCTCGTCGACGGCGAGCGCTTGCGCGCCTGCACCACCTTCGTCGAACCCGGCATGCGCGTGCGCACCGGATGAAATGACTACCCCCAGGCTTGCGGCTGCGCCGCTTCTCCACCCCCCAAGGGGGCTTCGCCCGCCTTGGGGCGGCCCGGCGGCGGTTGAGCCATGACGACAAAACAGTTCGTGATCGTCGGCGCCGGACCGGCCGGGATGCGCGCCGCCGAGCAGCTCGTCGCGGCCGGCCAGCGCCCGATCGTGATCGACGAGGCGCAGCGCTTCGGCGGCCAGATCTACCGTCAGCCGCCCGCGGTGATGCAGCGCGAGCGGCGCGATCTGTACGGCTTCGAAGCGAGCCGAGCCGCCGCGGTGCTCGACCGCTTCGAGTCCCTGCTGCCGCAGATCGACTACCGCCCGGACACGCTCGTCTGGCAGATCGAGGCGAACACGCTGCAACTGCTGCACGCCGGCCGCACGCACACGCTGCCGTTCGATGCGCTGATCCTGGCCACCGGCGCGACCGACCGCGTGCTGCCCTTCCCCGGCTGGACGCTGCCCGGCGTCTACACGCTGGGCGCCGCGCAAGTCGCGCTCAAGCACCAGGCCTGCCTGATCGGCCCGCGCGTGGTCTTCGCCGGCACCGGGCCGCTGCTGTACCTCGTCGCGTGGCAGTACGCGAGCCATGGCGGCGAGGTGGTCGCGGTGCTCGACACCGCACCGGCCCTGGCCAAGCTGCGCGCCGCGCCGCGCCTGCTGGCGCGGCCCGCGGTCGCCGCGAAGGGCGCGTACTTCGTCGCGCGGCTGCGGCTGATGGGCGTGCCGATCCACAGCGGCGCGACGCTGTTGAAGGCCGACGGCCACGAGCGCGTGAGCGCGCTGTCCTGGCGCGCGCGCGGTGCGACCCATATGACCGAGTGCGATGCGATCGGCTTCGGCCACGGCCTGCGCGCCGAAACCCAGCTTGCCGATCTGGCCGGTTGCGAATTCGACTACAGCGACGTCGAACAAGCCTGGCTGCCGACGCGTGATGCCGCCGGCCGCAGCAGCGTGCGCGGCGTCTATCTCGCGGGCGACGGCGCGGGCATCCTCGGCGCTGACGCGGCCGAGCTGTCCGGCGCGCGCGCCGCGCTGGCCGCACTTGAGGACCTGATCGAGCCGACCTCGATGACGAGCCGCGGAGCGCAGCTCGAGCGCGAGATGCAGCCCCACATCAGCTTCCGCCGCGGCCTCGAGACCGCGTTCGCGCTGCCGCCACGCTGGGCCGCCGACGCGCCCGACGACTTGATCGTCTGCCGCTGCGAAGAGATCAGCGCCGGCGAGCTGCGTGCCTGCGTGCGCGACACCGGCACGCGCGAACTGAACCGCCTGAAGGCGCTGACGCGCATCGGCATGGGCCGCTGCCAGGGCCGCATGTGCGCGCCCGCGGCGGCGCGCCTGCTCGCCGATGCCGCGGGTTGCTCGTTGAAGGATGTCGGCCGCTTGCGCGGCCAGGCGCCGATCAAGCCGCTGCCGATCAGTCTGCTACACGACGCGGCGCCAAGCACCACCGTCCCGGAGGACGAGGATGACTGAACGCCTGAACGCCGACGTCGCCATCATCGGCGGCGGCATCGTCGGCGCGTCGGCCGCGCTGTTCCTGCGCCGCTTCGGCCTCTCGGTCGTGCTGCTCGAACGCGGGCTGTGCGGTGCCGCGGCGAGCGGCGTCAACTACGGCGGCGTACGCACGCAGGGCCGCGCGATGGCGCAGCTGCCACTCTCGATGCGCGCCCGCGCGCTGTGGGCGCGGCTGCCGGAGCTGATCGGCATCGACGGCGAATACGTGCAATCGGGCCACCTGAAACTCGCGCGCTCCGAGGCCGACCTGCACAAACTCGAAGCCTATCGGGACGAGGCGAACGCGCACGGCCTCGGGCTGACGCTGACGACCGGTGCCGCGTTCCGTCGCGCCCACCCGTGGCTGGGCGAACAGGCAATCGCCGGCTCGTTCTGCGCCGAGGATGGGCACGCCAATCCGCGCCTGGTGTCGCCGGCCTTCGCACGCGCCGCACAGGCCGCGGGCGCGCGCATCGTCGAGCACTGCGAAGTCACCGAACTCGCCCGCATCGGCAGCGGCTTCGTCGTCGGCGACGGCCGCGGCACCACGGTCCAATCACGCTGGCTGCTGAACTGCGCCGGCGCGTGGGCGCTGAGCATCGCCGAGCGCTTCGGCGACACGGCGCCGATGACGACGATCCACCCCGGCATGGCCGTCACCGAGGCGGTGCCGCGCTTCATGGACGTCAACGTCGGCGTCGAAGGCGGCGGCATCTACGGCCGCCAGACCGCGCGCGGCAACTGCGTGATGGGCGGCAGCCGCGGCGCCGCCGAGGGCTCGCTGTATGCGGTGCCGACGGCGCGCTCGATCGGCGAGCTGTGCGACCGCATGGCGACGCTGTTCCCGGCCCTCGAACACGCGCACGTGATCCGCTTCTGGAGCGGCGTCGAAGGCTCGCTGCCGGATCACCACCCGGTCATCGGCATGAGCCCAACGACGCCGCAGCTCGTGCACGCGTTCGGCTTCTGCGGCGCCGGCTTCCAGATCGGCCCCGCGGTCGGCGAGGCGCTCGCCGAGCTGGTCCACCACGGGCGTTCCAGCGTCGCGCTGGACGCCTTCGCCATCGATCGATTCACCACCCCCGCTTTCCCCACGACACTGCAAGGAGCGCACTGACCATGTCCCGACTCACCACCTCACTCGGCCTCGTCGCCGCCGCGCTGCTCTCGATCTCCGCGCACGCGCAGGACAAGACGCTCTACATCGGCATGAACGGCGGCGACATGGAGCGCTCGTACACCAAGTACGTGTTCCCGGCCTTCGAGAAGATCTATGGCGTGAAGGTCGTCGTCGTGCCCGGCACTTCGTCGGACATCCTCGCGAAGGTGCAGGCGAGCAAGGAGAAGCCGCCGGTGCACGTGATGTTCCTCGACGACGGCGTGATGGTGCGCGCGATCAAGATGGGCCTGTGCCAGAAGCTCGCCGACTCATCCGTGCTGAAGGAGCTGTACCCGGCCGCCCGCATGGCCGGCGACATGGCGGCCGGCGTGAACGTCGGCATGACCGGCATCGGCTACAACAAAAGATGTTCGACGAGAAGAAGTGGGCCGCGCCGACCTCGTGGATGGACTTCGCCGACCCGAAGTTCAAAGGCAAGGTCGTGTTCCAGTCGATGCCGTCGAGCAGCTTCGGGCTGCACGGCTTCCTGATGTTCAACCGCATCCAGGGCGGCACCGACAAAAACGTCGACCCCGGCTTCAACAAGTGGGCCAGCACCATCGGCCCGAACGTGCTCGAGTACATCCCGAGCTCGGCCAAGCTGTCCGAGATGGTGCAGACCGGCGAGGCTGCGATCTTCCCGCTCACGCCCACCGCGGTCGCGACGCAGAAGGCGCGCGGCATCCCGATGGAATATGCGCAGCCCAAGGAAGGCTCGGTGCTGCTGATGCTCGCCGAGTGCGTGACCGCGAACAACGGCAACGCGGCGATGGCCCAGAAGCTCGCCGAGTTCCTGCTGACGCCGCAGGCGCAATCGGCCGCGCTCGAGTTCGGCAACCAGATCCCGTCGAACCTGAAGACGCAGCCGAGCAACCCGGCGGCGCAGGCCACGGTCGACCAGTTCAAGGGCTACATGAAGACCGTCAACACGCTCGACTGGGACGCGGTCAACGCGCTGCGGCCGGAGTGGAACACGCGCTGGAACAAGACCGTCGAGCGCTAGGCGCCGGGGTGCGGCGGGCGGCCGGCTCAAGTCGGCGGCATTTCGGCCGAAACCGAAGAGTCGATCGACTGCGATCCAACTCTTCGTCACGCACCCACCATGAAGCTAGAGAACCTGAAGATCAGAACCCGCCTCGCACTCGGCTTCTCGGCCATGGCCATGCTGGTGGCCCTGCTCGGCGGCGCGAGCCTGTACAGCCTGGGCACCATCAACCGCGAATTCGCGGACGTGCTGCAGGACCGCTACCCGAAGGTGCTCATCGCTGCCGACATCAAGGCCGTCAACAACGAGGTGTCTCAGGCGATCCGCAATCTGTTCATCATGTCCGACCCGGACGACATGAAGACCCAGTACGACATCATCTCCGGCAGCGGCAAGCGCACCAACGAGAACATCGAACGCCTGCAGAAGACGATCACCGACGAGGCCGGCAAGGCGGCGCTCGAGAAGCTGCAGCTGGCGCGGGCCGACTACCGCAAGCCGCGCGACCAGATCATCGAGCTGCTGAAAGCCGGGCGCAGCGAAGAGGCCAAGATCGCGCTGTTAATCGACCTGCGGCCCAAGCAGATCGCCTACATGGAACGGCTCGAAGACCTGATCAAGCTTCAGGACAAGCTGATGACCGAGTCGGGCTCCGAAGCCGAAGCCACGGTCGGGAAAACCAAGGTCAGCGTCATGGCGCTGCTGGGGCTGTCGTTCGTGCTGGCACTCGGCCTGGCGATCTGGATCATCCGCTCGATCACGCGGCCGCTCGATGAGGCGGTGACGATCGCGCGCGCCGTGTCGGCAGGCGACCTGTCGATAGAGTTCCGCGCCGACGGCCGCTCCGAGACCGGCCTGCTGCTGGGCGCGCTGCACGAGATGAAGACGCGTCTCGCGAACATCGTCGGTGACGTGCGCGGCAATGCCGAAGGCGTTGCCACCGCGTCGGCGCAGATCTCGCAGGGCAACAACGATCTGTCCGGCCGCACCGAGCAGCAAGCCGCGGCGCTGGAGCAGACCGCCGCGTCGATGGAGCAGCTCGGCGCGACCGTGCGCCAGAACGCCGACAACGCGAAGCAAGCCGATCAGCTGGCGCGCGGCGCCTCGACCGTGGCGATCCAAGGCGGCGAGGTCGTGGGCCAGGTCGTCGAGACGATGAAGGGCATCAACGACAGCTCGAAGAAGGTCGCCGACATCATCGGCGTGATCGACAGCATCGCGTTCCAG
>Ga0307509_10003237_pt1 | contig 25135 bp, 22 predicted proteins | sample 10_EM_MG_FD_202245 | JGI IMG/M metagenome (GOLD analysis project Ga0307509, IMG submission 202245) | Populus trichocarpa ectomycorrhiza microbial communities from riparian zone in the Pacific Northwest, United States - 10_EM | ecosystem: Host-associated > Plants > Roots > Unclassified | place... | reverse complement strand
CGTTGCCCAGCCGGTAGTGCCCCCCGGAGATCCCCAGGTTGTAGCAGGCCCGTGCCGCGTCCTTGGACGTGGCTCCAGGACCCGCGCGGAAATAGCCGTCGAAATCGACGGCTTGGGCTGAGCTGGCGATGAACGCGGCGCCGAAGGCGGCCGCGTGCAATGCAGTTCGACGATAGGTCTTCATGTCGTTGTCTCCTGGTGATGGTTTGTGTGAAGGGACGCAGCGTTCGACGCTGTCTCGTTCTGCTGGAAAGACGAGGGCTTTAGACGAAGCGGTTGACGAGGTTCTCCAACCGCTCCTGATGGCCCGAGCGCGGTTGCGGATTCAGGCCGCGCTCGTGCGCGATCTGCGCGACGGCGTCGAGACCGGCGCCTGCCAGAATGGTCGAGCCGAGTTCGCCTTGCCAGCCGGCATAGCGCGCGCTGCGGGCCTTGTCGAGTTCGGCGCTCTGGTACAGATCGGCCGCGCAAAGAAAGGCGTGCGCGAGCGTGTCGATGCCGCCGATGTGTCCTTCGTACAGGTCCTGTGGGTCCGTGCTTTGGCGCCGCAGCTTGGCGTCGAAGTTCATGCCGCCGGTGCCGAAGCCACCGTGGCGAATCAGCTCCAGCAAGGCCGGCACGAGTGCGACGTGGTTGTTCGGGAACTGATCGGTGTCCCACCCCAGCTGCTCGTCGCCGCGGTTGGCGTCGAGCGAACCGAAGATGCCGAGCGCGAATGCGGTCGACACCTCATGTTCGAAGCTGTGCCCTGACAGCGTGGCGTGGTTGACCTCGATGTTGACCTTGACCTCGTTCTCCAGCCCGTAGCGCTTCAAGAAACCGAAGACGGTCGCGGTGTCGTAGTCGTACTGGTGCTTGGTGGGTTCCTTGGGCTTGGGCTCGATCAGGATCGTTCCCTTGAATCCGATCTTGTGCTTGTGCTCGACCACGCTCGCGAGGAAGCGCCCGTAGGCCGCGAGCTCGTGCTTCATGTCGGTGTTGAGCAGCGTCTCGTAGCCTTCGCGGCCGCCCCACAGCACGTAGTTCTCGCCGCCCAGGCGGTTCGTCCATTCCAGCGCGTGCTTGACCTGCGCGGCGGCGACGGCATAGACCTCGGGATCGGGGTTGGTCGCGGCGCCGCTCATGTAGCGCGGGTGCGAGAACAGGTTGGCCGTGCCCCACAACAGCTTCACGCCGGTGTCCTGCATCTTGCGCGCGGCGCTTTCGAGCAGCGTGTCGAGGATGGCGTTGGTCTCGCGCAGGCTCGCACCTTCGGGCGCCACGTCGCGGTCGTGGAAGGTCCAGTAGGGCAGGCCCAGACGCGAAAAGAAATCGAAGGCCGCGTCGAGCTTCAGTTGGGCCGCGCTCACCGGGTCGCCTTGGAACCAGGGTCGATCGAACAAGGGCACACCGAGTGAGAACGGGTCTTCGCCACGCCAGCAGAAGCTGTGCCAGTAGCACACGGCAGGGCGCAGATGTTCCGCCAATGTCTTGCCCAGCACAACGCGCTTGGCGTCATACCAGCGGAAGGCGAGCGGGTTGCGGCTGTCGGGGCCCTCAAAGCGAATCGGGTCGACGTTGGAGTAGACGCTCATGATGGGAGTCCTTGATCAGTTGAGTTGACGGAGGCCGATGTGCGCTGCGCGACCCGGGTCACCGGCCTGCCGCCGATGATCATGGCCAGCACCTCGTCCTCGGTCACGTCTGCCGTGCCGTAGGTGCCGACCACCTTGCCGTTCTTCATCACGCACAGGCGGTCGGACAGGCCGAACACATCGGGCATGTCGTGCGTGATCAGGAAGATGCCCACGCCATCGGCCTTGAGGCGGCGCACGAGGTCGTGGACCATGCGCGTCTCCTCAGGCCCGAGCGCGGCGCAGGGTTCGTCCATGATCAGGACGCGGGCCTTGAAGTACAGCGCGCGCGAGATCGCGACCACCTGACGCTGGCCGCCCGACAGCGCGCGCACCGGCACGCGGATGTTCTTGAAGTTCGGGTTCAGACGCTGGAAGGTGGCGCGCGCGGCCTGCTCCATGCGGTCGTCGTCGAGCATGCCGAAGCGCGTCAGCAGCTCGCGCCCCAGGAAGAGGTTGGCCACGCTGTCGAGGTTGTCGGCGAGCGCGAGCGTCTGGTAGATGGTCTCGACGCCGAGCGCCTGCGAGTCTGCTGGCGACGCGATGCGCGCGGTTCGGCCATCGATGCGGACTTCGCCGCTGTCGATCGGGTAGGCGCCTGCCAGCATCTTCATCAGCGTGGACTTGCCGGCGCCGTTGTGGCCCAGCACCGCGACCACTTCGCCGGCGTGCAGCTGGAGGTTCACGTCCTCGACCGCGCGCACGCCGCCGAAGCTCTTGTGCACACCCGCGATCTCGACCAAGGGCGCGCTCGTCGACGTACCTTCTTGCTGCGCGCTCATGCCAGCCGCTCCCCGGTGTATCGGCGATACAGCACGTCGAAAACGACGGCCACGATCAACACCTGCCCGATGATCACCATGCGGTTGCCGATGCTCACGTCCATCAGCAAGAGGCCGCTCTCGAGAAACTGGATCATCAAGGCGCCGAGCACCGAGCCCAGCACCGTGCCGCTGCCGCCCGACAACGCCACACCGCCGATCACCGCGGCCGCGATCACATACAGCTCCATGTTCGTGCCGAGCGAATTGGTGCCGGCGTTCAAGCGCGCCACCGCGACGACAGACGCGATGGTCACCATCACGGCCAGCAGCAGGAACAGCTTGATCATCACGCGCTTCACCGGGATGCCCACGAGCAATGCCGCCTCCGGGTTGCCGCCGATCGCGAACACATAGCGTCCGAAGCGCGTGCGGCGCACGATGAAGCTCATCCCCATCACGACCACGCCCCAGATCAGCACCGGGATCGGAACGCCCTGCGGCTGCGGCTTGCTGCCGAGCTGGTAGGCGTTCATCGTCGCGACGAAGCCCAGCACCACGGCCGAGAAGCCGACCGCCAGCGCGACATCGAACCACAGCGGTCTCAAGGCGAAGCCGATGCGCTGCCTGCGGGCGCGGCGCGCAAAGCTGCTCCACGCGATCAGCGCCACGAGCGCTGCACCGAGTGCCCAGCTCAGCGCCGGGCCGAGCGAGCCGTCGAGGCCGCCGCCGAGGGCAAGAAACACCGGGTCGCTGACCGGCTGCGTCTTGCCATCGGCGACCAGGAACGCCGCGCCGCGGAACGACATCAGGCCACCGAGTGTGACCACGAACGAGGGCACGCCCAGCACCGCCGTGAGCCAGCCCTGGTACAGGCCGATGAGCAGCGAGAGCGCCAGTCCGGCGAGAGCGGCCGGCACCCAGTGCCAGCCTTTGGTGTACATCAGGAACGCGATCAACACGCCGACGCAGCCCAGCACCGAGCCGACCGACAGATCGATCTGGCGCGCCACGATGATCAGCGTGATCGCGGTGGCGACGATGCCCACCACCGCGGTCTGCTGCGCGATGTTGTAGAGGTTCTCCGGCGTCAGGAAGTTGCCGGTGACGATGTGGAAGACGATCGCCATCAGTGCAAGCACCGCGGCCATCAGCGTGAGGCGCACGTCGAGGGCGCTGACCTGGAGGTTGGCGTTCATGTTGGGATAAGGCAAGGGCAGGGCCGCGCCGGGCGCGACCCCGTCCTCAGGGTTGGAGAAGAAAAGCCCGCGAGCGCTTCAGCTCACTTGCACGCGGCCGGCGCGCTGTCCTTGGACGTGCCCTTGCAGGCTTCGTCCTTGCTGATCCAGCCGGCCTTGATGACGACGTCCAGGTTGTCCTTGGTGATGGACACCGGCTTCAGGAACTTGGACTGGAGTGCCACCTTCTTCTCGCCGTCGGCCCAGGTCACGGCGCCGTCGACCTTCTTGCCCGCGGCGAGGGCCACGGCCGCCGCGGCGGCTTCCTTGCCGAGCACGCGCGCGTCCTTCCAGACCGACACCGTCTGCGTGCCCAGCGCCACGCGGTTCAGCGCGGCGTGGTCGCCGTCCTGCCCCGACACCGGCACGCCCTTGATGCCCTTGGCCGACAGCGCAGCGATCACGCCGCCTGCCGTGCCGTCGTTCGAGGCCACCACGGCATCGACCTTGCCGCCGTTCTTGGTGAGGATCTGCTCCATGTTTTTCTGTGCGTTCTCGGGCTTCCAGCCGTCGGTGTATTCCTCGCCGACGACCTTGATGTCGCCCTTCTTGATCGCATCGGCCAGCACTTCACCCTGGCCCGCGCGCAGGAAGTTCGCGTTCGGATCGGTGGGCGAGCCCTTGATGAAGACGTAGTTGCCCTTGGGCTTGACCTTGAACACGCCACGCGCCTGCTCGCGCCCGACTTCCTTGTTGTCGAAGGTGATGTAGAACACGCCGGGCTGCTCGATCAGGCGGTCGTAGGCGACCACGGGCAGGTTCTTGGCCTTGGCCTTGGCGAGCGCGGGCACGATCGCGTCCTTGTCCATCGCCAGGATGATCAACACCGTGGCGCCTTTGGTGATGAGGCCGTCGACGTCGGCGATCTGCTTCTCGGGCGAACCGCCCGCATCGGCGCTGACGTACTTGGCGCCGAGCTTGTCGAGCTCGGCCTTGATCGCGGCCTCGTCGGTCTTCCAGCGTTCCTCCTGGAAGTTGGACCAGCTGACGCCGACCACGGCCTGTGCCGACGCGAGCGTGCTGAACGCGGCGATCAGTGCGCCGGTGAGAATCCTGTGTGCGTGTTTCATGGTGTCGTCTCCGGATCTGTCTTGTTGAAGTGATCTGTGCATGCCGGCGAAGAGCGGTGGCCGGCGGGTGGGTCTCAGGCAGCGGCCCGTCTCGCCGCAGGTTTGCTCAAGGAATCGTCAAAGCCATGGCGCGACACGGCGGCCACGATGTCGGCGGACTGGTCGAGCCGTTGCAACACCAGCGACGCCGCACCGCGGGCCCAGGCTTCGCTGCCCGCGTGGCTGATGACCAGCGGCACCTGGCCGCGGTGGGGCAGGGCCATGGCCTCTTCCATCGCGGCCCGAAGCGAGGCCTCGAACAACTCGATCGCCACGGCGCGCCCACCGTCGAGCACGACGAGTTGCGGCGCCAGCAGGTTCACGAGATTGCCTATCCAGGTGCCGAGCAACTGCCCTTGTCGCTTGAAGATGGTGAGCGCCTGCTTGTCGCCGTTGCGCGCGGCGAGGGCAAATTTTTCGTAGGTCGCGTCGATCACATGCGGCGGCATGTCGCCGCGTGGCAGCAGGCCGGCTTCCTGGGCTTGCCCGACCACCGCGTAGTGCGACACATAGGCCTCCAGGCAGCCGTGCTTGCCGCAATGGCACTCGCGGCCGCCCGGCTCGATCTGGATGTGGGCCAGTTCGGCGGCCAGACCGGCACGGCCGCGATAGAGCTCGCCATTGATCACCAGGCCAAGGCCCAGCCCTTGCTCCAGCGTGATCACCGCCACGTTGGCCACGCCGCCGGCCTGGCCGAACCATTGCTCCGCCATCGCGCGGATGTTGGCTTCGTTCTCGATGAAGACCGGCACGTCCAGGCGCGTCGAGAGCGACTGGGCCAGGTGACGCACCACCGTCGGGCCGCGGTTGTCGAACAGTGCCGACCAGTGCACGTCGTCGGCGATCGAATCCACGAAGCCCGGCAGCGCGACGCCCACGCCTGCGAGGCGTGCGGCGTCGTCGCCCGCTTCCGCGAGGCAGGCCCGCACGTCCTTGACGATGCGCGCGACCAGCGCAGCCTTCGTCGTCGGTGTGATCAGCGGCGACTGTCGCGTGTGGCGCACCGCGCCGACGAAGTCCGTGAGCGTGACCGTGATCTGGTACAGCGAGATGTTGACCCCGACGACCCAGACGAAGTCGGGGTTGAGCGCGAGCTCACCTTCACGCCGGCCACCGCCGGAGGAGGGCCGCACGCCGACCTTGATCAGCGCGCCGCTCGCCAGCAGGCGCCGGGTGAGGCTGGACACCGCGGGTTGACTCAAGCCGGTGGCTTCGCAGATCTCTGCGCGCGAGGCTGGCTCCGCGCGCAGCCTCACGGCATGCAGCACCTTGTACTGGTGCAGCTGTGAGATCTGACGAGAACTGAGTTGCGCCATGAACCGCCGTTCGCACGGGCCCGGTTGGAATATCGCGCATTTTTATTTCGACGAAATATTATTGAATCAGGAGTTTCCCGAACGACCTGCGCTGCCAGCGGTGCTGGCTTTCGGTGATTGCCGACCTCTGCGGCCCTAATGCCCGTGCCGGTGGTGGATGTCGGGGTAGTGGGGGTGCTTGTGGGTCAGCACCTCGTGGCGATGAACATGCGTATGCGCGCCGTCACTGCGCCAGGCGAACGCATGTTCGTGCTGGTGATGCTCATCGTGCCGGTGCCCGTGGGCGTGCACCAGCGGCTCGTGTGTGTGGTCGTGCAGGTGTCGTTCGCGCACATGGAGCCACACGCCCAGCGCCATCAAGGCCGCAGCCATCCAGAACAAGGGGCCCGGCACGTCGGGCCAGAGGGTCAGCGAAATGACGACGCCGAACAAGGGTGCGACCGAGAAGTAGGCTCCCGTGCGGGCCGTGCCCAGCACCCGAAGTGCGAGCACGAACAGCGTCAGGCTCAAGCCATAGCCGAAGAAGCCGACCAGCAGGCTCGAGCCCACCGTCGGCAGCGCCGGCAGGGTCGCCCCCGCGGCCAACGCCAATGCCGTGTTGCAGCTGCCCGCCACCAGCCCCTTGAGGCCGGCGACAAGCATCGCGTCGTTCGTCGACACCTTGCGCGTGAGGTTGTTGTCGATGGCCCAGCAGAGGCAGGCGCCCAGGATGAAGAGCGCGCCGGTCGAGAGCGTCGCGCCCCCGGGCTCCCAGGACAGCAGCACCCCGCCGGCGACGATGGCGATCATGCCCATGACGATTTGCCGGTCGGTGTTCTCCTTGAACACGAGCCAGGCGATGCCCGCGGTCAGCACCCCTTCGACGTTCAACAGCAGCGACGCCGCCGCACCGCTGGCGCGGGTCAGCCCCAACATCAGCAATGCCGGGCCCAGCATGCCTCCGAACAAGATGGCGCCCAGCAGCCACGGGACTTCGGTGCGAGGGATGGCCAGATGCGTCGCTGTCTGCCCTGAGCCACGCTCTTTCGCCCACCGCACGACGAGCAGAACGCCCAGACCCAACCCGCTGCCGAGGTAGAGCAACCCTGCCAGGAGCAGCGCAGGGACGTCGCCGACGAGCAGCTTGGCCAGCGGCGTGCTGGCGCCGAACAAGAGTGCGGCGCCGAGCGCGGGAAATGCGATGCGAATGGACATGGCAGGAGTTGAGCACAGCTCGTCAACGCCATGACGATACCCATCGTATTGTAGCAATCATCAACTATGTGATACTTGCTACATGACCGATTGGCTGATTCTGACCGCCACGCTCCCGACCCACCCCAGCGCGCTGCGGGTGCGGGTCTGGCGCGCACTGAAGTCCACTGGTGCAGGAACGCTGCGCGAAGGCGTCTACGTGCTCCCAAGCAGTGCACCGACCGCGCAAGCTCTCTGGGACATCGAACGAACCATTGCCGAGGCCGGCGCCGACGCGCACATGCTGGTGGTCCAGCCACGCGATGCGGCGCAGGAGCAGTCGTTTCAGGCCCTCTTCGACCGCTCCGATCTGTATGCGGAACTGTTGCAGTCCATCAAGCAGGCACGCGGCAGCATGCGCAAGGCCACCGAGGTCGAGCTGCACAAGGGTCTTCGAACGCTGGAGCAGCAACTGCTGGCCATTCAAGCCGGCGACTTCTTCCCCGGCAAGGCGTGCGAGAAAGCGACCGGTGCGCTGGCCGCGCTTCGGCGCGAGGTCGAGCTGCATCTGTCACCCGACGAGCCCGCTTCGGCTGCGGCCGATATCCAGCGCCAGTCGGTCGAGGACTACCAGGGGCGGACCTGGGCAACACGCAAGCGACCCTGGGTCGACCGCCTGGCCACCGCCTGGCTGGTGCAGCGCTTCGTGGACAAGGCGCCCAAGTTCGTCTGGCTTGCCGACCCCAAGAAGTGCCCCAAGTCGGCACTCGGGTTCGACTTCGACGGCGCTCGCTTCACCCACGTGGGCGACAAGGTCACCTTCGAAGTCGTGGCGCACACGTTCAGCCTCGACGCGGATCCTGTGCTCAGGCGCCTGGGCCAGTTGGTGCACTGCATCGACATCGGCGGCATCCCAGTGGACGAGGCGGCTGGCGTCGAGATGCTGGTTCGCGGCCTTCAGGCCCAACACGACAACGACGACGCGCTGCTGGCCGCGTCGTGCGCCTTCTTCGACACCCTCTACGCCGCGCTGCGGCTCGCCCGATGACCGCCACCGCCGCATCCCCCGTATCCCCCGCGGAGGCGGCGCCCGAGCCCGTCACCTTCGGTCAGGCGTTCGCCTACTGGCTCAAGCTCGGCTTCATCAGCTTCGGCGGCCCCGCCGGGCAGATCGCCCTCATGCATGAGGAACTGGTCGAGCGCCGCCGCTGGATCTCGGAGAGCCGCTTCCTGCACGCACTGAACTACTGCATGGTGTTGCCCGGGCCCGAGGCCCAGCAGCTGGCCACCTACATCGGCTGGCTGATGCACCGCACCTGGGGCGGCATCGTCGCCGGCGGCCTGTTCGTGCTGCCGTCGCTGTTCATCCTCATCGCGCTGTCCTGGGTCTACATGGCCTTCGGGACTGTGCCGGCGGTGGCGGGCCTCTTCTATGGCATCAAGCCGGCGGTCACGGCCATCGTCGTGTCGGCCGCGATTCGCATCGGCTCGCGTGCGCTGAAGAACCGCTGGCTCTGGGGCATCGCCGTCGCGGCCTTCGTCGCCATCTTCGCGGCGAACCTGCCGTTCCCGCTCATCGTGCTGGGCGCCGGCCTCGTCGGGTATTTCGGTGGTCGCTACGCTCCCGACAAATTCGCTGCAGGCGGAGGCCATGGCAAGGCCGCCAAAGGCTTCGGCGCGGCCATCATCGACGACCACACGCCCACGCCGGCGCATGCGCTCTTCAACTGGAAGCACTTCCGGCGGGTCGTGGTCGCGTTCCTCGGGTTGTGGGCGGTGGCCATCGGTGGGCTGACCCTCGTCTACGGCTGGGACGCCGTCCTCGCGCAGATGGCGTGGTTCTTCACCAAGGCGGCCCTGCTGACCTTCGGCGGGGCCTACGCGGTCCTTCCCTACGTCTACCAAGGCGCCGTGGACCACTACCACTGGCTCACCGGGTTGCAGATGATCGACGGGCTGGCGCTCGGGGAGACGACACCCGGCCCGCTCATCATGGTCGTCTCGTTCGTCGGCTTCGTCGGCGGCTGGACCAGGGCCCTCTTCGGAACGGACTCGCTGTTCCTGTCCGGCGCCGTGGCGGCCACGGTGGTCACGTTCTTCACCTTCCTGCCGTCGTTCTTCTTCATCTTGCTCGGCGGCCCGTTCATCGAGTCGACGCACGGCAACCTGAAGTTCACGGCGCCGCTGACCGGCATCACTGCCGCGGTCGTGGGCGTCATCGTGAACCTGGCCGTGTTCTTCGCCTACCACGTGCTGTGGCCGGCAGGCCTTTCCGGACGCTTCGAGTGGCCGGCGGCAGTCATCGGCGTTGCGGCGGCCATCGCGCTGATTCGCTTCAAGGTCGGTGTCATCCCGGTGGTTGTGGTGTCGGGCATCTGCGGCTTGGCACTGAGCTTGGCCCCCTACCTCATGACCAGCTGACGGAAAGACGACGCACGCCATGAATCGGGTGACTTCATGATCGCGGGCAAGCCGCGTCGGTTGGCGATCCTGTACCCCGGCGATCGAGCCGCTCGTGATCGCGCCAGCGCCGCGGAGAGCCGTTTCCTGCCACTGTTCAAGGCCTTCGGCAGCGCAGGTGTTTCGGCCGAACCGGCCGTGTACAGCGACGAGTTTCGCGGCGAGGTTCGCGAGCAGCTCGCGCAAGTGGACGGTGTCCTCGTGTGGCACAACCCGATCGAAAGCGGGCGAGACCGAAGCCTGTTGGACGACATGCTGCGGGACGTGGCGTCGGGCGGTGTGATGGTCAGCGCCCATCCGGACACCGTCCTGAAGTTGGGCACAAAGGATGTGCTGCTCTCGGTTCGCGATCTTCCATTCGGGACTGACGCCTATCGCGTCGACAGCCTGTCGCAGGTGCAGACCCAAGTGCTGGCGCGCGTGGCAGGTGGCGCGAGGGTGCTGAAGCAGCGGCGTGGTCACAGCGGGATCGGCGTCTGGCGCATCGAACAGCACGATGCAACGCGCTATGCAGTACGGCATGCACAAAGAGGTTCGGTGCAAGAACTCGTCGACCTTGCCGGCGTCTTGCAGCGCCTGGCTCCTTACTTCGAGAGCGGCGGCCACATGATCGACCAGGCCTGGCAGCCGCGCATGGTCGAAGGGATGACGCGCGCTTACCTCGTGCGCGATCGCGTTGCAGGCTTCGGACACCAAGCGGTCGTCGCGCTGCATCCCCTCGGTGAAGCCGGCGAAGCGCCGCAGCCCGGGCCGCGCCTGTACAGCGATGCGGAAGACGCTCGCTTTCAGGACCTGCGGCAGAACCTTGAACGCCAGTGGGTGGGCCTGCTTTGCGAGCGACTCGGGATCGACCGAACCGAGCTTCCGTTGCTGTGGGATGCCGATTTCCTGCTCGGTAGCCGGGCGGTCGGTGCGGCGGAGCGCCATGTTCTGTGCGAGATCAACGTGAGCAGTGTTTCGCCGTTTCCTGAGTCGGCGATCCAGCCGTTGATCGAGGCGACTCGTCGGGCACTGCGGCGGCACGCGTCAGGGCCTGGCATCGTCTAGCAATGGACTGCGCAGCAGCCATTCACCAACGCAGCACCGCGCGCAAGGCTCGTCCCTGCAGATTGACAGTTCAGACCTGGATGAGCACCGTTCGTCGCAGCCGGGTATCGGAACCTGCTGGTGGGCCGTAGAGTTTGTCCAGTCGAAATCGAGAGGACGACCCCATGCCGCGAACCCTGATCAGCCGCTTCACCGGCACCCTCGCAACGCTTCTTCTCGTCGGTTCGATGGGCGCGGCACGCGCTGCCGATCCTGCCCCGATCTGGCCGATGGGCGACTGGGCCGAGAGCACGCCGGAAGCCCAGGGCATGGCGCCTTCGGCGCTCGCCGATCTCGTCGACTTCGGCGCCACGCATGCGATGGACAGCGTGCTCGTCGAACGCCACGGAAAGGTGGTGCTCGATGCGCAGTACGCGCCGTTCAAGCCGGGCATGAAGCACATCGTGAACTCGGTGACCAAGGCGGTGGTCAGCACCCTGGTCGGGATCGCCTATCAGCAGGGCAAGACCGGACCGCTCGATTCCCCGGTGCTCGGCTTCTTCCCCGAGCGCAGCGTCGCCAACATCGACCCCCGCAAGAAGACGATGACGCTGCAGAACCTGCTCGATTCCGACTCTGGCCTGAGTTGGCAGGAGCCTCTCACCGACGAATCGCCCGAGAGCATGTTGCAGATGGAGCGAAGCCCCGATTGGGTCGGCTTCGTTCTCGATCGGCCGATGGCGCAAGCGCCTGGCGTCGGGTTCAACTACAACAGCGGCGCCTGGCACCTGCTGTCGGCGATCCTCTCAAAGCGCACCGGCGTCGACACCTTGTCCTTTGCCCGGAAGGAACTGTTCGCTCCGCTCGGCATCGCCGATGTCGCCTGGCGCCGCGATCCTCAGGGCATTGCTATCGGCGGCTACGGTCTGTTCATGCACCCGCGCGACATGGCCAAGATCGGCTACCTCTACCTGCACGGCGGCCAGTGGGCGGGCCGGCAGCTGCTGCCCGCGGAATGGCCGCAACGGGTGTTCCATCCGCAGGTCGACATGCATCTCGGGCCTCTGCGTTACGCGAATGGCTGGTGGTCGATTCCCGAGAAGCATGCGTACATGGCGGTCGGCTTTTTGCGCCAGCTGATCGTGGTGCTGCCTGATATCGACACCGTCGCGGTGGTCACGGGCCGCGAACACTATCCGTTCGGGCAACTGATCGACCGGATTGCCGCGGCCGCGAAATCGCCGGTTCCGTTGCCCGCCGACGCGATCGGGAGCGCGCGCCTGGCCGATCGTGTCGCCGCTGCGGCGGTCGAGACACGCTCGCCGGTCGCACCGGCGCCGGCTCTGGCGGCAGCGATCTCGGGCAAGACCTTTCGGTTTGCCGAGAACTGGACCGGACTTCGAGCTATGAGGCTGGACCTGACAGCCGCCGAACCGAGCTATGAGACCACGCTGGCACCGGCCACGCCCAACGGAGCTGTGCGCCGCCTTCAGGGACCCATCGGTCTCGATGGCCTGTTTCGCGTCCGGGCTGCCCAGGACATGGAGCCCCTGCTCGCAGTCAAGGGAAGCTGGGTGAGCGACAACAGCTTCCGGGTCATTTCGCGCTCGCTGCTCGAGGGCATCGTCGCCACCTACGTGTTGACCTTCAACGGGTCGCAGGTTGACCTCGCGCTCGAGGACAACCGCGGGGTTCGCGTGCGATTGCAGGGCGTGGCCAGTGAGTGAGCTGCCGGGAGCTTTCGAACACAGGCGAACCCGTCCAGCTCCTACAAGACTGTGCATGGGTGGCTGACAGGAACCTGCGTGGGCAACTCCTAGAGTTGACTTACCCATTCGATCAGGAGACTTCCATGAAGGCTTTGACCACCATCGCTGTTGCCGCCGCCATTGCCACCTTGTCAGGATGCGTGGTCGTACCTGCTCGGGGAGACTACCGGGACCGGGACCATTCCTACGATCGTCGCTATCAGGATCGCGATCACTACTATCGCCACAACGACGAGGGACGCTTGCACGACGGCGACCACGCAGGCGGCACGGGCACGCCTGATTGATCGACTGACATTTCGGGCTAAGGCGCGCCTCGACGGCGACAGCACGCGCTGGCAGGACGAACCGCTGGAACGTCGTGTTACCACAAGGCGCTTCAGGCGCCGGCGTGGCGCTCCGATATCAGACGCACAGCTCCCACACCAACGAAGGCCCCCATGGACTCCATCACCGGCGCGACCGTTGCCAACGCTTCTTCGGCCGACCTGGGCACCGTCCAGGGCAGCGCTGCCGTGTCGGTCCTGAAGAAGGCCTTGCACCAGCAGGCGTCCTCGGTCGCCCAGCTGATCCAGTCGCTGCCGCAGCCCCCGCTGGCGACGTCCGGCCCGGTGGGCACCCAGGTCAACACCTTCGCCTGACCACGCGGTTCAGCGCGCCGCCAGCGGCGCGAGCAGTTGCCCGATCGGCAGGGCGATCTCCGATTTGACCTCTTTCAGCACGATGCTGGAGCGCACGTGCGTCACGCCCGGCAGCTTGAAGATGGTGTCGTGCAGAAAGCGCTCGTAGTGCTTGATGTCGGGTGCCAGCACCGTCATCAGGTAATCGGCTTGGCCGGTCGTGGCCTGGCAGCGCGCGATGTGCGGGCTGGCGACGACCGCCGCCTCGAAGCGCTGCACCTGCTCTTCGCTGTGGTGGGTCAGGTTGACCTCGACCAGCACCGTGAGGTGCAGGCCGACCTTCTCCTGGTCGACCAGCGCGGTGTAGCCGCGGATCACGCCGGCGGCCTCCATGTCCTTCACACGCTTCCAGCACGGCGTGGGCGACAGCCCGACCGCGGCCGAGAGCTGCGCGACGGTCTGGCGCGCGTCGCGCTGCAGCTCAAGCAGGATCTTCAGGCTGTAGGCGTCGAGAAGAATAGATTCGTCGTTCCTTGCCATGTCACTTCGCATATTCACCAAGACTAAGCAGTAACCATAGCGGATTTGAGAAGCATCTTCTCGGATCACGGCTCAACAATGCCGGCATGACTGCCACCCAGCTCGACCCTTCCGTGCGCCGGCCCGACTACCAGCTGTCGGACCACCTCTGGGCACGCTCGGGCGCGATCTACCTGACCGGCACGCAGGCGCTGGTCCGGCTGCTGGTGATGCAGCGCGAGCGCGATGCCGCGGCGGGCCTGAACACGCAGGGCTTCATCAGCGGGTACCGCGGCTCGCCGCTGGGCATGGTGGACCAGGCGGTGTGGAAGGCGGGCAAGAAGTTCCTGGAGGCCGGCATCCGCTTCGTGCCGGCGATCAACGAAGAACTGGCCGCGACGCAGGTGCTGGGCACGCAGCGTGTCGAGTCCGACCCCGAGCGCACGGTCGAGGGCGTGTTCGGCATGTGGTACGGCAAGGGCCCGGGTGTGGACCGCGCCGGCGACGCGATCAAGCACGGCAGTGCCTACGGCTCGTCACCGCACGGCGGCGTGCTGGTGGTGGCGGGCGACGACCACGGCTGCGTCTCGTCGTCGATGCCGCACCAGAGCGACCACGCGTTCCAGGCCTGGCAGATGCCCATCGTGGCGCCTGCCAACGTCGCCGAGATGCTGAGCTTCGGGCTGTATGGCTGGGCGCTGTCGCGCTACTCGGGCGCGTGGGTCGGCTTCACCGCGCTGTCGGAAGTGGTCGAGAGCGCCGGCACCGTCGACCTCGACGCGGTGCGGGCGCAGGTCGATGCGTGGGTGGCCGCTGACGCCGTGCGCGAGCGCACCGGCCACGTCGCACCGGCCGACGGCCTGCACTACCGCTGGCCCGACCTGCCGTCGCTGCGCATCGAGTCGCGCCTGGCCGACAAGCTCGCCGCGGTGGCCGCGTTCGCGCGCGTCAACAGCATCGACCGCGAGGTCATCGCGAGCCCGCTGGCGACGGTGGGCATCGTCACCTGCGGCAAGGCGCATCTCGATCTGATGGAGGTGCTGCGGCGTTTGCAGATCACGCCCGAGATGCTGGCCGCGGCCGGCGTGCGGCTCTACAAGGTGGGGCTGAGCTTCCCGCTCGAGACGACGCGCATGCGCAGGTTCGCTCAGGGCCTGCGCGAGATCCTCGTGATCGAAGAGAAGGGCGCGGTCGTTGAGACGCAGCTGCGCGACCTGTTCTACAACGCGCCGGCCGAGGCGCGGCCGGCGCTGGTCGGCAAGCACGACCGCGACGGCGCGCCGCTGGTGTCCGCGCTCGGCGAGCTGCGCCCGTCGCGCTTGATCGAGCTGGTCGCGCACTGGCTGGCCGCGCACTTCCCCGACAACACCGTGCTCGGCGACCACCTGCAGCACGTGCGCGACTTCACGCCGCCCGAGCTGCTGGCGAACGCGTCCGACAGCGTCAAGCGCCTGCCGTACTTCTGCGCCGGCTGCCCGCACAACACCAGCACCAAGGTGCCCGAAGGTTCGGCCGCGCGCGCCGGCATCGGCTGCCACTTCATGGCCAACTGGATGGACCGCAGCACCGCCGGGCTGATCCAGATGGGCGGCGAGGGCGTCGACTGGATCTCGCACGCGATGTTTACGAAGACAGCGCATGTGTTCCAGAACCTCGGCGACGGCACCTACTACCACTCGGGCTACCTGGCGATCCGCCAGGCCGTCGCGGCCAAGGCGACGATCACGTACAAGATCCTGTTCAACGACGCCGTCGCGATGACCGGCGGCCAGCCGGTGGACGGCGTCATCAGCGTCGACGCGATCGCGCGCCAGGTCGAGAGCGAGGGCGTGAAGCAGGTCGTGGTCGTCAGCGACGACATCGGCAAGTACGACGCGATCAAGGGCAAGTTCCCGGCCGGCACCGGGTTCTTCGACCGCGCCGAGCTCGACGCGGTGCAGCGCCGGCTGCGCGAGGTGGCCGGCGTCACGGTGCTGATCTACGAGCAGACCTGCGCGGCCGAGAAGCGGCGCCGGCGTAAGAAGGGCGAGCTGGTCGACCCACCGAAGCGCCTGCTGATCAACGAGGCGGTCTGCGAGGGCTGCGGCGATTGCACGGTGCAGAGCAACTGCGTCGCGGTGCTGCCGCTTGATACCGCGATGGGCCGCAAGCGCAAGATCGACCAGACCGCGTGCAACAAGGACTACTCCTGCGAGAAGGGCTTCTGCCCCAGCTTCGTCGGCGTGACCGGTGGCAAGCTGCGCAAGAAGAGCGGCGCGCTGTCGACGGGCAAGGACGCGTTTCTCGCGCGCGTCGGCGCGCTGCCGCTGCCCGACGCGCGCGTGTGGGACGGCCCGTGGGACCTGCTCGTCACCGGCGTCGGCGGCACCGGCGTCGTCACGGTGGGTGCGCTGATCGCGATGGCCGCGCACCTCGAGGGCAAGTCGGCCAGCGTGCTCGACTTCATGGGCTTTGCGCAAAAGGGCGGTTCGGTGCTGAGCTTTGTGCGCATCGCCGACGTGCCCGAGCGACTCAACCAGGTGCGCATCGACACGCAGCAGGCCGACGCAGTGTTGGCCTGCGACATGGTGGTCGCGGCCTCGCCCGAGGCTTTGCAGACGGTGCGCCACGGCCGCACGCGCATCGTCACCAATGTGCACGAGATCCCGGTGGCCGAGTCGCTGAAGAACCCGGACGCCGACCTGAAGACCGAGCTGCTGCTTGCGAAGATGCGATTCGCGGCCGGCGACGCGCAGGTCGAGACCTTCGACGCGCAGGCGCTGGCCGAGGAGTTTCTCGGCGACACCGTCACCGCGAACATCGTCGCGATGGGCTACGCGTGGCAGCGCGGCCTGGTGCCCATCGGCCTGCCGGCGATGCGGCGCGCGATCGAGCTGAACGGCGTCGCGGTCGAGAACAACCTGTTGTCGTTCGCGCTGGGGCGGCTGGCCGCCGGCAACCCGGCCGCGCTGCGCGAGGAAACCGTCGCCGCACCCAGAGACGACACACTGGACGGCCTGATCGCGCGGGGCATCGCGCACCTCACCGGCTACCAGAACGCGGCCTGGGCACAGCGCTTCGAAGCGACGGTGCGTCGCGTGCAGCGCGCCGAGCAGTCCCTCGCGGGTCACGACGCGGCCTTGCCGCTGGCCTGCGCGGTGGCGCGCAGCCTGACGAAGCTGATGAGCTACAAGGACGAGTACGAGGTCGCGCGGCTCTACACCGACGGCGGCTTCCAGCGCCAGCTCGCCGAGCAGTTCGAAGGCGATCTGAAACTAGAGTTCCACATGGCGCCGCCGCTGCTGGCGCGCCCGAAGAACGGCCAGCCGCCGAAGAAGATCGCGCTCGGCGCGTGGATGCTGCCTTTGATGACATGGCTCGCCAAGGGCAAGGCGCTGCGCGGCAGCTGGCTCGACGTCTTCGGCCACACCGACGAGCGGCGCATGGAGCGCGAACTGATCGTGCAGTTCGAGCGCCGCATCGACGAGTTGCTGGCCGACCTGACGGCCGAGCGCCTGCCGGTGGCGGTGCAGATCGCAGCCTTGCCGCTGAGCATGCGCGGCTATGGCCACGTGAAGATCGCGAACGTCGCGCTGGCGCGGGCGCGCGAGGCCGAGCTGCTGCACCGCTTCATGCCGGACCGCTACGCGAAGCCGACGGCGACCACGCCCACCGCCGGGCAGTTCCGCGGCATCGCCGTCGTGTCGCGCTGACCCGTGAGCGCTGCGCGTGCGTTCAGACGCCCCAGCGCAGTGCCGGCGTGTGGACCGGTGCGTCCCACAGTGCCAGTGTTGCGGCGTCGACCGCGCTGATGGTCACCGAGCAGCCGGCCATCTCGAGCGAGGTCACGTACGAGCCGGTCAGGTGGCGCGCGACCTTGACGCCGGTGCCCCCCAGCACCTTGTGCACCGCGTTGACCATCAGGTAGAGCTCGAGCAGCGGCGTGCCGCCGAAGCCGTTCACGAGCAACAGCACCTCCTGCCCCGGCTTCAGCGACAAGTCTTTCAAGATCGCGCCGGTCAACTCGGCCGCGATGTCGTCGGCCGAGCCCAGCTTGACGCGGCGTCGCCCCGGTTCGCCGTGGATGCCCACGCCCATCTCCATCTCGTCCGGCCCGATCACGAAGGTCGGCTTGCCGGCCGCCGGCACGGTGCAGGAGGTCAGCGCGACGCCCATCGACGCGGTCGCGGTGTTGACGGCGTCGCCGAGCTGCTTCAGCGCGGCCAGGTCGGCACCGCGCTCGGCCGCGGCACCGACGATCTTCTCGACGATCAGCGTACCGGCCACGCCGCGCCGGCCGGTCGTGTAGGTCGAGTTCTCGACCGCGACGTCGTCGTTGACGATCACGGTCGCGTTGTCGCGGTCCAGCATCTCGGCCGCCATCTGGAAGTTCATCATGTCGCCGGAGTAGTTCTTCACGATGAACAGCACGCCGGCGCCGGTGTCGACGGCCTCGGCGGCGGCCAGCATCTGGTCGGGCGTCGGCGACGTGAAGACCTGGCCCGGGCAGGCCGCGTCCAGCATGCCGTGGCCGACGAAGCCGGCGTGCAGCGGCTCGTGCCCCGAGCCGCCGCCCGAGATCAGCGCGACCTTGCCGGGCTTCAGCGTGGTGCGGCGCACGAACTGCCGCGCGGCGCCGAGGGTGACGATGTCGGCATGGGCCGCGGCAAAGCCGTCCAGCGATTCGGCCAGCACGGTGTCGACGTCGTTGATGAGCTTCTTCATGGGGTGCTTTCAGACGGACGGGGAGGAAGACTGCGGCGCGCCCTGCAGGCTGTCACAGACGGCGCCGATGATCAATGCCATCGAACGCGAACCCGGGTCGACATGGCCCAGCGCGCGGTCGCCGAGAAAGGACGCGCGGCCCTTGATCGCGTCCATCTGCGCGGTGGCGGCCGCGCTGTCGAACGCGCACTGGCGCACGCGGCCGACCAGGTCGTCGCCGCCGGCGGCGAGCAGCCGCTGCACCGGGTCCAGCACGTCGAGCAGCGTCTTCTGGCCGACCTCGGCTTTGCCAAGCCGCGTCAGCGCCTTGATGCCGGCATCGACCGCGGTGGCCAGCGCGGGCGCGGTCGGCGGGTCGGGCAACTCCTTGCCCAGCGTCACCATCAGCGTGCCGAACACCGGGCCCGACGAGCCGCCGATGGTGGACATGCAGGTCATGCCCATCGTGCGCAGCGCGTCGTTGAGCGATTGGCCGGCGAGTTCGGGCAGCTTGGCCTGAATGGCCAGCGCACCGCGCCGCATGTTGAGGCCGTGGTCGCCGTCGCCGATGGCCGAGTCGAGCGCGGTCAGTTCCTCGACGTGGTCTATCAGCGTCTGGGTCGCGTGGCGGATCAGGTCGGCATGGGTCATGGGGTCCTCGTTCGCTGGGGTGGGGCCGCTCAGGCCGCGATGCGCCGGCCGTCGGCGTCGAACCACAGCGGCTGGACGAGCTCGACGCGCACGGCCTCGCCCGGCTCGAAGCTCGCACCGGCCGGCGCGGCGATGATCAGCTCCTGTTCGCTGTCGTTCAGGTGCACATGCACCAGGTGCTGGTCGCTCAGGCGCTCGATGCGCGTCACCTGCGCGCTGCGGTGGGCGCCGCCGCTGGCCGCAGGGTGCAGCCTCAGGTGCTCGGCGCGTATGCCCAGCGTGACGGCCTGCGCCGGGCCGGCCGTCTCGGGCACCAGTGCGCGCGGGATCAGGTTGATGCGCGGCGAGCCCAGGCGCGCGGCCACGTAGCTGCTGACCGGGTCTTCGTAGATCTGCTGCGGCGTGCCGACCTGCACCAGCCGGCCGTGCTCGAGCACGCCGATGCGCGTGGCCATCGTCAGCGCCTCGATCTGGTCGTGGGTGACGTAGAGCATGGTCGCGCCCAGGTCTTGCTGGATGCGCTTGAGCTCCAAGCGCAGGTCGTTGCGCAGTTTGGCGTCCAGCGACGACAGCGGCTCGTCCATCAGGTACAGCGACGGGTCGCGCACCAGCGCACGGCCGATCGCGACGCGCTGCATCTGCCCGCCCGAGAGCTTGGTCGCAGGGTTCTGCAGCTTGTCGGCGATGCGCAGCAGCTGCGCGACCTCGTGGACCTTGCGCTTGACCTCGGCCTCGGGCGTGGGGTGCATCGGCGAGCGCAGCGGGAACGCGAGGTTGTCGTACACGCTGAGGTGCGGGTACAGCGAATATTGTTGAAACACGAAGGCGACATCGCGCAGCGCCGGGGCGAGGGCAGTCACGTCGCGGCCACCGATGTGGACGCGGCCGGCGTCGGGCCGCTCCAGCCCGGCGACCAGGCGCAGCGTCGTCGTCTTGCCGGCGCCGCTGGGGCCGAGCAGCACGATGAACTCGCCGCTCGCGACGTCGAGGTCGAGGCCGGCGACGGCCTGCACCTCGCCGAAGCGCTTGGCGATGCCGCTCAGTCGCAGCTCAGCCATGGCGGGCTCCGCCGCGATGGGCGTGGTCGTCGCGCGCGGTGCGCAGCGCGCGGCCCGACGCGGTGTCGAACAGCGAGACGGCTGCGGCGTCGAAGGCCAGCCCGACGTGATCGCCACGCCGTGCGGCGTTCGTCACCGCGACCTTGGCGCGCAGCGTCGCGCCTTGCGCGGTGCTCAGCGTGACGACGCGGCTGGTGCCCAGGTATTCGGTGCCCAGCACCTCGGCGCGCAGCGGCGAGGCGTCGTCGAGGCGCACGTGCTCGGGCCGCACGCCGCACAACAGCGCGCGCTCGGACACGTCTTCGCGCAGCGCCGGCACGACTATGCGCGCCGGGCCGATCTGCACATCGCTGCTGCCCTGAGAGAGCGCGGCCTGGAAGGGCAGGAAGTTCATCGCCGGCGCCCCGATGAAGTCGGCGACGAACACGCTCGCGGGCCGTTCGTAGACCTCCAGCGGCGCGCCCAGCTGCTCGATCACGCCCTGGTTCATGATGGCGATCGTGTCGGCCATGGACATCGCCTCCATCTGGTCGTGCGTCACGTAGACGGTGGTCGCGTGCAGTCGGTCGTGCAGTGCGCGCAGCTCGTGGCACATCACCTCGCGGAACTCGGCGTCGAGCGCGCCCAGCGGCTCGTCCATCAGGAAGGCCATCGGCTGGCGCACGATCGCGCGGCCCAGGGCCACACGCTGCCGGTCGCCGCTGGACAGGCCCGAGACCGGCTTGTCGAGCAGCGCGGTGATGCGCAGGATGCGCGCGGCCTGGAAGACCGCCGCATCGATCTGCGCACGCGGCAGGCCTTGCGAGACCAGCGGGAACGCGATGTTGCGGCGCACGTTCATGTGCGGGTAGAGCGCGAACATCTGGAACACGAACGCGATGTCGCGTGCCGACGCGCGCTTGAAGCTCACGTCCTCGTCGCCGAGGAAGATCTGGCCCGAGGTCGGCAGCTCCAGCCCGGCGATCATGCGCAGCGTCGTCGTCTTGCCGCAGCCCGAGGGGCCGAGCAGGCAGAAGAACTCGCCATTCTTCACCGTGAAGCTCGAGTCTTTCACCGCGGTGAAGTCGGCGAAGGCCTTGTGCAGTTGGTGGACGCGGATCTCGGCCATGGTCAGCCCTCCCGCCGGGCCGCCCCAAGGGCGGGCTGCGCCCCCTCGGGGGGCAGGAGCGTAGCGACGTGGGGGTTGTTCATCATTCGGGGAACTTCGACACGACCATGAACATCACGGTGCCGAACAGTGTGGTCAGAAAGGACCAGGTGTAGAGCAGCATCGCGAACGGCTGCAGCATCATCACGATGCCGGCGGTGATGACGAGGCACGCGAGCAGCTCCATCCGGCCGCGCCGCAGCCACTTGGGCCATCTATGCCGGTTCATTTGCGCACCGCCCCGAACGTGATGCCGCGCAGCAGGTGCTTGCGCAGCAGGATCGTGAACACCAGGATGGGGATCAGGAACAGCGTCGTGCCGGCGGCGACCGCGGGCCAGTCCTGCCCGCCTTCGCCGATGATGATGGGAATGAACGGCGGCGCGGTCTGCGCCGTGCCCGAGGTCAGCAGCACCGCGAACGCATATTCGTTCCACGCGAAGATCAGGCAGAAGATCGCGGTTGCGACGATGCCCGTCGTGGCCTGTGGCAGCACCACCTTGCGGAAGGCCTGCAGCCGCGTGTAGCCGTCGACCATCGCGGCCTCTTCGTATTCGCGCGGGATCTCGTCGATGAAGCCCTTGAGCAACCACACCGCGAGCGACACGTTGACGGCGCTGTAGAGCAGGATCATGCCGAGGCGCGTGTCCGACAGGCCGAGCTCGCGGTACATCAGGTAGATCGGGATCGCCACCGCGATCGGCGGCATCATGCGCGTCGACAAGATGAAGAACAGCAGGTCGTCCTTCAGCGGCACCTTGAAGCGCGAGAACGCGTAGGCCGCCATCACGCCGAAGCCGACCGAGAGCAGCGTCGAGCCGAACGCGATGATCAGCGAGTTGACGAAGCGCGGCACGAAGTTCGACGGCCCGGCGACCACCATGTTGGCGTTGCGCGCGACCTGGTCGCAGGTGTCGACCGCGGGCGGCAGCGCGGCGATGTATTCCGGCGTCTGGCGCGAGCGCGTCGTGAACAGGTTGCAATAACCCTCGGCCGACGGCGTGAACAGAATCTTCGGCGGGTAGCTGATCGAATCCGGCGGCGTCTTCAGCCCGGTCAGGACGATCCACGCCAGCGGCACGATGGTGATCAGCGCGTAGAGCGCAACCAGCGTGCCGGCGACGAGGCGCGAGGCCGCGCTCGGCTCGACGACGGAATGGGCGGTGCTGATGCCGAGTCGCATGGTCGGCTCCTAGCGGTTCTTCACGTGGTTGAGGGCCTTGACGTAGATGTTGGCCAGGCCGAACACCGCGACGAACAAAATGATCGCGAACGCCGACGAGTAGCCGGTGCGCCATTTCTCGAAGGCCTCGCGCTTCAGCGTGATCGAGGCGAGCTCGGTCGCCGAACCCGGGCCTCCCGAGGTCAGCAGGTTGACCATGTCGAACATCTTGAAGTTCTCGATGCCACGGAACAGCACCGCGAGCATGATGAAAGGCAGCACCATCGGCAGCGTGATAGCCCAGAACTGGCGCCACGTCGATGCGCGGTCGACCTCGGCTGCTTCGTAGATGTAGTCGGGGATGGAGCGCAGCCCCGCGAGGCAGATCAGCATCACGTAGGGCGTCCACATCCAGGTGTCGACGATGATGATGGCCCAGGGTGCCAGCTTGACCGAGCCGATCATCTCGAACGAGGACGGCGGCACGCCGGTCAGAAAGGACACGGCGTAGTTGAACAACCCGGTCTGCGGCTGGTACAGAAAGGCCCAGAAGTTGCCGACGACGGCCGGCGACAACATCATCGGGATCAGGATCACCGTGGTCCAGAAGCCGTGGCCGCGGAACTTGCGGTCGATCAGGTAGGCGAGCGTGAAGCCGATCAGCGTCTGCAGGAAGATGGTCCAGAACAGGAAGTGCGCGGTGGCCTGCATCGCGAGCCAGATGTCGGGGTCGGTCAGCACCGAGACATAGTTGTCGAAGCCGACGTCGAGGATGTTCGCGTTCGGCCGGTTCGCGCGGTAGTTGGTGAACGAGAGCTTGATGGTCCAGATCAGCGGAAAGATGTTGATCGCCAGCAGCAACAGCATCGTCGGGCCGACGAAAACCCACGCGATCGCGCGGTCCGACAGGCCGCGCATGCGCGTGGCCAGCACGGGCGGCGTGGCCTGCGCGACACGGTTGACGAGGTTGGACGGGATAGCCATCTGAGGGCTGATCTGGACGGTGCTCGGCCTACTTCAGCTTGCCGTCGTCCTTGAAGACCTTCTTCCAGTCGACGACGAGCGCGTCCAGCGCCTCCTTCGCGCTGCCCTTGTCGGCGACCACGTAGTCGTGCGTGCGCTTTTGCATCGCGAGCAGCAGCTGCGCATACGACGGCTCGGCCCAGAAGTCGACGACCATGCCCATCGAGTCGAGGAAGTTCTGTGCGAACGGCGAGCTCTTGGCGTAGCCCGGGTCGTTGAGCACCGCCTTCGCGGCCGACGAGCCGCCGATGGCCTGCCACTTCTTCTGCACGTCGGGGCTCGCGAACCACTTGATGTACTGCAGCGACTCGTTCTTGTTCGCCGAGTACGACACGACCGAGATGCCTTGCCCGCCGAGCTGCACGCCCTTGCCCTTGTCGGACGGGTTGGTGAAGAAGCCGATCTTGTCGCCGCCGACGTTCGGGTCTTTGTACAGGCCGGGGAAGAAGGCGAACCAGTTCATCATCATCGCGACCTGGCCCGACTTGAACGCGTCCAGGCCCTCGCCCATGTAGGCGTTGGTCAGTCCCGGCGGCGTGCTGCCTTTGTAGAGCGCCTTGTAGAACTCCAGGCCCTTGACCGCGTCGGCCGAGTTCACGAAGCCGTCCATCGCATACGGCTTCTTCGGGTCTTCGTACTTGAAGCCCATCGGGTAGAGCACGTTGGTCACGCCCATCGTGATGCCTTCGGACCCGCGCTCGGTGAACAGGTAGGCGCCGTACACCTTCTTGCCGTCGATCATGCGGCCCTGGAAGAACTCGGACACCTGCTTGAACTCGGTCCAGGTCTTGGGCGGAGCCAGATCGCGGTTGTGCTTCTTCTTGAACTCGGCCTGGATCTCGGGCTTGGCGAACCAGTCCTTGCGATAGGTCCAGCCGACCGCGTCGGCCATCGCCGGCAGCGCCCAGTAGTTCGGCGTGTTCTTCGGCCACTCGGCGTAGCCGGTCACAGTGGCGGGCATGAAGTCGGTCATCTTGATGCCTTCTTTGGCGAAGAAGTCATTCAGCTTGACGTAGTGGCCGTTCTCGGCAGCGCCGCCAATCCACTGGCTGTCGCCGATGATGAGGTCGCACAGCTTGCCCTTGGAGTTGAGCTCGTTGAGCATGCGGTCGGCGAAGTTGGTCCACGGCACGAACTCGAACTTCATCTTCACGCCGCTCTTCGCGGTGAAGTCTTTCGACAACTCGACCAGCGCGTTCGCCGGGTCCCAGGCGGCCCAGCACAGCGTGATGGTCTTGTCCTGCGCGCGCACCGCGGTGCTGGCCAGACCGAGGGCGGTGACGGCGGCGAGGGCGAGCACCGCCGGCAGCATCTTCGACATTGATTTCATGAGGCTGTCTCCAATGGATGTTGTGGTTCAGGGGCACACACCGGATGGCGAGTCAGTGAAGGTTCTCGGCCGTCAGGATCTCGATGCGCGGCTGCACCACGTTGAGGGCGCCGCGAACGTTCTCGCACAGCGCGCGCAGCACGCGCGCCGCTGCCAACACGCAGTAATGGATGTCCTGGTGCAGCACATAGGACAGACCGTTCGCGCTGAGCAGCGAACGGTGTTCCTCGGTGAAGTCGTGCCCGACCACGCCGATCTGCGCTGCCAGCCCGGCATGCTGGAGCGCGCGCGCGACACCGGCGCTGCCCGAGCCGACGTTGTAGATGCCGGCGACGCGTGCCGCGTCGGACTCGTTCTGCAGAAAGCGCTGCAGCGCCGCACACGCGCCGTCGTCGTCGGCCGGCAGGTCGGGTGTGCGCACCATGCGCAGGGCAGGGAAGCGCTCTTCGATGACTTGCGCGAAGCCGATGCGGCGCTC
>Ga0307509_10003236_pt1 | contig 25135 bp, 26 predicted proteins | sample 10_EM_MG_FD_202245 | JGI IMG/M metagenome (GOLD analysis project Ga0307509, IMG submission 202245) | Populus trichocarpa ectomycorrhiza microbial communities from riparian zone in the Pacific Northwest, United States - 10_EM | ecosystem: Host-associated > Plants > Roots > Unclassified | place... | reverse complement strand
ATGAGTTTCTGCAATGCATCTCCAATACAACCGCAGGTGGAAAAACTCTTCCTATCGAAGTCATACCAGTGGCTAACTGTTATGACAACAACCGGAATCAATACCTAGGTGGTGGACTCACTGGCCGAGTGCTAGTTTCGTCAATACAAGCTATGCAGTTCATCATTTAATCTACGCGACTGTCTAATGTGATAAATTGACATGCAAGCTCCCCCGGTGAGATGTAGCCGATGGTTGGCTAAGTGGGCACTACACATAGCCAGCCTCTCGGGACATACTCTACTGTGATAAGACTCATACCTCTAGAGTCCAATAACAACCCATAGTAATGCTAGAAATCAAGGGGAGAAGGTCCGGGCTGGTTACTGAGGTATTTGTCTCGCAAGCACCCTGGCCTTCTGAGAATACCTGAGTACCACTAGGAAGACTACCCTACTACCCGTAGGTTAGAATAGACTTCTAGGTGTCCGAGAGACCATATATGGGCGACCTCCATTTTGGCGGTTACCCATATTCCCCTGATATATCCTGCCAACGACATTCAGTCGGACGGAGGGCGACGACGTATACGGTGTTACGGCAGCCGCTCCAATGACCTCTTTTTACTAGCAAACGAGCAACTATGTAGCCGTCTGCCTATAACGCACCGTCCCAACGCTGGGGCCAGAGGGGGGTGTTAGCTAAACCCGCCCAAGTTCAATAGTATGTTCAGGCCACCCTTACACAGGTGTGAGGCCTCCCCGCACAGATGCGGGTACGCCCAAGAATATCTAAGAGCTCTAAGAATGTGAGGCAATCAGCCTCTAAGTTCTAGGATGACTTTGCCGGTGAAGGTAGGGTAACTTGGACTCCTCAGTAGGGTAACTGGGGTCCATTGGCATAATGGCCAAATTTCCAAGGTAGGGTAACTTTGGCCTCTTATGCCATTAACCACTCCGGAAGTCCTCCAGTTGACCACAAAAGTCGTCTCGGAGGTCCGTGTACCATTGCCATAATTCTCTTGACCTTATGTGAATGTTCTCCCGAAAGGTTACCCTGCCTAAAAGAGTGCCCAAGGCTACTCAACCATTCCCTAGACTTAGTCCTAGGTTAATCAGCTATTTGTATATGAGACCATACCACCTCTGGCTACCACTTGGTATACCATTCGGGCTAAGGTGGTAGTTGTCGTAGCTACCTATCTAGGGTCGTTACACAATAAGAGCTTTCTTAATTGCAGAGTTGATGGCATTGCGAATGGTGAGGTTGTTGGTGGTGTCTGGGAGTACAGTGCCATTTCTCTCAATGACAATGGTACACTCGCGTTTGGTTAAAACAGAAGGGGTTGCCTTCTTGCTTGGTGGAGAGGTAGTGGAGGGGGCGGCAGGTGCTCTGGCAGCCTTCTGGGCCCCTGTGAGGGTAGGGAGTGGTGCAATAGGTCTGGATGGAGGGGTAGTTGTGGTGGCGGCAGCCTGCTGTTGGCTCTGTTGTTGTTGTAGCTTGGCTGTAAGGGTGGTAATCTGATTTTTGAGGTCCTTAGTGTCCTTGATGTGACGTTCTTGAACAACTTTCAAGTGGTTCTCAAGTGCTTCAAAGGTGGTAACAAGGTATTGGTAGCAATCAGCCAAAGATTTGGTCTGATTGATGAGGGGGTTTGTTTCTTCTTGGAGGGATTCAAGGGTAGTATGCTTGCCATCATGAGCAGATACAGAGGCTTGGGTGGTAACAGTCTGGACAGGAGAAGGGGAGTCTTCTTCCATCCTGGTGTCCACAGGGGAGTTGGGGGCTTCAGAGCAGCGGGGTTGGAATAGGGCAGCAAGAGGGTTTCCTCTGCCCCTCCCTCTTCCCCTTTGTCTATCAGACATCAGAGGGTAGGTAGGATGGACTTAGTTGATAGAGGTGATAAAATAACAAATAATAGGGGATGATTTGTTGATAAAAAGTCTTTGAAGTGAGGCATGAGGCGGTGAGAGTTGGTTGTTGACCAATGAGGTGAAAGCTTGGTGAAAAATTTGGTGTAGTTTTTTCTTTTGCTGTGGTTGTAACGGAGTCCAGTTCTAATTAACGGGACGCTTTTATGGACAACGGTTAAGCAACATCATTCTATACTCCACGCTCTTGCCATGAAAGTTACAGAATTGATTGGAGTGGTTGAAAGACGTAGTTTGAGAAATCAAACATACACGTACTCACAGAGGTCCTTAGTATTCATCGGATACTGACGGAACCATACGACAACGATAGGACTATTAAGAGACAATGGTTATTGGTGCGATTATCAGGCCATGTCTATCTTATGCCTCACAGCTCTCGAGTGCAGGAGACACCTGCAACGCTGAGAACTTCGATAACAAAGCTGACTTCTTTGTCTGTTCAATTATGGAGACCATTTTGCGTATGCAGTAGTAAGCAAGACTCCATATTAACAAAGAGGAATGGTAATGAAGGGACTGATGTGTGGGAGCACCGTCAGAAATAATCATGGTGTTGCGATTCGGAAGTCAAGTGAGGTAACAGAATTGTCATGGTTAAATAGTGTTCACACTTTTAAAAAAAGCTAGAATTTGTTAGCAGGTAGGTAGTTAGTCTGAGAACTAGATGTAGCCCATGACCACCCACACATGACATATCAAATTTGAGGTGCCTTTCTCGCTATTTGAACATCCTGAAGCAACGGAGAAGAGATCTTAACAATATAAAACGCTTACGCTAGAAAATCGTTTATCATTTTACCTATTTCTACTTTCATTATTGAGCCTTTCTTGACAATCTCTATCTACGATAAAGATTATCGGCCTGAGTTATCTTGCTAGTCTTTGAGTTACGCTTCGGCCTCGCATCAAGTAGGAAAACTTCAACAGAGTCAATATCAAAAACCGAAACCTATGCACGATTACTGTCTATGATGATCACGTAAAGTGTCAGGCAAGTTTCGCAAAGTGTTATTCAATTGGGAAATTGTAAGGGACCGTGGAAATGAAACCTATTGGTTGCCTGGTTACTGATCTGACTTGCTGTTTGTGTGGTTTGGCATCTAATTCATCCAGAATGGGACATCTGATATCTGGTTCAACATTCATTTCATGAATTTTGAAGCTATCAAGTCTGGCATGTGTTCTTAATATTTGATGACTCTCAATGTTCCTATTTGAACCCCAATAGCCCTCCTTGATTATCGCTTTATGACTTGTCTCTCAGTGACATGCAAGTGCCAATCATGTGAGCACTATGAGTCAACTGACTACATAGCACAAAATATAAACATACCTTATGACTAACAACTATTAGTCATGTGAAATCTACATTGCTTAGTCATGATTTGTGACACAGTAGAATACATTTGGATGTTGTCAAAGCGCGGTACATGGCCTCCGAAGTGACTAATCAAATCTATTTTAACAAAGTTAAAGTCTACATCCTCATCACATATCTCTGCCACAATTTCATCTAATTCACGCTGCTGGTCATGTGTGAGGAGACGTCTTCTGGCCACTGTGGTCTCTCTGAAATGGGGTCTTGATTCAGTACATCACTATTTTGACTCTGAATCCTTGTAGTGACCTCCCTTACTTTCCTCATAGTGAACTTATGTTTTCTGCGCTACATAAAAACATCTTTGTGATCATGACATGCTTTAAGTACTGTTCAAGGTATTGAATTGTCTCATCGGTATGGCCTGTGTATTGTGACATGAGAGTAAAGTCAACAATAGATGGGATACAAGTCAGAGCTGTTGCGAATATGGGACGTTCTACTGCCCTTGGACGACATAGTGCAGCTGTATAAGATGGTTGTTAGGCAGGAGCCTATCTCAAAGTCTTGCGAGATAACTCAGGCCGATTGTAACGTCCCTACGATAGGAGGCTACAATAACTACCACCTTAGCTCAAACGGTATACCAAGTGGTAATCAGAGGTGGTATGGTCTTATATACTTTGTATATAAATAGCTGGTTAACCTAGGACAAGCCCTAGGGGATAGTTGAGTAGACTTGGGTACTCTACGAGGCAGGGTAACCTTTCGGGAGTAATTTCGCATAAAGTCAAGGAATTGATGGAAACGTTACATGGATCTCCGAGATGACTTTTGTCGTCGCTTAGAGGACTTCCAGAGGGGTTAAAGGTATAAGAGGACAAAGTTACCCTACCTTGGAAATTTGGCCATTATGCTCATGGGTCCCAGTTACCCTACCAAGGAATCAAAGTTACCTTACCTTCACCGGCAAAGTCATCCTAGAACTTGAAGGTCAATTGCCTCACATTCTATAGGCTCTTAGATGTTCATGGGCGCATATGCATCTGTACAGGAAGACGCCACGCCTAAGAAAAGGTGGCCCGAACATGCTATTGAACTTCGGCGGGTTTTGCTAACACCCCCGTCTGGCCCCAGCATTGGGACGGCGCATCATAGGCAGATGGCTGCATAGTTGCTCATTTGCTAGACAAAGGAGGTCATTGGAGCAGCTGCTGTAACACCGTATACGTCGTTGCCGTCTGTCCGACTGAATGTCGTTTGCAGGATATATAAGGGGAGTATGGGTAACCGTGAAAATGGGGGTGGCCCATATATAGTCTCTCAGCACCTAGGAGTCTATCTTAGTCTACAGGAAGTAGGGTAGTCTTCCTAGTGGTACTTAGGTAGTCCAAGGAGGCCAGGGTGCTTGCGGGACAAACACCTCAGTAACCAGCCGGAACCTTCTCCCCTTGATTTGTAGCATTAGTATGGGTTGTCAATGGACTCTAGAGGTATGAGTCTTATCACAGTAGAGTATGTCCCGAGAGGCTGGCTATGGGTAGCGCCCACTTAGCCAACCATCGGCTACATCTCACTGGGGGAGCTTGTATGTCAAATTATCACATTTAGTAGTCACGTAGATTAAATGATGGAATGCATAGCTTGTATAGACGAAGCTACCACTGGGCCAGTGAGGACACCACCTAGGTATTGATTCGGGTTGTTGTCATAACAGTTAGCCACTGGTATGACTTCGATTGGAAGAGTCTTTCCACCTGTGGTTGTATTGGGGATGCCGTGCAGAGACTCATATCCTATTGACGGAGTTAAGTGTACCCGAGTTAGTCCGACACTTCCGGCAGGATAAATCCTGATGCAGGGTAGACCTCGGACAGCCCTGAGCAGGACAGGGTGCTCGCACAAGGTTGGAGTAGTGGTGAATGTCAAAGGCTTAACTCTGATATCTACTTAAGTTTAAGCGTTTGGCATTCTACTTCGATAACCAACCTTCCTTGAGAGAACTTATTGCGTGAATCTTTCAGCTTAACGATATTAAGTTTTACCGTTTGATCCTTTTGCATTAATTACCTCATCTTTATCTTCTACTTTGAGTGTTTGGTGCTGTTGCAGCCTTAGAGTTCGCCTCTCTATAGGGTGCTCCTGTTACACCGATAATCTTAATCGTAGCCGGAGATTGTCAAGGAAAGCTCAATGTTTTCAAGTAGAGGCAGGTAAAGTGATAAATGATTTCTAGCGTAAACAATTTAATATTGATAAGATCTCTTCTCCGTTGCTTGAGGATATTCAAATAGCTCGGGAGGCACCTCAATATTTATATGCCCCGTCTTGGTGGTCGCAGCCTACATCTAGTTCTCCTACTAACCAAGTACCTTCTAATAACTTTCAACTATTTAGCAAAGTGCGAACACCATTTGATCCTAACGATTCTGATACCGCACTTGACATCCGAATCGCAACACCATGTGTTTTCCTGACCATGGTCCCACACATCAGTCCATTGGTCACGATCCATCTTCGTCAGCATGGAGTCCTGCTTACTATTGCATACGCAGAACGGTCTCCATGATCGAACCAACAAACGGGCCAGCTTTGTTATCAAACCTGTCAGCATTGCAGATGTATCCTGCACTGGACAGCTGCAAGGCATAAGATAGACTTGTCCCGATAATCACACCAATGGCCATTATCTCTCTATAGTCATATCGTTATCGTAGGGATCTGTCTGTATCCGAAGAATACTAGTGACGCGTGTGAGTCCGGGGTATGCTTGATTTCTCAAACTACCTCATCCAACAACACAATTCACTTCTGCGACTTTCATCGCTGGAGGATTAATTATAGAATGAGTTGTTTAACCCTTGTCTGTATAATCGTCCAGTTACTTAGTAACCATCTTTCCGACTCGCGTCTTTAGTGCTCAGTCACTTTATGTGATGTTTCCCGATCTGGCCCAACCCACTTGCATAAGCTTGCCAAATGTCTTCTCTCATATATCCTGCGAACGGGATCCGGTCGGACGGATGGCCACGACATAAACGGGGTTACGAGGAGGGCTCTAATCACCATGTCCTTGGTGAGTGGACGCAACTACGGCGGTGTCCACCATTGTAGCACCATCCCAACGCTGGTGCGGGAGGGGGGTGTCGGCTTGTCTTTTTTGAACTCAGAATCCTAAGGTAGGGTAACTATCGGTCTTTATACACTAATGGAAGGCTGAGTCTTCCACTATGCCTAACAATGGTAGTATCAGATTAACCAGCTTTCTTATCTCATTTCCAGTGCACTGTGAAATCCGGATATATTCTTTGTTTGGGGCAGGATAGCTGGGAGAAACAGCTAAACTCTGCCAGATAGCATTGAATGATTGTATCTGTGTAAACTTCTTGAGAAATCTGATTACAAGGAGTGTTTCGAATATTCTGAGGTAAACGATATGGAGAATATCAGGTTTGCGCTGGTAGGGTTTTTGAATGTTCGGAAGTTGCCAAAAGATGCTTGGAAGTTATTTGCAGCCACGATCGGTAAGTTCTTTTCCTCCTTGCTGATTGTTATCAGTGAATTTGTTGAAAATATGTTCTTATTTTCAATAATCTTGTTTTGTTGCTGAACGTCTCTAATAGGATCCTAACTGCTCTGGTCGTACCTTGCACCCAGTGCACTGATATTGTTCAATGATATGTAAGGTGACATTTTCCAAGGAATCTGCAATCCAACCTGAGAGACCTGGAAAACATAATCGGACCATTCTATCCGCCCATTCAACCTCCAGTTCTGATTTCTCCAGTGCAACTATTGGTGGAAAAATCGCTTTCATCAAATCACAAAGGATGTCATTGTTAACCTGCCTTTACCATACATCTCTTTTTGCCACACCAACCATCTTCGGTGGGACAGGCAAAAGCGCTCAAAGAACTGTTTTGTGTTTTGCGGCCCTATTCCTAGTTCTCAATATGATATTCCCAATTCTCATCTACATTGGCCAGGCTTGATTATCTCCCGAGAAATTGGTCAAAAAGGTTACGTCTGAGGGCAAATGATTGGTACCAGTGTTGCTGCTTCCGGCCATGTATCATTTACTGATTGTCAATTTGCATCCCAATATCTGGTCATGAAGGGCTGTGGAACGTCGCATCTCAACTTACCTGCGTTTCTCACCACCAATCTGCTGTATGGATCTCACAATAAACTCTCCGAAGTGGTTGTTCGCTATTCCATTCCTTTACTGCAGTGTAAATCATGTCATCAGCAAAGCATTTTTGACCAAGTAGCTATTTAGCACAATCAATAGGATTGCGGAAAAAGAATCTTCATATAATGGGGGTTTTGTGTGGGTCTTCTCTATCACTGATTTCCTATTTTTAGGTAGATATTGACGTTCTGGGGATACATTTACTTGCACCTTGGCTAAACAATACAAATCCCTCTTTCCAGCTCTTCATTCCTATACCTGATTCCAGCTGATCACAAGCCTCAAGGAGAGATAATCAGACTGAATATTAAAGTCTTCTCATCCTAAGCCCTTCTTAAAATATCTATCAATGTGATCTTTTAGTACCTTTGCTTCAATAAACTACTGAGCCTGCTCAAAGTCTGTCTTGTTTCTCAATGGTAACCATATCTCATTTTCAGATCATTCATTTCGTATAAGGTCCTGTAGAGCTCATCCAGCAGTACCATCTTTCATCGGTAGAGGCAGTCCAGCCCACTGTATACTCTTATTAGTATTGGAAAGATTGAGAATTTCGACGTCTCAATTGGCAATGTCACCATCACTATTGACCTCACCTTTGCCAGTATACGATTCAATTGTACTGAATTCTTTGTCTAGTACATTGGAGGCAAGGTCAACTGCTGGCTGCGCGATTTATCCAGCATGTTCTTCATCACAAATAGACCATTCTAGTGTTCTCCAGCTTTGTACAAAGCAGCAATTTGCAGTCTCCATATAGTTCCTCTACTATGTACTTGACTTGTATTTTTTTCTACAGTATGGGCATTGAGATCCTGGTGCCATTCTGTAAGGAACAAAATTAGATTCATAATAGTACAAATATGATTTGAAAAAATTAAACATGCTCTGCAGGACCAATTCACTTTGTACCTGAATGTGATTAGTAATTGAATAAGTATTTTTTTGACCAAACTGTACAATAGATATAAATTCTATGTGAAAAGATGCAAATTAGACGAAATTCGTGAGATGATATTCTGAGTAAATTGGGAGATAGACTGAGGTAGGGATAGAAAAAAGTGAAAAACTTGAAAAACTTGAAAAACTTGAAAAACTTGAAAAACTTGAAAACTTTCAAGGTGTGTGTCACAGAGCATGTCTGCCATCTCCTTCTGAATTCTTCAAAGCCCTACGGTATGGGTGTGATTTATCTCATAGACCCCTGAATGGGATTGTATAAAAGCTTAGCTTGTATCTGTTCTGCGGCTCAAAACCCCCTTGTCACATTAGGTCTTAAACTAAGTCAAGTGTATTTTATTTATGAAAGCCCTACCGTTGATTTTTAAGGTAGAACAAGCACTCAGAATTCTACTGTACCCTTAACCTCTTGTACTTAGTTTGTCCTATTGCGACTTTGAAAGGACCAAACGTTTGTTTTTTGTTTGTTTGTTTTGTTTAAGTCATGTATTCATTTGTTTAAATAGGGACAAAGAACTCGCATGCAGCGGTGAGCTATGGCGTAAACAAACCCTCTGTGAACCCCCTCTTACCGGCCTAAGGAAAAACACAAACACCCCAAGTCTCTCTGGTATGAGACCAACCGCACGCCAGCCACCTCGAAAGAAAAGAAAATCTACTAACTACATGTACCTAGCAAAAATCCTAAACAACAAAGCGGGGAGGAAATGAACGGAAAACCCTAGCCGTGTTCCAAACCAAACAAAAGAAAAAAATAAAGCAACCCGTAAGGAAAACCAAAGCATGGCAAGGGGGAAGGCAGTCGCACCAAAAACACGTTTGACGCACGCCGAACATTACTTCCGAGACCGAGGCGAGCCTGCTCAAGACTGGACCACCAAGGCGCCACCACGGGGAGGTGGACGGTGAGGGGAGGGGGTGGCATCAGGATGCCTCCAAGGAGAGTGTAGATAGCTGTAACCGAGCGACGGGAACGAGACACGGGACACGAGAGTAATCGACCCAAGAAGTACGAGGGAGGGAGGACTGTGACAGGATCACGACTTTTCGAAAAGCCGACCGTACTGATCGATGATGCCAGAAGGGAGTGCGATATCAGGCAGCAGGACCACCGTGGCCACTACTTCGACGATAACCCGAAACTGCGACCGACCCATTGACGAGGGAAGACGCCCGAGAGAGGAGGAGACCCACCATGTGGCAGGGGAGAAGAGTACGACAGAGGCAACGCGACGCAACCGAGAACCAAAGATAACTGAAGCGAAGCGACGCGACCGAAGGGAGAAGCAGCTCACGAAGAGTGCGGAGGGTGCAGCTCACTGAGAGTGCGAGGAGAGAAAGTGACGATAAAAAACCATGGTGTTGATTTCAATCGTTGGGAGGAGAGAAGCGGTGTTCGTTGTGAAAGGACCAAACGTAATGTCAAACACTTATATACCATACCCTAATATTCCTTGTCCACACTCACACCACATTGCAAGAGTAGCTTCCAGCAGACATATCCTGTCATTATACCTTAACTCTCCCCTGAGAAGCTTGTTCATGTTTGTTTGACTTACCTTTTCAACCGTACAAACTTACATTGTTACATGTTTGTCTCACAGTAACAGTACGCCGGTACTATTTTATACAGACTCAGATGAACACTCAGCAGTGAAGATGTGACTTTTAATGGTCTCTTGCAAACTTGTCAGAATCATTAGAACTCTTGATACTATGACAAACAGCTTGAATAGTACCTTTGTTTTTTTTTAAATCATATATTCATTGTTCCTACGGTACAAGAAATAACATGCATCTTAATGATATGGCCATAACAAAACCGAAAATCATAAAACCATAAACAAAAGAAATATTTGTAACCAATCCGCCCAATGCAACTAATATGTGTCACAGGACAGCTGAAGCTAAAGAAAGAAAAGGTAAGGGGCTGCAAGCTAGTCTTGCGGGCCAGGGGTAGTGGGAAGAGTGGAGGAGAGCAAAGGATAGGGTGAAGGAGGGTAAAGAGACAGGGAAGTGGGGGCATCCCAGGAGGGAAACCCGTGGTGGTAGTGCGAATGAACTCAGCGAAGTCAATTAGCATTTGCTGATTGGACAAGAGGGGGGCATTAGAACCCAGGTCAGAGACCCCCTGGAGGAGGCGGGATATCAGAAGGGCGGACAAGGGACAGTAGAGAATGGTGTACTCAAAGGACTACAAGGGCTCGAGGCAGTAGGAGCACGTTGTGTCAGGCTCGAGCGGGTAAGGGCAGAGTGAGGGGGGGTAAGGATAGTACAGGGGGGGCTGGGGCGGTGGCCCAGACAGCCAGGAGGTGTTGTTTAACCCACATCTTCAGTCTCGCCTAGAAGGGAACAGCCAGTGGGACAGGAGGGAGGTAGTTTGTCAGGTGGAGTGAGATTGGGGGTAAGGTAGGAACATCTTTAACTACGGGGGCAGCCCCGTTGGCTAGGAGGGTGATGGCATTATGACGGTATCTTGGGTTCTTGGCTTTGTCCAGGGAAAGGTCCCAGCTGAGGTTAAAGAAGAGGTATGGGCGGTTGGCAATTTTCCCTCACACTACCTGCAGGGTGCAATGGGGGAAAAAGGTAGATACGGTATTCAGGAGGTCAGCTGTGGCCTGGTTTACCTCTGGGGGCGAACAGATCAGCCTTAGGCTGGAAAGGTAGCCTTGGTGGCGCACCAGGTATGGGAGAGGTTGGAGACATGCCTCCCTGTGAAGGCATATCGTGTTGGTGGTAGAGAAACAGTTGGTGATCCACCTGCAAATCCGCTGCTAGAAGACCGACATTGGATCCATGATGGAACAAGGTGGGGTCCAAATTGTGGACCCATACAAGAGGATCGGAGCCACAAGTGAACAAGCTAACTTAAGGGATAGGTGCAGGGGGAGGCCAACCCCAGGAGGGAAGAGGCGTTGGATAGTAGCGAAAGCTGTATTGGCCAGGGCATATCTGCAGAAAAAATAGGGTCTTGGGTCAAAGGATGGCATGAAGAGGAAACCAAGCCATCTTAGGCAGGACTAAGGGTAGAAGATTTGATCCTCTAGGTGAACCGGGATGCGACAGGGTGCCTCATTGCTCCGGGAGGTTCTCCAGTGGATTAGTTCTGTCTTGGGGATGGAGAAGGAGACGTTCCATGACGAGGCCTTGCGTTTGAGTATTGAGAAAGCGTGCTGGAGGAGCCGAACATTGGTTCTGTAGGAAGTTGAGGCCACGGTGACTGCACAGTTATCCACATATGAGATAATAAGGGTCCTGGGGATTTTGACGTGCAAGGAAGCCACATATATGACAAAAAGGCGGGACGAGATGGGGGAGCCTTGAGGGACGCCAACTGAGACCAGGGCGAAGGTCCGAGGGGATCCATGGAAGATGAGGTGGCAGGTGCAGTCCCTCAGACAGGACCCAACCCACTGTACTAGGTAGGGGCTCACTCCCTTTCAGCAGAGGGGGGAGAGAAGGGCCAGTGACTCCACATTGTCAAAACCCCCTTTTATGTCCAGAAATAGGGTGGAGACTCTGTGGCGGAAGCGGTGAAAGAACTCGACATGGTGTTGTACGAGGGCGGCATTGGCCGTGCTTCTCCCCGAAAGGAAGCCACACAGGAGGGGGTGGATGAGGGAGCAGGCCAGTGCTTCGGCCAAGGGGCTGGAGGCCGCCACCCTCTCCAGGATCTTGGATAGTGTGTGGAGGAGAACAATCACCCTAAAGGACGAGGGGGAGTCATAGGAGGGTTTGCCGGATTTATTAAGGACAATGCTAAGGGCCTTCTTGAGGGAAGGAGGGTGGAAGCTATGGGTCAACAGCAGGTCCAGGAGAGCTGGAAGGCGAGAGGGCTTGAGGTGGTGGAGAGACTTCCTCACGGAGTAAGGGATGTGTTCTGGACCAGGGGTGGAGGTGTTTGAGCAGTGGGCAAGTACACTAGACACCTCCTCTGATGTGAGGGGAGTATAGTCCTGATGACACGATAGGCTGAGAAGGGGGGGGGATCCCTTGGGGGAAAGAAGTGGGTCAGGAGTGCCTCTGCCACTTCAGTGGGATTGTTGGCACCCGGTAGTTCTGGGAATCTCTGGGAGGGCGGCTGAAAGTGAATCGCTTGGCTGTTCAGACAGAATAGAGCGTGGCTGACGACAGGAAGTCGGACCAATGGGCCTTCTTAGCTGAGGTGATCGCTTTCAAGTATGTTCTTCTGGCGCACCTCATGTTGCTCCAGTTGGTAGGGGATGGGACTAGGGGGCAGAGTTTGGCCATCCTATGGAACTCGTGTCTAAGGGCCAAGAGGTGCGAGGATCACCATGGCTTCGATCGGGGGCATGAGCGCCTTTCTGGGGTGTGGGAGGTAAGGAGGGTGGTCAAGTGGGTAGAAGAGATGTCAAACCATCATGTGAGGGCATTGGAGGTGACTTTGGTTTGGCAGGGCAGGAAGGAGAAGTCTACAACTGCATCCTTGACTGCAGGCCAGTCCGGCAGAGCCTAGTGTGAAGTAGGAGGAGGAAGCATAACAGCTGGTGGTTCCAAGGTGACGACAATCGGCATATAGTCTGATCCCGTGGAGGGGTGGGGTATGTCTCAGGAGGTGACACATAGGGAGGGAGTGGTGTTTGCGAAGGACAGGTCAAGGGCTGCAGGCCTTGAAATGATATCAAAAGGAAAATGAGTGTAAACCCCAAGGGTGTTGAGAAGATGGTACCGAGCATCAAAAGCAGCATCGAGGTACAAGGCGGAAAGAGTATATTGTTTCTCGGAAAGGGAGCGGACAGGGTCTGCTAGGGGGTGGTGAATGTTGAAGTCCCCCACGATCAAGTGAGGGTAGGGTAAGGGGAAAAAAACACAAGTGGGGGTTATCGAGTGGTAGGGGGGGCGATTAATATAGAGGAGGTTAACCGAGGTAAGTCTAAGGGAGTGGTGGGAGGACTTAAACAGGCCTTCCAGGCAAAATACATCCACAGAAAGCATTTCTGAGGTACCATGAAAGACAGTGGTGCATGACAGGTGAGTGTCAAGCAAACAAAAAACATAAATGGCCATACATGGTTGGCCAGGAGGAGGGGGGGCAAAAGAAAGAAAACCTGGAATGGTCGGGAGCACAGAGCACCTTGAAGGAGGGTCTTGAATTGTGACAATCAAGGGAGGGTGTGGAAGCATAGTAAAACTATGAAAGAGCAAGAGAAAAACATCCCAGCTCCCAAGAAAGTTATGTTGAATGATAGGGAAGGAGGGGAAGACAGCCTTGCTGTCAGTATATCTGGTGAAAATAGTCTCTATTAGTGTGCAGAGCCCGCACAGGAGTCAGAGTCAGAGGATTCAGCCCTGCCCTCTCTTGGAATGAGATCAGTGATGACATGTTGGGGTCTCTGCCTAGGAGGCGGAGCATTGCATGAGAGTATAGGGGCTTTCAGGGTCTGGAGAGACGCGTTGGGTATTGGACGATTGAGTGTCGAAGGGCCAGCCTAGTCTTCAGCGAGGTCTATGCTGTCCTGCATCTGACAAGCGGGTATCTTGGATCTATCCGAAGTGATTTTTGCGTGGGAGGGCCAGTCCCTACTACCCACAGAGTGCTCCTCTTGGCAGTTAGAACAGCATGCCACTGAGGATGGGCAGCAGCTGAGGATGGGTCTGAGATTGCCACCCTTAGGGCAGGAAGAGTTAGGACTGCAATGCTCAGCTTTGGTGTGAGTGAGCAAGCAGAAAGGGCAGGAGGGGAGCTCGTTGGGGCACCGGTGGAAGGTGTGGCCAAATTTCCAGCATTTGTTGCACTACAAGGATTTGGAGGAGGAGAACATCGGTTCCAGTATGGGGTTCCAGGAAAAGAGGTTAATCGAGGGGAGGAGTGTATCAGCATTGGGCAGGGCCACGGTGACAACAATTGAGGTGGATTGCTTCTGACGGCGTGATTCGGGGTCAGGGTTGGGGTAGCAAGCCGAGTGTATGAAGACCCCAATAGCATTGCGGATTGATTGATGAAGAGAGAGGAAGAGTTGGTTGTCATTTCTAGGGAGGAAGTCAAGCGGGATTGAGTGGATCAATAGCTGTGTCTCGTTCAGAGTAGGCTTGAAGAGTTCCCAGGGGGAGTTACCCACTGGGAAGGCTTTGTTGAGTCTTGTAGTGAGGGAAGCAAAGTATGTGGCATAGGCCAAGGCGGGTGTATGAAGATCTGCACCTAGGAGGGAGACAGAGCCTCTATTGTTTACTGTGGAAGTGAAGAAAAGGGGGAGAGAAGAGCTTGCTTCTCTCAGGACATAGGCGGTAATGTCAGGGAAGTGAGCGGCAATTTTGACTGCTTCCGGATGGAGTTCGAGGGTGGTTCTTGAAGCAAAGAACCTGTGCACAGCTTGGAGCAGGGGAGGGGGACGTTTCATAAAAACCTCTCCCGACACGACCGGAAGGGAGGAAGTTGAGGCAGGAGGCTTGGCTTGTTGACCCTTCTTACCCTTTGTGGGAGGGGCAATAGCTTGAGCGTATATGTGGGCGGTCCTTGGGGCTATAGTGAGGGGGAAGTTTCCAAGAAGGGTCCAGATGACCTGGGATCCATGCAGAGCTCGGAGGGTATTTTCCTTTTTTGAACTCTTCAGGTTCCCAAGTGTGGGGTACTTGCTTGCAAAGGCTTCGGGGTTGCTGTAGGGTGTTGGGGGGGAGATTGATGTGTCATATCTAGGAAAGCAGGGGTCAGCTCAGGGGGAGGGCCAGACTGTGTTGGGTGGGGGAGATGGGGGTGGGGCGGGCGTTTGAGGAGCTCTTCCTTTCCCTTTGCCTTCTTGGGGGGGTTGGTGCTACCAGATGAGGCGGGACAGAAAGTATCAGACTGAGGGGGTGGGGCTGGTGGCATGCTGGTACACTGGAGGATCAAAGGGGCCTGAGCAGCTGATAGGAGACGTGATGCAATATTATGAAGGGACGCCTGGAGTGGGGCGAGGTTGGGGGGTTGGAGGGAGAGGTCCAGGTTGACTACCCGTGATGATAGGTCGTGGATCTCTGTTCAGAGGGTTTCGAGGGGAGCAGCGATGTGGACGCCAGTCTTGAGAGAGGTGAAAAGAAGAAGGAAGAGCATTTATTCACCGATGGAAAGGGTGGAGATGTTGGCTGGAGTGATGGGGGGGAAACCTTCGGCAGGGAGGCCCATATTGCCTGCCCTTTCATGGAAGAGTGAGACCAGGTGGTCGAGATTGCCTGTAGCAGGAAGAGGTGAGAGAGGAGCTAGGGTGATGTTTTTTGGGGTACCGCCCTCCTGGTGGTGGTGGGAGGCAATGAGTGAGGGTTGGTCTGGGGACACGAAGTCTAAACAGTAGAGGCAAAGAGATCAGTGAAGAGATCATGCAGAGAGCGACGTGGTATTGAGAAATATAGGGGGGGGAAGAGGGGAAATGAAGCATGGCCCTCACAGGACCCCCCCCCAGAGTATATAGAGATATCATGAGTATTGATACCACAGAGACGTACCCTATACCAGCAGGTAGCTGGCATCGAGCCCAATCACGTCCAGGTAACAGATTCAAAATCGGTATGGCAGTTGTAGAGGAATCTGCCATACAGTCCTAGGATCGTCAGCATCACATCTTAGCCTTCCTATGACCCCACCCCAAGAGTAGATAGCGATTCTTTTGGTATTGATGCGACAGGGACGTTCATTATACTGGTGGGAAGCGGGTGTCAAGCCCCGCAGTCTTCGGGTGTCAGATTCAGGATCGGATGTGTGGTTGTGGTGGAGTATTATGCAGGATGCCTGGGAATATGGATGTTGAGGGTCATGATAATGAGAGAACAGTTTGTCGCATCAAGTGTGAGGCTAAGTGCCGAGAAACCAGAATGAACTACATCAAGACGTACTTAGGGGTACCCCTGAAGCATGCATCTGTCAGTGGAAAATCATGATATGCAATGGTATTGAGGGACCAGTCTAAATACACAGGAGGCAGAGTTGCTTTGTCTCATATGTCAGGACGGAATGTGGTGTCTTAGCTTGGCTCCACAGGCATGGAATTTGAGCAGGGGTGGCCAGGCAAATAAGGATGCACAGGATGCAGTGGACACAGGGGACATAACTCAGAACACACAGGACAATAGGGATACAGATTCAACTTCAAGTGCGTCAGGACAGAACAGTGCTATATCTGACACAGAGTAATTCTTTACTGATGAAAATCGTCTCACACCTAGGATCCTTTCTTGCTCGCCAAATGTCTTGAACCGGCTGTAATTGCCAGCCATAACTCCAAGCCACTCAGATCCAACCACGTTAGAAATGCACAGTACATGTGGACAGCTGACTAACAGCAGGGGAACTATGGCTGTAGGACTTGTGCGTAGCATTGTGCTCAAAGCCTGTAACCTGATCTGAGACTGAATGATGTTCATAAATCTCTTTCATAATGTAATTATCCTGAACCAGGCAGTCGGTCAGCTGGGGATGGAAGAATACGCATAGGGAATTGGGATTTCCCAACTTTTTTTCTGATCCTACTCGGGCCTCCTGTGATCTGGTGTGTTGCCCTTAATAAATAACATACAACTCATTCTCCAGATTAATAGACTGGCCAGTGGCCGGGCCCCTGTGTAGGTCAGGGTAAAGTCCAGCTCATGCAGATTCCTGTATTTGCATACAGCCAAGAGCACTATAACAGAACTCTGGAAGCTAGACATAGAGGATCCTGCAGGCTGTGCATGACGGGTGGTATACCTGTTAGAGGAGGACACATTCATTTCCCCCCCTGACAAATATAAGGTATAGTGGTTCAATATTGGCATGGACTATTCTCACCTAAGAAAGACTGAATCTAATTGGAAGAATGGGCTGTTGGTCTGAGATTCCTAGCGCCACATATTCCAGGCATGATATTTGACCAGCTTTATTCTAGGAGGAAAAGGAAAGGAACGAAAGATGCCGTATTCTTAGTGAAGATCGATAACCTGTTTATCTGTCTTACAGTATTCTACGCCATTCGCTGTGATGCTGGTAGTCTGGAATCTTTTAGGATAAGGTGGCTTTTACATGTTCTAATGCTAGAGGTAAGATGAAAAATGGGGACTTGTGGTTTTTTAATAGTATCTGGATCCCTTGAGGTTAAGGCATCTGGATACTATTGAAAACCGCAGGTGTACAGAGCAGGCAATAGAAACATTCGCAGATAGGACGACGGGCCTGCTGGAACATGAGATACAGCGATGGGAAAATACAGGTAAGCAATTCCAGAGTCTAATAGTCAAGCAGATTAGAACCACTTTGGAGGCCAGAATTGCCCAGGAGCAGGGAAAGTGTCTTGCGAGAACAGCAGGATATTACGATGATGATACGGTATTGAGGCGGGAATTTGGATTTGATCTGGAGCCAGTAGTATCAGAATTGACTACAGGTGACCCTACTGACCTTCGGAGACTACATGGACACTGGGAGCTACCAAGGAATCAAGGGGTAGATCTGGAAGAAGTAGCCAAGGCAGATACTCTATTCCGGGCCAGGGGAACTGACCTTGAGGACAAGGAGGAAAATTGTTTTATCACTACTCTGTGATGGTTTATGAAAAGGAGAATGTAATAAAATAGATGGTATACATAGCAAATGCATCTGGAATAATTGTTATAGGTAGAAGTATGAACAAGAGGGTCGGTGGTATCATGGGGGAATAGAGCATCATAATGTATCGGGTGGATGATCATAAGCTGCACATGTATGAATCGGTCATCAGGTGGGGCAATTGTAAGCTTAGAACGTTAGGAAATATGTCAGGTGGATGGTCAAAAGCCGGGAGCTAGTGGTAGGACATCTGAGGGACAGTTGGAGTCGGGATTGCACTCTAGGATATCCAGCACAAAGGATGGGTGTCTGGCGGATATTCAAAGCCATGAGCGGATTGTAGGATGTCTGGCATAGGGGATGAGCTCTGGAGAACTATAGAAGCAGGAGTGTGAAGAGGGAAAGAATAAAAGGACGCCTGCTGGATATGGAAGCATAAATAATGGGATCAGCTGATAGAGCATGAAGGGGTAAAGTGTTGGGGAAAGTCAGCTGAACAAAGAAGAATATGCCAGGCAATCGGGAGGTAGTGAGCAAAAAAGCCTCTATGTGGGGGGGGTCAGGAAGAGAGTAAGATGGTGGGAAGGCGGGGGATGGAGTCTGTGTTAGGGGTAGCTAACTTGAAGGGATATTGAGCTAACTAGGCAGTGGTTGGCAGGTACGGAGATATGTAAGGAAGGCTCGGTAAAGTACTTGGAAAGTTAAAGTTCTCAAACTTAGAACATTTCTGAATAACTTGTTATATTGTTAAGGTCTCTTCTCCGTTGCTTCATCCCCCCTCAACCACCAGGGAGAGCCCTTCTATTTATAAAAAAGTTTGCACACTTTCTTTTCTTAAGAACTTATGTATCTTTTGGTCTTTCAACTTTTATTCAGAAAAGTGCGAACACTGTTTGACCCTGAAAGTAATTGCCCTGCTCAAACTCCGAGAGTCTCCTGACTACTAATTCATCTGGAGTGTCTCCACTGTCCCAGTAGATAGTCTTCGATCTCTTCGTCCTAATGAACTATGGTTTAATATATGCAGCCCATAAGGAAACATAACAATAGTTCTTATTGAATACGGATCAGTTCGGATTACCATCTTTCAAAGCAGCATGCATATATATGCAGCTGTACCAGATATGTGATAGAGTTCAAACATGTTATCCTTCCAATTAGCGAATTACTTCAATGAACATGAACTCTTTCAGTTGCTTGACTAGCTACCACCGATGCCTCCGAGTTCGTCCTACTTGTAGCGAGCTTTAGTGTTCGGATATGCACTCATCCTGATCAAGCTGTATATCTTGTACTAATAAAGATGAGCTATTCTCATGTGCATAACAGTCTGCAAGGAGTCTAGCATCAAAGGAAGAAAGCTGGTAAGAAGGCATAAAAAGGATGTGGTGGGAAGAAGGGGTTTTGTGATTGCAGGGTGTCAGGAAAGAGGTAGGATTCAACAGGAGTTATTGGAAGATACAGGGTGATGCGCTATTGTCCTAGGAGCAGGATTGTAGTGTAAACTGTGTCGGTCTATATCCAGAGATAAAGATCACTGAGGTTCACACCCACAACTGAAGTTTATATTATATCTACCTGCAGTATCCAATGCATAGAATGCACAGGACGCAGCCGCATGCTATTTGTTTTTTTTTGCCAATTTTCCTACACTATCTCCATCTAAGATAAAGATTATCAGCCTTTGATATCTCACCAGTCTTAGAGATAGCCTACCGCCTAATATAATCTCACTGTGCAAGGCAAGAAATTTAGGATGTCCAAATATGCGGTTGGATTACTTACACTCTAATAGTAGGTAATTCTGATTGTAGATATAAAACAACAATGATATTAATACAAAAGCTTAAAGTCAACCTTTCTTCTATCAATATTGCAATTTCTATCTTAGCTATCTTATATCAACTTATCTATATGATATTAGTCTCCAGCTTGAGTAAATAAGCTATTTCTAAGCCTGAATTCCTCCTTCTTTGATTTTGATTTAATCCCTATTCTGTATTGATAACTTTGCTACTTTAGAATCATATATAGGTCCTGAGTGCTACCTATCCTTGTTAATTGCATCCTATAATACCCCTAGTTTTTCACTTTTCCTCATCAATCAGCACTCTTTATCCTTGTCTTACCCCTAAAGGTTTTCAGCTCTTTTCTACCATATGTATCCTAGTATATTTCTCCCAATTACCCAAATTAATTAGTACAATCTCCTCTTCTCTTATTTTTCTTCCTGACACCACTTTTCACCTTTCTAGTTAGAAAGGTGTATATGGGGTAAAACACTATACTCCTTTCTTCTAAACCTACAGATCCACTGAACTTGTAGCTTTATATTTGAGGTGGGTGGACCTATTCACAAGTCAGATACACCAAATATAAGACTGTTACTTTACTACCACCTTGCAATTAGTAGTCTATTGGTTACTCGTTTTTACTAGATCACCCTCTATACACAGAAGAGCTATGGTTGGACTATCGCTATTCAACATTTATTGTACTGTGCAGCTAGTATTGCACTGCCACTTCCTGCACCCCTGTTTTTCAAACCACTTACTACACCCTCTACCAATACCAGAACTCTTGGGCTGGCTCAATGCAACACCTACAAGAAAAAGTTTCTTGATTTCAAAATACAATTGGAAGGGGCTTGTCCACATCTCTAGACCCAAGATGATGAAGGTCAGATAAGACTAGCATTACAATTTTTTCCTTAATTAGTTTTGTATGTTATGAGATGTTCAGGAATATTTTCTTGTTGTCTTCTGCCTCTGCTAGTTAGGTTGTCAGACTTGTCCTCTTTCTATAGTATGCTTGGGTTGCAACCCTTTTCTAATTAAGGTTTTTATTGTGTACTGGAGGTTGGTCCTAGACTAAGGGACCTGGGATGACTTGTTTCTCCCTGGGCTGAAGGGTGTTGGCTTTCTTTGCCATGAGATTTTTCATGAGAGGAACGGTTTAATTCTGGGGAAAGTGTTTACTTTTGTTTGCATATACACTCCCATTTGCAAAGTCCTTGCTCAAAGAAAGGTATTGTGGCAAAGTCTTGGCAGCCACAATGTACTGGTACAAGATTTGTCCCAGCATTAGCAGTTGGAATTTTGGATTCAACAATAAAACCCTCATGACTAGTCACTATTAGGCAGTAGCCTATCGCTAAGACTTGGTGAGATAACTAAGGCCGATAATCTTTATCATAGATAGAGATTGTCTAGGAAGGCTCATGTAAAGTGTGCGTATTCAAGTAGGTAGAATGATAAAAGATTTTTCTAGCGTAAAACTTACTACATTGATAAGATGTCTTCTCCAGTACTTGATGATTTTTGCTAAAGCGAGGCAGGTACTTCAATCTTTATATGCTATGTCTGAGTGTTCGTGGGCTACATCTAACTCTCATACTAATTAAGTATCTACTAACTAAATCCTATTTTATCAAAAGGTGCGAACGCCTTCTGACCCAGAGAACTGATCGCTCCATCGACTAACCTCTGGCCAAGAGTGCTCTGCTTTCTGCTCTGTGGGAGACTTTGCTAGCCAGAGATGCACGATCTCCTGGTTAGCCTGAAAATAGACTAATACATGCACATTCAGACTTCTTTGTTTGAACAAACAAAGTGGCCAACTTCGTCATTGAACCTCTCATAGTTCGTGGTGAAAGAGCACGCTGACTTATGCAAGGCATCAGATAGACTAGTGTTCATGATCATACCAATGGTAAATATCACTCACTATGTCTATCTTTATCGATAGGTTCTCATGAATAGTTCTAGCCAACATATCAATGGGTGTGGGTGTTGACATATCCTCTTTCCAAGTAGGTGGGATGGTTACATCAAAATCATCCCGTTACCTTCGGCCCGTGTTCTATACTACCATAGAACACCAGCCATAGCTTTATGCGACCTTAACCAAATCTGTCCAAAGCACTTGCATAAGCGCACCAAAGGTATCTTCTCATATATCCTACGCAAGGGATCCGGTCGGATGGATGAATGCGACATATACAGTGTTATAAGAAGGGTTCCAATAACAGTTCTTTGATGATGGGACGTAAATACCACAGTATTCGCCGGTGTAGCACCGTCCCAACACTGGTGCCAGAGGGGGGTCTTGACTTGACATACTTCAACTCAGAACTCAAGGTAGGGTAACTATGGGGTCTTTATTCACTAAGGGAAGGCTAAGCCTTCCAGTATGCCTAACAGTCACTTAGACCTTCAAGAGGTCATGTATAGTATGGTGCGATAGCAATGAGAAATAAATCCACCACTTCTGCTAAGAATAAGTTCCCCGACAATAGGCACAACTCTAATACCATGCCAAATTCAACAACCATGATAACCACAAATATCTAGTATATTTAAATGGTTGTAGTTATAGATGTAATGATCATGGTTGTTGAATTATGCCAGGAGGAATTGTGACTGTGCCTACTGTCTGGGAACTTATTCTCACTCTAAGCAATGCCCCTACCACTTCAGATGAGCTCTCTGAGCCTTAAGTATAGCACCTACTCGATCAGGCATGCTAGTTAGTAGAATATCCAAAGTTCTTTGATCAATCTCCTTCCATTCCTCAATCAGTGCCTCCTAGAGCTCATCCTCAGCATGACGCCGGTGATCACTTCTAGTAAAACGCTTCCTAAGGCATGATATAACAATATGCCAAGCATTCTCAATTGGATTAAGATCTGAAGACTTTGCTGGTAAAGGTTGTTTTATGACCCCTAAAAGGCAAAGGTAATGGTTCTATTTAGACCTTCCCGATGATATCTCACATTATCCTCCATCACTAGGTTCTCCTCTCTATGTATATCAAGTGAGAAAAGAAACTGAATTACGTAAGGCTCATATATCTCAGTAGCATATTGGGAAGCATTAACCCCCAGATGGTCTCGTTTGGTAGTCCTTTCAGCAGGTGTCCTTTTGCGAGTACAGATTAATGGTGTTTAACGCCAATAGGCAATTCCAGCCCAAAGTCCCACTCCCACATTGCCAGATTTAAAGCCTGTAGATAAATTATTATGACTAAGCTCTTCACCTAACTGTATTTGCACCTTTCTTCCTGACTGATATGACATATACTCCATTTTGGCTGTATCTAACTCTAATGGCTCTACAATACGTACCTACAATGACTACCATCTTAGCCCAAATGGTATACCAAGTGGTAACCACAGGTGGTATGGTCTGGTATACTTAGTATACAAAAGACTGGTTGACTAGGGGCAAGGCCCAGGAAACAATAGAGTAAATAGAGTAGCTTTGGGTACTCCATTAGACAGGTGACCTTTTGGGAGTAAGTTTGCATAAAGTCAAGACAACTATACAAATATTACATCAGTCTCCAAGAAGACATTATGTGTCAACAGAAGGACTTCCAAGGCTATTAGATGCATACTGAGAGTAAAGTTATCCTACCTTACGTACTTAGCCATTATGCCCATGTATCTCAATTACCCTACTGAGGTATCCAAGTTACCCTACCTTTACCTGCAAAGTCATCCTGGAACTTAGCGGTCAATTACCTCACATTCTATGGGCTCTTAGATGTTGATGAGTCAACACGCACACACACCTGCACAGAAAGATCAGACGCCTGAGCAGGGGTGGCCGAACATGCTATTGAACTTGGGAAGATTTAGCTAACATCTTCCTCTGGCCCCAGCGTTGGGACGGCGGGTCATCGGCAGATGGCAGCGTAGTTGCTTATTTGCCAGTAAATAGAGGTCATTGAAGCAGCTGCCGTAACACTGTATATATTGTTACCGTCCGTCAGACTGAATATCGTTCACAGGATATAAAAGGGGAGTATGGGTAACAACCAAATATTGGGTAACACATAAATGGTCACTCCGACATCTAGGAGTCTATATTTGCCTACGGGTAGTAGCGTAGTCTTCCAAGAGGTACTTTGGTGTAACGATCCTACGATAGGTAGCTACAATCACTATCACCTTAGCCCAAATGGTATACCAAGTTGTAACCAGAAGTGGTATGGTCTGGTATACTTAGTATACAAGAGGCTGGTTAACCTAGGGCAAGGTGCAGGAAACAATGGAGTAGCCTTGGGTACACTATTGGGCAGGATAGCCCTTCAGGAGTAAGCTCACATGAACTCAAGGAAGCTATGAAATCGTTACATGGGTCTCTGATACGATATTAGATGTCGACAGGGGAACTTCCGAAGCTGTTAAAGGCATAAGGGGATAAAGTTACCCTACCTTAGGGATTTGGCCATTATGCCCATAGATCCCGGTTACACTACTGAGTTATCCAAGTTACCCTACCTTCACTGGCAAAGTCATCCTGGAACTTAGAGGTCAATTGCCTCAGATTCTACTGGCTCTTAGATGTTCACGGGCACACACACACTTGCGCAGAAAGGCCAAACGCCTTAGCAGGGGGGGCTCAAACAAGCTAGTCAACTGGGGTGAGTTTAGCTAACACCCCCCTCTGGCCCCAGCATTGGGAGAGCATGTCATAGGCAGATGGCTGCATAGTTGCTCGTTTGCCAGTAAAAAGAGGTCTTTCGAGCAGCTGCCGTAACACCGTATATGTCGTCACCATCCGTCTGACTGAATGTTGTTCACAGGATAAATAAGCGGAGTATGTCTAACGGCCAATATTGGGGTCATGCATAAATGGTTCCTCCAGCACCTAGGAGTCTATCTTTACCTACGGGTAGTAGAGGAGTCTTCTCAGAGGTACTTAGATAGTCCCAGGAGGCTAATATGCGTTCGGGACAATTATCTAAGTAACTGTCACAAATCATGACTTAGAAAGATGGTTTAACATGACTAATAATTATTAGTCATCGGTATATTATATTTCACACTATAAGATCAGTTGACTTATAGTACTCGCATGATTCGCAATTGTGTATTATTATATTTGTGTTTATTGCAAGATGACTCACGATTGTGAGTCACAAATGATGTAATGACTTTTGCGCATGACTCTATTTGGAGTCACAAGCTTCACTCATGTGAGCGGTTTACTCACATGATTAGTTTTATGATTTATTATTGGTTAAGGTATTTTGTGAGTGACTCGATAAAAGAGTCACCACGGTTAGGGTTGTAGGAAGAGTCTCTATATATAAGGAGATTGGATTACGATAGTTAGACACGAACCATCTCCCCTACACCTCCGGCGATTGAAATCTCAACACCAGGGAAATCATCGTGGGATTCCACCACCACCCCCTCTCCTCCCCCTTGATGGCTTCTGCCTAGGGGAGCGATG
>Ga0307509_10003235_pt1 | contig 25139 bp, 35 predicted proteins | sample 10_EM_MG_FD_202245 | JGI IMG/M metagenome (GOLD analysis project Ga0307509, IMG submission 202245) | Populus trichocarpa ectomycorrhiza microbial communities from riparian zone in the Pacific Northwest, United States - 10_EM | ecosystem: Host-associated > Plants > Roots > Unclassified | place... | reverse complement strand
CGGGGGTCATTTCCGCTTGCTAAGTTCGCGCTGTGCTCCTTAAGTGCCAAGTTGCCGGGAAGGAGGGAGCACAAGTCCGAGTGCAAGGGAAATCCCGGTAACGTTGATAAAGGTTGACATGAACATGCCATTACCCGTTTGATCAAACATGCGCCTACAGCTATTCAGCGGTTTTAAATAATCCAGGGATCAAACTTCCCTGAATGGTCTCTATTCATGGCTGGGTGTAAAGCCATGCATGAGAGTAATCGTCTGGTGCTGTGGGAAGCGCTTTTCAACCAGGTGTGTTTCAAAAAATCATAGGTATCGTCAGTGGCTTAACAAATTTGTCTTCTACAGATCGTGATCGGTATATCCAGCAATGTTAAAATGTTCCGTACTGGTAGATCGCTGACCACCTGCCAATTCCCCGATACCTGTGATTGCAAGCTGTGCACAGATGGCTATGGCTGTGACTGTGAACATTCATAGACACGTTTACTTTGTTGATATCGAGGGAACGATATTTCGTATTATGTTTGATTTGGTTCTTGATTTCCTTTTCGACTTTGATTTAGCGCCACCCTCAATTACAGCCCAAATCTGGCCTCGTGGAGATCGTAGCCAATCTCAGATAGAGTGCGAAGGGTAAAGTCAAAGTGAACGATCATCTCGATGGATCCCATTCCCAGGTACGAGTCAGATTCAGCCTTGCAACGTCTCCGCTCCGTTCTGCAAGCGATACCATGCTCTGCAAATACAGGTTTCCATCGTGAGAGTGTTCAGAATCCTTCTTACGTTTTGAATCCTTAGATCTCAATCCGATGCGAGTGTGCAAACTCAATGCAAAACTCAAAAATATTTCCTTGAGATGAACCATTCCTTCCTTCGGTCGGATTTGCCGATTCCTATATTTAAAGGATGGACATGAAATCAACAACGATTCCACTACAGCCCTCCTTGGTTGTCTTCTTTTGACGACTCATATACGCTATGCAGCAACCAACCCTCCAAAATGTGCGCATACGGTCTACACGAGACGCCCTACAGGTTTTTCATGGCGTGGCCACCCACCGCCTACCGTTAATCACAAGGCGTCTGGACGCAGAGGAACGAAGGAATATCGTTCCTGGAAATGTTTATGTATGGTGCGTCCATATCCATTGCTCATCATATTAGGCAAGATACTCATTCATGTAAATCCAGGGAGGAACGCGGTGCGAATACAGAACCAACTGGCCTGGGTATGGAGCGATGGTAAGTCGGCCTACCGAAGCAGAATGCTCTGGCTCACTACATCCCCTGCACCCAAGGACCGACGGAATGGGATGGGGACCCAGCCGTGCGTATATGAATATCCTACTGCAAACATGCACCGATCTAATGGCAACAATTACCTTAGGGGTTCGAGACGTGCGTCTTCAAGAACGCTTTCGAAATTGAATTTGTTAAGCTTTACTCGCAGGAATTCTTGTTTTATCATCAGAAGGATTCGGACGTTACTGACGATCTCGTCAATCCCGTAACTCCGTGGGCACAAATGATGAGGTATGCTCACCTTGCTTACGCCACTCGACGTGATTTCACACCGAATCCCTTGGAGTTTGCCGTTTACCCGTTGACATTCTCATCGAATGCCGTTTTCACCTTCAGTTAACTGATCAGTGTGTTACAGGAGACCCGGTGGGCGAGTCAATAATAGGCCGTTCGCTGTTGACACGCGCCCAGTCCCTGAGGCTGAACGGCTCATCAAACAGACCTATAGCGTTCATGTTTCTTTACCCCCGGATAGACCGCGAGGTATCATAAGAAAGTGGCATCTTAGTAAGTGAAGCCAACGAGTTGAGTAGTCCTCGTTGATTTGAGCTTTCTCTAGCCGCCTATTTCAGCCCTCAGCAGCTGGATGAACTCAATACCATCGATAGTATACGTGGTGTGGGCGATGTTCTGGTACCCGAGGGCTGGTTTAGAAGTGCACGAATTGGTAGGAACCGACGGGACAGTCGGACACAAGGATCCAATCCCCCATTTTCTGAGGCCTCCAGTACAACTGCAACATCTTCAAGTTTTCATCAAAGGCATCCATCGTCTTCTCACTTTTCTACCCCTCCAAATCCACCGGGATACTCAAGCCCCTCTCCGCCCTCGCCTTCTCACAGCCCGCCCCAGACCTCCCACCACTCGATGGGCCAGTTGGTCCCCTTAGAAATCCTTGTCCGAACATCAGGTCCCAGGCGTGATCCTGTGGACGAACAACTGCTACGAAGATTTTCTTCCTAATTCAAAAAGGCTTTCAATATTTAACTCTTGAAATCCGCTCGGGGGACTGCTCCTCAGGTTTAGGGTTCAATATTATCCCTATCTGTGAATGGACAGCTTCTACACGACTGAATCACGGACTATCGTGGAAAGCATTTCCTGGAAGTTCGTGCTGTCTTCTCTTCCGCCTCTGACCTCAAAATTAGATACAGACCCAACTCTAGTTTCTCATGGATTGGTGCATTATTTTTCGCTTTGGTTCAACATGGACACTATCCTCTCTCTCCACATCACAATTCAAGTTGTATTTTTATATAGGACGAAATTGAAGTACTATAAATGCTCGTGAATCATCACATGATATCGTGGGTTGATCACGAGACAACATATATATTGCCTGGTTGAAGTTCCGTTACGACTCACGGTCAACTTCCGTGTCAATCTTGGGGACTTCCAGACGATACTTTCCCTATAGTGCAACCCTATGACCGACCCTCGGTTGCATTTTACCCCGGAACCACCGCTGGCCAGGGGTCGTTGAGCTTCAGAATTATTTTTTTTTGGCCATCTGTACATCTCCTTTATATGGCCGCCCTCTTGGTGCTCTCATCATAGTCGCATAGACCCCAGGAGTAGGCGTCAATCGGTATTTATGAACTACGGCATATGCTGCTGCATCAACATGTTCATCCATCTGTTACTGGCAACTTATCGAATAGTGGAACTTTGTTTGGAGAGAATGCAGACCTGACAAAAGCACGTTTCTCGATTCTCGAAGTTAAACGTTGTCTGCGGTGTATCGCGCACCCCATCCATTTCAATTTGTTCGTAAGGCAGGTATACTTTCATTCACGATCGCCCAATTTCTGCTCTCATTTCTCGGGTTTCCTTCAAATTCTGGCAGTTCATACGGTTGCATGTCGCAGAAATGGTGGTAAAACTCAGAACCTAATATTTCAAGCGGCACGTCATGCGCTACAGGCTTTAGTTTTGCCTAGCTCGCGGCATTGTCCCTTTACTCGGCGACATAACGAAATTACTTGAATTCCCCTTAAACCAAGGAAGCTACATATGCCGACAAATGTAATATTTTTTTAAACAGTTGGGAAGTACCTGTGACATATCGATGAAATCTTTGAAATCCGTAGCGCGGGTGAACCCGAGAACGCTTCGAACATTCAGAGCGACTCGCGGATCCATCGTGGCAACTTGCTGAAGGGTATCGATTGCGAAGACGAAGATCGTGGGAGGTATTTTCGGGACACAGGACTACGCCGTCACACTGGCTGGCCCTGGCAATTTATCAAAATTTCCGGCGCCGTTGACAAATTCAGCGAATGAAAAATCCGTGCGAGCGGCAAGCTCCCCAGTTTTTTTGAACAGAATGGCTTTTAGGATTGAGGTGACCCTAATTTTAAATAGAAGTGGTTGTAATAAATTGCACAGCGAGAATTTACATTGAAATTACACTCCCAACCAAATGTCAAAGCATCATAACTCGAAATGTCTCGCATACCTCTTCTCCCATGGATTGTAGTCGAGGTTTGGCATCTTTGGAGTACCAAAACTGACTTCCAGGAATCGAGCCAGGTCACGATAAGGCTTAAGCCACGAGTGATGGCTCGTGGAAAGTTTAACGTTTAAGTCCTGCCACGACTGGACATCGCCCGGTGTGCTTGGTGCTCTTCAGCTCATGGTGCACAAAGGTCTATTTTATGATAATGGAGAATATTTAGCGATTCCTATTGAGATTCGTCTATCCCAGGAATAAGGTTGAATGCACAGGGACTTGAGAGCGACATACCAGCCGAGGCAATTAATATGGAATTCTTTTTCTTGTGCACTACAAAGAGTTAGTAAACCAGAACAAAAGGAGACAAGATTCGGAGATAGTCGATATACGAATTGGAAGATGTTTAGCCCCCCTGTTAGTGCCAGGACCCACCATGAAATAAGGCAAGGAAGTCTCGAAGCATTTTTGCAGTGAAATCCCCACTCAATTCTAGAGGGTGACCAGGAGAAATCTGAAATGGATTTGTGCCCACAACTAGTGGCTGACTCGGAGGTCACAGGGAGAAAGTAGGTAATTCCTCCCTTTGGCGAGGTATGTTCCGTAAACTTACTGTTGAAGCAGCAGATAATGGATCCGTTGGCCAGAAATTTGAGGACCATTCAAGGGAAGTCAATGGAAAGTGAAAAGAAAACCAAAAAAAGATTACTGACACTTATGTAAGCGTATTTTCAGCGTCATTGACCGACCCATTCGTTCAACTGGACTCTGAGGTTTAGATATCCACAGGATGTCTGAACCGCCTAAATCAAAACCTAATTCCAAGAGCCCAGACGGTAAACCCAGAGGCGCAAACCGGTCAACCAAGGTCGCTGGAAAACTCAAGGTCCTACCAGAACAGCCTGAGCATCTTCCCATTCTCAGCGCCAAAACACCCACAGCCACACCGTTGTACAAGCCACAAAGGGATCATGCCGAAAGTAATGGAACACTAGGAGATAGTGACGACGGCGATGTTGAGGAGAATGACGAAGATCAGGAATACGACGTGGAGGTAAACAGAATGTCGACGCGTTTTTTACGTGCTTCTCACTTGCTTTAGGTCTACAATCAAATTTCGCTTATTCCAGAGGGTACAGCACGCAGAGATGCGTTAAAACTTACCAAGAAGAAAGCAAAGTCACTGCCACGGGTGACCGCATATGCCACCGCGAGGTATCGGTCTCATTTTCTCTTCTGACACTTGGCTGATTTTTTTTTAGTTCGTATCGAATGACTGATTTGATGAAATTCTTTAACGCAAGGCGAAATGCATACCACACTGACGCGAAATTGATAGAAGATGTGATTTATACCCCATATGTCTACGACCCACCACCCAACCTGCATGAAAATCGACAAGCCCATGCTGCCTCTTATGCGCCTACAGGAGATCTTTTGGGGATCCCTGAACTCCGAGAAGATGGGAACGGAGGGACTGATCACGAGGGAACGACGAAGAAGAGGAAGTCAAGCAAATTCGATACCACCGCGACTGAAGCTGAGATCTTCCTGTTCGACTATGGCACCGTTGTGATTTGGGGTATGACGGAATCCCAAGAAAAACGATTTCTTTCATCTTTGTAAGTCGGTGAGGGTTTCTTAAGATCACGCTTGATTTGATTTCATGTGGTTAGAAAACGTTTCGAAGTTGAAAAATTGGGTAATTACATGAGAAACATTTGCATTCGCATATGCTCACCGAAACCTTAGCACCCGAAGACATCGAAATGGAGGATCTGAATTACTACTACGCCAATTACAGTCGGTGAGGTCCGACCCATTGAATACCTTGCAGAGGGATTTGACAGCAAAACAGAATTTACAACGATGTAATAACACTCCGAAAAGGTTCCAGCTATATGTAAGTCCCTTCGTTTCCGATTAACTACTGCCTTTAATTTGAACCGCGGCAGGACAAAGCTTTCCTTATCACATGCACTTTCACAGTCAGTGAAAATATCACTGGTGCGCAGTATGTTCTTCATGGCTGCGAATCTCCCAACGCTTCATAGTTTGAAGAATTGATATCTTCCCAAATCGAAGAGACGAAAGACATTCCAGAAATCATCAGCGAAACAGGGAAGATAGGCATGCCTCACAAAGGTCTACGATGATCGTCTCCGCTTTTTTTTTTGGTTTTGCTGATTTGTTTCTCGGCAGAGATTATGCAGAAGATGGGGCAGCTGTTCCTCCTTCGGACCAACATCAATTCTGTTGGGTCGGTCCTTGATTCTCCTGTGCGTAAAAAATTACCAAGATCTCCCAGGTTCAGCGGTAACCAACATTCTAACCTCCAGGAAGTCTTTTGGGTGGGTCGCACCCATATCTCCAGAACAGTACTAAAGCTCTATTTGTGACCTCGCCGGCACTCACAGAGCTATCCCGATTTGCAACCACTTTACGAAGCAGCCCGGAGTTACCTTGAAATCCCCCAGAGAATTAATTTGTTGAATACTCGGGTAGAAGTTCGTCCCCTTTTCGATCCTTCCCGAGGGCACAAGGCCCTGACCCGGTCTTTTCTGCAAGGTGCTCCAAGACATGCTTCAATTACTCAAAGAATCCGTAACGAGCAAATACGCCGAACGCCTTGAGCAAATTGTCATAGCCCTGATTGCCATTGAAATTGGTGTGTTATTCCCGTCATTCCGGACCTCCAACATTAACCTTACCGCAAACAGTGCTGGGGATCATAACTATTCTTGTCGACTTGATGGCGGCTGGATAAATACTCCGGACCTCCGTTTTTTCTTCATTTCTCGTTCGGAACATGCGTTAATTTTACGTCGCCGACTCACTGGTCACCAGTCAGGGCCTCTTCATTGACAGTCTCTCATGGAACCTTTACAGTTGCACCTACTCCAACCCTCAAAAATGCCGTTCTTTCCATCTTCACACTTATTGGATGTATCCGCAATAGGATAACAAATGGTATGACCAGAGACTCATTTCTTTGTACATCAGGTTCCTTCCCTTTGGGCACTAGTTGTAAATTACATACACGGGCATAATAATATTCAGAGCGTCAACCATTCACAAAGAATGTTGTCAGGTTACGTCCCAGGAGTGCGTGATGTTTCTTTATCTCGGGGCCCTGAAGGTCGACTGCGACTGCTTGGGGACAGCAAGGCTTTATTATTCTGCCTGAAACATAAGAATTCGATGGCAGTTGCACGGCGAGTTCCAGCTAGAATCTTCTTAACATCGTCAAGGCTAGCCTGCAGATTTTCATCTCCTGCACGCCGAGCATATGCCTTTGAAATCCAATTATAAAGATCAGCGAATGCCTTCGCCGCTACTGGGGTCACATATCTCCCTAACGTTTGGTGCATGAATTCGACCTCAAGCGTGGCCTGGAGAGTAATTGTGCGGTCAGGCAGGCATTTACAAATTCCCAAAGAGCCGAAATGCGTACTTGAAGCATTCCACCCGTGCTAAAACGTCTTACTTGTCGGAAACATCGGAGAGCTTCGGCTGCAAGCTCCTCAACCAGTGTGCGCAGAATTCGGTCCAGAAGTGGTTCGGCGATCTTGGAGATTCGGGCATGCACCTCCACAAGGAACATCAGGGTCTCGTACATGTAAGGACGAATGTCTACACATGGCGATATCAAGTAACCGATATTTGGTGGAATGTACCACAAGACCTACCCGTGGGTTGCGGTGTCTCATACCAATCAACGGCACCGTTGAGAATTCCCTCACGGATGATAGCCTTGAGACTCTCCCCTTTTGATTTGAGGTATCCTTCAAATAGAGTTTTGTCGAGTTCCGCGATACCGGAGTTCAGCGTCTTAGAGATAAAGGTTAAGGGAGTTCGAAAATCCAAAAATAACCATGAATCTTACCTTCCTATCTTCCTCCATTGAAACGCCAAAAGCATTTTCCAGTTGAGCGAGCATGTTGGGCATGGTCACTTTGGATAAGTGGTTGAAATTAGAGGTGACGAGCAGTAGGCGGGTACACTGAAGGCAAAAACACCATGAGGTCAATCTCCCAGGGAAATAAACATTCATGTGATGACATACGCCATCTCCGAAGTCAAGGTTCACAGTGGTTGGACACACCCTGCCAACTGTGTCAAGGCATTCGCCGGTAGCGGCTGGGGACTCATCGGAGGCGAGGAGAAGCAGCCCATCAAAGAAACCATAGATCGTGTCCAGGAAAGCTTTAAATATTTTAGAAATAAAAATTTGGGGTATGTCATTCGGCTTGATAGGTCTCGATAAAGTCGATGATGGGTCCACACCGCCTGCGATTTTAAATGCTGCGGTTGTGAGCCGCCTCTGGAAAAGCTCTATTCGGGCAGGGTAATGGGTGACGAAGGGTTCCGCTAAACTTGGAGCCCAATCCTCGGTCAAATGAAAGAGGCGAGCATCTGAGATTGTAAATGTGTAAATGACGAATGCGTCGATGACGAGAGTAAATTGGGGTACCTTGCAACCACGAATTGGCGAGAACGTCAACGAATCTCCACCTGACACTCTCCAAAAAGTTGTCCAACCCATTATCTTGGGAGATCTCCATTCCGTTGAGTTCGGAATTTGTTTCTTGGATGTCTGCAAGTATTTTAAGTAGATAGTAGGCAGTAGATAGCGAATGCGAATTTTGTGGAAGGTGGGGCGGTGGCGTGTTATTTGTTCCAGGTAAGACCATGCTGGTTATATTTGATAGCATGAAGAATTCGGAGACAAGAGATACATAGAGGTTGACGATATCCATGGCCATGGTACGGCATTGTGAGACGCTTCGGCGGGTGCCACTGGTAAGGTTCGAAGACTATGGATAATTAAGGTTCAGGCTTCGGGATACCCACGAGTGAATTTCAAACCTTAGCTAGTTTTCCTCCCATAAAACTTTTAGATATTTTCCAAAACGTGGGGAGCGATGACAGCACGACCTCCGAGATGTTCTTGACCATGTTGTGTATAGACTGCCAGACAGGCTCGGCAGGGGACCTTGCTGAAGAAAATTTTACGATCAGGTAATGCCGAGCCAAGTAGCTCCTCACCAAAAATACTCTCTCGTTTTTGCCCTTCTAATTCGACAGCGACAGCCTGGAGGTCCATTTGGAGCGTATCGGCCAACTCCTCGGACGTCCTGGTCACATTGGTATTTGTTTTTTTCCTGGTCGCTATCTTTACCATTAGCCGAGTGGGAAAAGCTTTCTCCCTCAGGTTTACCTTCTATGGTGCCCACGGAAGATTGATAGACATTGGTGATTTGATCAAGAATATGTTTGTGATGGCTGTCAAAATACATCCAGACGGGGTCATCGCTCAATTGCAATTCTGAAAGCACCCTGGAATATATCGAAAGCCAGGAGTCAGTGGCCGAAAATAAAGCTAGTGCCATAAATACGCACTCGAGTGTCTTCTCCTGCTCTTCTACACTCCGGTTAGAATCTTGCAGCTGGGAGATCAACACTTTTCGCAACTCCTCCATCGATTTCTCCACCATATTCCAAACCTTGTATAGGACATGCCGTTGTTGGTGATCGGCGGCTTTGAGTGACATGGGATCTTTAACATTCCCAATCGGCAGCAGTTGCCCTGGGCGGTTTTCCAGCAAGTATTTACCTTTCTTATAATCACGTAAAGCCATTTCGTAACGACCCTGTAGGTTGGCCCAGAGAGTGAGTATATTGCTATATAAATGTAAAGTGTACCTACTGCTTCAATAGATTCGATAATGAAGGCAGGTAAATTGAAGAAAAATTTAGATCTCTCAAAGACACTAAGTGTAACTCGGAGCTGTTGTGTTTTGGAAGCATTCTCAAGGACCGGTAAAAAGATCTGATCTGCCTTTTTGGCACCGTCTAAAATACAACGTTCATGGGAAGAAATTGCAGGGGAAAGTGCCAAATATCTCACCCTTGAGGAGTTGAAGAAGGGGATGGGTGGAGTATTCCTTGTCATCAGCAAGAACTCCCTCCATCATTTCTAACAGGACAGCTGCGAATGCCAACGGTCAGCCCTACAAGAAAGCATAGAAACACGAGAAATTTTTACCATCTATAGATGATTTGACACCCACGAACCGGTCAAAGTTGTCTTCAACCAAAATGCGAAGGGCCTCCGATCGTGCCTCTATGGAATTTTGCAGATGTGCAATCCCCCTAGCTAGGTCTTGGTATGTTGCATTGGGATGGATTGTCGACAAAAACACCTTGGGGTCGAAGGATTTGGAAGTGATGAGGCAAGCCGCCTCTACACCGAGAGGGGTCAAATGATTATGCCAACAATAACAACCTATGAAAGCATACTGAGTTCCATGTCCATGTCCCTCATGCTACGCAAATCTGTTAAAGAGTATTATTTCAGAAAAAAAGAGCCACACCTCACAGCACTTCCAAGTCCTAACGGATCTCGTTCATTGTCATCTCCACTGGTAGGGCTGAGTAACGCCCCGCCTACAGAATCCTCGAATTCATGATCGACCACTTCCCATTTTCTGGTGAGGTAGTTTCATCATCAAGAAGAGCTTCATGGACATAGATCCAGCCTACGAAGGTGTGGTGGTGTTAATCTTGTACGCCTGAAGTAACATCCCCTCATCAACATCGAAGTTTAACTTCATCCTTTCCAGCGCAGGTCAGAATTGAATCCCTCCAGCTATATTTTCAGAGTAGATAACCAAGATGTGCTCCTATATAGTCCAGTGTCAGTATCTGTACGTGGCTTGAGCCTTCAATGTGGCGCTGCTAATGAGCTGATCGATTTACATCTATTTGCCACAGCCCCGCGCAGGCGCATTCTGTCATCACGAGATTCGTTCCAAGGCGCCGTTTTTCTGTCAGTGAATGGTAAACCTATGTCATGACAATGATAGATGAGTCCACACCGAAATATGCCAAAACCGATCCACAACATTATTGACCGACTATAAAACAAAGAAGCAAGTATATTAAGAAGCGGCGAATCCAACCATCGTAAGTAGCAAAATATTAAGCATAAAACATGACACCGGCTAGCCATTCCTAAATCTAATTAAACTAATTAATGGGAAGTTCAATATCTATACGGGAAGAACTGTGTTGAAGACATAATCCCATATCTTGCCTAAAAAACCAAATTAGAAGGGCAAGAGGGTATTCCAATAGCGCCTCACTAGTCACACCATATCCAAGCTCGAAGTTCTTGTAGTGATGCGCAAGGTGGTATTTTTTCATCTCTCTCAGGTGCTGAGGGAGTTTCGTGTGGTGAAGGCTGCAGACAGCATAAATAATTAGCTATGGTATCAGGGGGGCAAGGAGGAACACCAACGCATAATGCATGCAGTCATATCCGATGTCTGGATGAGATAACAAAATTAATATCAGTAACTTTGATCAAGCGATGGCAAAAATTCTTACAAAAGGTAAAAGCCCCAGCGATGATGCCGTTAGCGACCGCGACTGGGAAAATAACGTAGGCCAGTTGGGTGAACGGCAACTGGAGGATGCAAAAGAGGGTAGGAGGCATGACCAGCCTTAGTCTAGGCAGCCACACGCAGTTCAATGATAGGCGTCGTGAGTTAATTGAAAAAAAAAAAACACACCGATCCATGGGAAGATAATGGTGGATGCCGTGCATCAAGAAATGTAGCACAAGGAAAACTGGCTTCTCAGGAAGCCAGTTGTCTATGTGGAATAAGAACCGATGCATTGAATATTCCAGGATGGTCCAAATGAGATTTCCGAGGAAGAAACATGCCAAAGTCTTCACGACAGAGTCTGCGGGTATGAGGGAGAGGTATGACATTGGCAGTGCAGGATTATCCATGAAGTTGGGAAGGGGTCCAGTAAATTGGAAGAGGGACCGCAGGAACAGATACACAGTAATAGGTGTCCAGAATATAGGCACGACATACCACTCCGTTCGCGTGCACATCTATTAAATATAAAGTTTGAAAAAGAGTTGGAACGCGCCAAAAGTGCAACTGCCAACCTCGAGAACATCCGGACCGAACAACCTCGCTGATTCCTTTAAGTGACGAGGCTGGTGTACCTGCTGAAGATAGTACGATTTGCTGTACGGCAAAGGAGCGTGAGTTGCTGAGGTTAACCTGACATTTGGGCAACCCACCTAAAGTTGGCTTCCCAAACCTGCCGAAGGAGCGGCTTGCTAAGATCCAAAAAAGCGTTCTTCTCGTAGTCCTGTACCGAGTCGGTCGTATCTGGATGGAAATCGTCCGAAGCTTCCCAATCTACAACAAAATAATGTCTTGAAACCATATAACAAGGGTAAAGCTGAGTGCCACGAACCATCGCGAACTATTGACTCCTTCGTCCCAAGTCTCCCAATAACATACTCGTCCAACATACTGTAGGCTGATTCCGAATGCTCGTGCTCGAGCCTGTCCTTCATAAGCTCTTCAATATCCTTTCCCGCATGAGCCAGAATTAAGTCGTCGCCTCCTGGATGATCGCTGAGGAAGCCCGACACATCGTAGACTTTGCCTGCTCGTGAAACCCAACAGCTACTAGGTTGCGTATGCGCTGCAACGTCTTCGGTCGTATAAATTCTGATTCGTTTGGACATGAAGGAGGGAGTAAGAGGCCAATATTCAATATTTCAATGACCCCTTCTGTCTCACGACTTTTTTTATTACCGAAAGGGGCGCGGTTCACTTGATCAGACCATGTGATTTCCCAGATCCCTGCACGTGGTGCATCCTGAGCCTGGGCTATACAGCACAAGTCGCGGTCCTGGAGTTCACACTCTGGTTAATTCCCGAAAATAATCATTTGTTTACTCGTCCACAAATCGACATGTAAAAAACCACGGTATTTGTGCAATGGATAATATCGTCATAGCTCACCATTAATTCTTACCCACACGTCCTAATCCTCTCGCCGCCAGCTCCCGGCTCCATTTCCGCAAGACGTGCTTCATCACTTTGCCACTCGCAGTCTTCGGCAATTCCTCCGGATTCCCATCTTCATTGATAAACCATACCCAAGCCGGGGCATTCTGTAACGGAAGCTCATTTTTAGAGTGGCACTTAATATTAGACCCTTATCGCAATACACACTTGTGGATTCATTTTCTCCACCACACACTGCCGCACGTCTTGTTTGGACATTTTTGCATGGGGTTCAAGAACAACCCAGGCTCCGACCACCTCGCCGTAGTGAGAATCTGGGACAGAAACGGCGGCAGCTTCTCGGATATGATGGTGTGCCGTGATGGCGTTCTCGATTTGGACCGGGAAAAGGTTCTGGATAGAAAATGTATTGGTGATATGATAGGGGAGAGAATGAAAACTGACTTCTCCACCGCGAATGATAATATCCTAGAATGCGACCTCAGGAAATTGAATTGTTGGGGTTGCGAGGGTAAGTCTTACCTTTGTCCGTCCAACAACTAATCGATCCGAGTTTTAAGATAGAACGAGAAAGGTGAACTTGAATAATACACACCGCGAAGGTAACCGTCCTCATCCATAATTCCCTCATCGCCAGTATGCATCCAAAGTATGCCATCCTCATCCTTTCTCATCACACTCTGAGTCTGCTCTTCGTCATTCCAATAGCTGTCAAGGTAACATAAGCACGTATATTTTGGGACGCTGGTGCCTGCATACCCTTTCTGTAGTAAGTATCCCGCAACACAAATTTCGCCTGGACGGCCCACTTTCACAATTTTTCCTTCCGAGTCGATGATCTTCGCCTTGACATGGGGTTGCACCTTGCCAACTGTTTCTATTCTTTTGATAATGGGGTCTTCTGGTGTGGTCTGGAAAGATACAGGGCTAGTTTCGGCTGTGAAGTTGGGTAAAAACGAGAAAGGAATGCGCGACGAAAAAATGAAACGTACTCATCCCATAGGCATTTGTAAGATCTCGCAAATTCATTTTCTCGATTAAATTCTGCATCAGGTCTATCGGAATAGGCGAGCCAGCCGCAATCCCGGTCCTATAAGAGATGGTAAGAAACGAAAAGGCTGTGGTATCTGAGCCACGAACCGTAATGAATACATATTTGGGGCATTGTCCGCCTCTTTGCGTTTCTCCACCTCAGAAAGAACGCCCAAAAAATGGGTAGGAACACCGTGTAGAGCAGTGCATTTCTCGGCAACCACGGCATCGACAATAGAAGGTGGGTCGAAGGAGGCGGAAGGGTAGACTATGCATGATCCGTGTGTCCATGCGGCAAGATTTCCTAAGACAAGGCGTATTTTGGGAAATAGGGTAAATATCTCAGGTGCTTGGAGGCGACCAGCAAGAGAAACTTATCAAAGCAGTGAAATAATGGAGGAACGTTACCTGTGTATCAATGTCAAGTTGAGAAAAGTCAAAGGAAAAGAATCATACACAGAATATCCTTTTCAGTGAGTCGCATGCACCGGCCAATCGAGATTGCATTATTCAAGAGGTTGTTATGAGTAAGCTGTGTTTTGAGGTCAACGAAGAATTGTTCCGCACTAGGATTTGTACTTTCTACTTACAGAGACCGCTTTCGGAGACCCTGTCGTTCCGCTAAAAAGAGGTTATTATTGGGCTTCAGCAATGAATCTGTGTGCGTACCTAGTGAACTGGAGGTTGATGACCTCATCGTTCTTGAGACCAGCAGTAATATTACTTTGCACCCGAGCTTCATGAACATCTTCTCTCCAAATCAAAACCTCTCGCCAGTCGACCATACTCTTGATGTGTAATTTTGCTAAATCTACGTGAGCCTCCTGTGCGTTGTCTATGACAACGACGTTGCGTAGCTCGGGTAGATCCTCCAGTTGAATCTCCCCCGGATGTGCGCCTCTGATTTCTGGGAAAGCCTCAGCCAAGGTCCGAACATATGTAGATGATCGTAGCCTCGGAACGACAAATAGGTGCTTGACGCCCACAAGATGCAAAGTAGCCACCTATAACCGTCGAAAAATCAGAGATTGTGAATGCAAGTAAAGTTACATATGTAACTGACGAGCTCAGTCAAGCGGTAAGCAGGGTTCAATGTCACCAGAATAGCTCCTATACTCGCACAAGCCCATTGGAGCATGGCGTACGCGCTGGAATACTTCACAATGACTAACGCGACCCGAGGATCAAGAATAGATAGTCACACACCTATTGTTGCCCATAATAACGCCGACACGGTCTCCTTTCTGTACGCCCATCCCAAGCAATCCTCTGGCCAGTGCGTTGATGTGTCTGTCGAATTCTGCAAAGTCCCATGCAAGGTGGGCTGAAATTCCAAGGTTAGACGACGGCGGACCTCCATGAGCGCGAGGGGTCTCTTTTCTACTGATGAGGGCAGGTCGACCACTGTGTTTTTGCAATATCTCCTTGATAAAGAACTCAGGAAGGGTTTTGGTGGATAGCGGTGGTTCTAGGGGCCCCGATACTGATGATATGGTCAAATATCTCTTTTGATTCCACTTTGTCAAAAGGCGAAGCGCAGATGGATGAGCATGTCGGAGAAGATTGCGAGAAGACATGAGTGTTGTGTTTGGGAATGCCCTCTATCAAGGTAAACATTCTCAGCACAACACATGGTTTAGTACAGGGTGTTGCGGTCATGTGGAATTAGTACATCGTCCCACGCTTGCGTCCTGGTGCTATGCCACCAGTGCAGTTGGGGGGTGTTGGTCTGGCCAACGTCCGCCTTGTACCAATGTCACCATTTGTAGCTAGCAAGGTCGCTGTTTTGGTAGTTACCAGAGTTGCTTATGCAGCGTAGTTAGCTAATATATAATCCGTATTCCATCTACTAACCAAGTGGTGTCACAACTTGAAAAGCGCCCACTTCAGAGCTTAACGCGGGGAGCCACCGAGAAAGGTCGTGTTGGTCGAGGGTTTGGAGAGCTTGGAGCCCTGGACTGAGTGAATACCGGGCCGAAACACCGTTCATGACAGGGGCTTCAGTTTTACTATCTGTGCACTTCCTCAATCCCAATTCCTGTGTCGTCCATGGGTTATGCCAGAAGTGTGAAAGAACCCAAGAGCTCAAGGCATAGGAGGATGCTATAGTTCAGTATGCTGGATATTGCTGAATACGTCGTCATTAGAGGGAAGAGGGAAAAGAAGGTAAAAGAAGACCTTTACAGTAGCTAAGCGAGTTGTAGTGCCAAGGCTAACTTCCATGCCACAGACCTATCATCGCGATTGGGGGCGTTGCAGAACGTGCGCGTCTTGAAGCTTGGACCCCTACTTGTCTTCGTCTTTTTGTGGTCCACTCTTGTTTATGACCCCATTGCATGCTGGACGTGGAACTCCTACCATAACTATGACTTCGCGGGTGGAACCACTTCAGCTGGATCTAACAACATTCTTTCTGTTACCTTGGCCGCAAGTTGCGTGGTAAAGATTAAAAAGAGATTCCGTTAAACTAAAAACGACGTGTATATGTACAATGCAATGCGACGAAAGCAAGAAAACAGGACATGCGGGAGATTCAAAACTCAAAGGGTGGTGATGACAGACTGTAACCAGGGGTTGCTTTCAATGAGCGGCCGCATGTCATTGACAACTTTTTTGAGTTCCTCAAGCTGAGTTTCCGGTGAATCATCGCTCTCCATGATAATATCATCACCGTCTCGCCCCACTGAGGATGACCAGTTCGCGAAGAATGATTCCATGGTAGCGATGCCTGACTCAATCACCTCTGGTGGGAACGGGCTTTCAGATTGTTCTGTTTTGGCGTTCGTTAGTGGAGCGGGTACAACAAAATATATAAATAAGCTAACCTTCAGTAAAGTCTTCTAATTCGGCTGCGTTCTTTCTTGCGAGCTGGAATGACAAAGCTATCAGAGAGACAAAACGGTGTTCCCTGTAAGCGACTGACCTTGATTACATCTTCTGGGAAGTTGGCAAGTTCGGCCACATGGATTCCGAAACTCTGGTCAGAAATTCCTGAAGGTAGTGTCAGAACGAAAAAGTTTAGAAAAAGGTCGAGTAAAATCACCGGGTTCCACTTTATACAGCAGCGCGATATCTTGATCTCTCGAGTCTCGGTTGGATTGGGTGACATGTGCGACTACATGTAAATTCTTTACGTGGGGAATTTGTTGCCCCAGACTTGTCAGTTCGTGGAAATGGGTCGCGAAGAGACAGAACGCATGGATTTGAGAAGCTATATGCCTGCGAGAGATATCATGAGCTACCCAGGTTTAGATGTTAGCAATTTGATGTGTACTCGGAGATTGCCCATGCGAGACCAAAACCATCATACGTAGAAGTGCCTAGTTATGGTTAAATTGGAGTGAGTAGAAGCTTAACAGGATGTCAATATCTTTACATACCTCTTCCCAACTCATCAATGATGACGAGGGAGTCCAATGTAGCGGACTGACAAAGTATGTTCAGCGAATTGACGGAGGAAGGAACGTACTAAAAGCTTAAAACTCACACGAAGGATGGTTGCAGTTTCGAGCATCTCAGCCATAAAGGTTGATACACCTTTCAGCTGGCTATCTCCAGCACCCACTCTGCATAGGATACAGTCGAAAATAGGGAGCTTGGCCTCGGCGCAAGGAACAAAACATCCAATTTGCGACATCAAAGCAATAACACCGATCTGTCATCGAGAGTTAGCAACACCAGAGAGGGGTAATGTGAAGAAAACAACTGACCTGACGAATATACGTTGATTTTCCGCCCATGTTTGGTCCGGCTTAAATAGTCAACGAAAAAGAGCGTCAGCGGATATACTGAAAAAAGATCGACGAGAAACTTACTGATGATTTGAAATTCACTTTTTTCTGCTCGAAACGTCAGCAAAAATTGATGGATTTTGAAGGATCCATACCTTTAATCATTTCGACGTCGTTCGGAATGAAATTAATCCCATCTTGCACCTCCAAGCAGGGATGCCGTGCTTCTTTCAAAATAAGGTCGCTTGAACCTAGAAAACAGTTTTTAGGTTAGAGATAACTACAAATTGCATGGGTTCCACTATGACCTTTTTCTGCCACCTCGGGTTTTACATACTGAGAGTTGGCTGAAACATGAGCGAAGCTGTGATGTGTTGGAAACGCAAATTAGTTTCTCTCATAACAACAAATTGGAACCAGCTTGCCTGACAATCACGTCTAGATGTGCCACAATGTTGTTTAACGTCTCAAGGACAGTGCTGTAAGTCGCTATCAAGATATGCTGTTATGATCCAACAGAATGATTAGCAAAAGAAAGTTCCGAACACACCTGCAATGTCTATCACCTCCTTCACCAGTCCACTCTGAGTTCGGGCATATGTCGTAGAAATCTCTTTGAAATCTTCGGCGTGTTGTTTAAGGGCACTTGTGGTAAAGAACACGCCGCCTTTGTTGGTGCCCAGCTCGATGTAGCGTTTAGGAAGGTTCTTCGCGTCCTGGTATCAGGGAATATTTGAGAATTTTAAGGAACAGAGTAGACGTCGATAGGATATTCACGTTTTTCGTCAGCCGGAAACAGTATCCATAGACTTGATTGTTCTCGAGGTGCAGCTTTTTGTCCAGCTCTAGTCCGAGGTCCTTGCCGGCCTTTTGATGCTCTTCGTCAAGCCCATCGCGCACCTGAACGAAGAAAAAGAAAAGAAAAGACCGTCCAAGACGTGAACAGATAATCATTAAAAGGCTTTTAGTTCCTACCTCTCCCATTTTCTCAGCCAGTTCCAACAATCGAGGATCGTACTCTGGTTTGATGACGTAGTTATGCCCCTCCAGTTCCTTTAAATCTAAGGTTTGTTCCACCATTTCCCCATACTTTTCGAGATTGGTTTCGCATTCCTACACAAATATTTATAATAATGATGGGAGAATCAGTTGAATGAAGGGGTTAATTCTAACCTTAAGTGGCTTGAGATATGTCTCATCTACCAGAGAAATGCCACTCTCATCTTCGTCTGTTTGGACTGCTGTTAATGTTTCAACCATTCCTGGAAGCTGAGACGATGTACGGATCAAATTTCTTGTGGTAACCATGATCTATCTGTGTCTTTACCTTGAGGACGACCTGATATACTCGCACGACATCTTCTAATGAAGCTCTTGACTTAAGGAACCTTTTACAAATACGATTCAAATCAGGCATCGCTTTTAAAAATTCTTCCTATGACCAACAGTATTAGTGACTATAAAATTCTATGGATGAGTATATGCACATACCTGAAGAGTTCTGCGGTTATTGGTGTCCTCGACGAAAGTATGTACAAGGTTTTGTCGCTTTCCTGTCGACCAAACAATGATTCAGAGCAAAATCTAGCGACAGAAGGGAGGTATTCACTAATTTCATGAAGGTTGACAAGGGGTTGTTTAAGCCAAGTCCCCAGCAGTCGACTGCCTTGTGATGTTTTGCATTTGTTCAATATCCCGAAGAGCGTTGTATTTTGATTAGACCCCTGACAGGAGAGAATTGTGAGGTTCATGAACTAGTAGAGGAGAAAAAGCTCGACGAACAATCTTCCCAGGTCCTTCGACCAAGTTCAAAGCCCGTAACGCGCTTGCATCGAGTTTCATATATTGCGACAGATCGTGAGTGCGAATAGTGAACATTCCGTGGTTTGTAGGATCACCGAGCAATGAAAGGTAAAGAATCAGGGCAGACAAGGCAGACGGTGCAGTAGGAAGCCCGAGCTGGGCTTCGATCGATGTCCATGAGACAATATAATATGAGATTTAAAAATAAACATACGAATAGCAGCCGAGGAATCTAATAATTCTCTTGAACCTTTCAACAACCTTGGGAGGTCGCTTGGCAGGTTCTTTACGGTGAATTCACCTGCAAAGGCGTAAATAATGTGTTTCATAAAGTAGTATAGAACAGAAACGTACTCACTTGGTTTACGTTCAGTAACAACTACGTTACATCGATCCAACACCGCTTTCAGCTTGTTCAGGTCGATGTCTCTGTCGGTCGTACCCGTCGTCGTTCCTGTCGGGATGATAGCTTCTTTAACGGAAAGCTGGATTACAAGAGACTGGAGCAGAAAACGTTAGATTTCCCCCTGCATGTTCGCTGAGAAGCAACAGTACCTCAAGGTTTGAAAAAAGATCATTGTCCACAAAGTCAGCTACTCCAAGTTCGCGTGTCATTGTATCAGCAAAAGCTACGCCAACTGATCTGAGTTTTGTTTGTGAGCCCGATGCATCCAGTGGTGCTGTAGCAAGCTTTACGGCCATGACGATGGGGGCTGAAACAGAGTCGGAGTTGGCAAACAGGAGATCTTCCACAGCTTGTAGGTTTCCTGGAGATGCCTGTAATAAGGTAAGCTTGGGAATAAGCAGAGAACGAAATTCTTAAACCTCTTTGTCCAATCGAAATTTGACCGACTTCTTGCCTTGCCCTGCCTCTGGAACCCATATTTCTACCCGCAGTTGTTTGGTAGTCAGAGCTTCCCGAAGCAATATATGTGCTACCGAGGTCTTCAAACTGACACTCGGAAGCCCCGCTGCTCGTCCTCCCAATCCGAGGTATTTGATCACAGAGTTGGTGTGAAAAACATTTTGGGCGACGAATAATGCATCGGCCCCGTATGCGGCATAGAATGAGTCCCCGCCAGAGGTCCGACAAAAGATGCGGAGGGTCCCTGTTTCTGGAGACTTCGGGGGCAGTTTGGAAAGGAATGAAATGAATCCGGGGTCAACTTGTTCTGCGAAAGCCTGAGTGAGCGGCTAGAGAAAAAGTATATCAAACAAACCTAAATCTTGCTCTCCATCCTTGTCCTTCCCATACATTTGCGCCATCGAGAACTTGTTGACGTTCTTGGAAGTAAGTATTGAGGCAAGTTGGATTTAAAATAGTGTGATGGTCAGTCACGTGGCGTGATGTAACGCGCCAAAGTTAAAGGCTTGAGATTTGGACCCAATACTTATCTGCGCTTCTGGGGTGAATAAGCAATGGATGGGCTAATAAGTAATGGATAGGCACTAATAACTATTATTGGAAGTTATTTCGTGATTATCAACTGTGAAGACAAAAAAGGACGGTATTGGGCCTCGCAATGCGCACAAAATGCGCATGCACAGCGTATTAATTGAGATCGTTTTCTCCCCCAGTACACGACAGGATCTTATCAGCACTGGTACTAGCGGGAACGCAGAGTCCAAGTCCTGCTATAGTAGTAAGAGCAGATGTTAGTCTGAGTCAACAATCACACCCAAATTGAGGCCATGACCCATTCTTCAGGAGAAAACTGAGGACCCTCCTTGAAGAACAAAATCCAGGGCCAAGTTTCAGTCGCATTACGAGCGGGGGGGAAAGCCACCATCACAGCTCAATCGTCTCCTTGTGTTTGAATTTCCTTCCTGCCCGATCTGCAGCGCGGAACATGAACTGGTTTCCGTACAACTCGAACTGGATGTTCGGGCCGTCCAGAACCGTTTGTATAGCCTCCGCAGGGTGGTCCGATGAAGCGGGACGGGGTAGTGGAAGGTTCGTGTTGACATTGTGAGATGGAGATAATGTAGAATAGAGCGGGACAGAAAACGTGAACACCGAGTTTTGTTTCGGAAGAACTGATGCTGGCCATCAGGAAGTACAATCGGTGATGCGAGTGCTCTTACTTTTCAGTTTGTTGTCCCTTGTTACAACCTTGAAGACATTCTCCGTTTCATGGATTACAATTCCAGATAGACCTACGATGCACGGGTTTTTGCTTTGGGAAACTAGTTCAGGCATTAATACTGATCATGAGCTTCGGCTGCTCAACGTACTTGTCATGATAGAGCCATGGAAATCTGCTTTGAGGAGCTTTGGGTGCATCCCTGAAGCGTTGGGCATCTGCTTGGCTGCAGATTCGCAGGTAATGGCATGGGTGGGCTTCTGAGGTAGCCCAAGCAGTTCAGACATGTAGCCCATCCATAGCTTGTGAAGAGGCAGAAAAAGATGGAACCTGGCACAAAATAAGGACTTGAAGTAAATCAAATTCAAAATAACTCACTTGGCCTGACTTTCATCGAACTTCCAGACGCCCTTCTCTTTCGCCTCTTTCTTGCCGATTATCCCTAACTTTTTTCTCTCTTTTTCTTTTTTCTTCACTGCGCGCTTTGCTTCCAGCTCCTTCTTCGCCCGACTCTCGCGTGCAGGGTTTTCCAAGAGTATCTGGCGTCCCTTTACACGAGTGTTATACATGCCCATGGGGTCTGACGACAGTGATAGGTTTGACGCTACATATGTGGGGGTGAATGGATTTGCACTGCTGAATCGAAGTTTTTCTGACTTGGTGATATATTATTGATCTTGAGAACAGTTGAAGACTGTATAAACTAACCTGCTTGAGGAAAGGAAGCCGAGAATACGGGTCAAGCTGCGAGCCAGCCATTTGGTTGGAAGGGAATTGGCTGCACAGCCACACACGCGACTCTGCTCTCCTTCATCGGCAGTCGTTAGAGATTCTGTTAAACGGAGTATCCAGGTCCGTATATACCCTTTGGATCGCAACGCATGCAAACTGCTCAGTATTACCACGTTTCTTTACGACGGTCCTCAATTACATGCGGAACGGAATCAAAATCTCTCGATTCGTCTTCTTCCTTGCTATCGTCTTCGTTTTACTCGATACCACTGTCCCGGAGCCCCTTGGAGACCTAAAACTGACCCGGGACGAAGACACCAACCCAGAGCTCTCTCCAAATAACGGTGTATTAATAGGCGTGATGGATGCACCGGGGATCCCCGCAAAGACATATGAATATCGCTATCCTCAGGTGCCACTGGATGTGGACGGGTATCCAATTGGACCGGAGGGTTTGAAATTAGAGCAGGTCCATGTATACGTGCGACATGGTGCGTTCCCATAAGGCGTGCACGACTTACCCAGCTCACTCTTTCGGTTTCAGGCGAACGCGCCCCAGTTGGCGTTCGAATGAATGGACCACCCGCGAGCATACCAGAGCATTGGAAGATGTGCAGCACTGCTAACCGGTTCCGTGCTGCTGTTTCACGTTTACTCCATGACCCACAGCCCCCACAAGAGCATGGCCATGACGAGACACTAACCAATCACAAAGTCCTGGAAAAGAGAGACGGAACCCTTGGAGAAGGGGAATGGTATGTATTTCCATTCATGTGGCACAATTCGTATATCATAAGCCACTTTACCCATAGTTTTCTTGGAGAATTGACCGACCTCGGGAGGCAGGTATGGGTTTCCAGCTGAAATAGTTTCCTCATTCTGAACTGGCTGCAGTCCACATTTGCATTTGGCCGGGATTTGAGAAGGCTTTATGTCGACAGGTATGCCGTATCCCCATCTTGTTGTCCCAGGATTACATTGCCCACGCGTTGTAGATTAGGGTTTATTCCTGACACACTGTCAGATAAGGACCTTGTGTATTTCCGGTATACAAACTTTTACCCGACCATATCTCGTCAATCTCACTGCGAATTAGGTCCACGAATATACCACGTACCACAGAATCACTCCAACAAATCATACATGGTCTTTATCCAACGGATAAATGTCATCCCTCTGCACAGCCTCCCATTCTGATAAGGTACGCTATAGCTTTCAGTCCACATCGGTATATTTTTATTCCTTGGTTGTAGAAATGGAAAAGACGAAAACCTGATAGGCAACACCTATTCTTGCAAGCGCTTAGAAATCCTGCAAGTTAGTTTTGCCCAAGGTGCGTCCAGTATACCTCCGCCGGTCCAAATGCTCACATGTCAAAATAGCGGCTGCGCAAGCGTATAACCGAACGTTAGAGCACCTGGACAAAAAGATTTCCAAATACCTAAATGGCAATCCTATCCGCGTAGATGGAAAACCCAGAGCGTCTGGTGTGATGGATACCGTAAGTTAACAGAAGTTGTTATCTCGTTTAACAGATGCTTAATCCGACATAGATTCGAGCTTCCATTGCTCATGGAATCAAAGTCCCTCCGGAATTCGAAGATAAGAGTATAGTGGATGTCATTGTGCGCCAAGTATCCTCCACCCACAATACATCGACCCTAATATCTTTAGCACTAGGAGCGAGCTGTGGTCACCGAGTGGTTTGCAGGCAGGTCATTTCCAATCTACGATTTGTAAAGACGAAACTTATGCGACGTATTTAACCTTACAATGTAGGATGTGAGAGGCCATTCGAAAATGAACATGGGACGTTACACTTAAAGTTACCCCCTTCATAGATAAAACCGAGGAAGTTCGTCGACTCGCTATGGGTCCTTTACTTTCCGATATGACCCGGAAGATGCAGCATAAATCTGATTTGGGGAATTCTGACCCAACCAAGATCCTTGTCCACAGTACACACGATACTGCTCTCGCAGGTATGGCTGCAACGTTGAACGTCTTTGACGAGAAGTAGACAATATTTTCCTCTGAATTTGGATTTCTCGAGTTGACTGGATCTGATCCTAGATGGCCTGCCTTTACCGCCTCCATTACATTTGAACTGTTCAAGAAAGATGAGCCAGAACCCCAGTCAACCCTCCCTCAAAGTATCATCTCTCTCCTTCAACCCTCTTCCACTCCAAAACACTGTTCGTCCTTGCTTGATCTATTTATTCATTTCAGGATCTTGTGCTCATGTTCTTATCTCGACTCCAGATGTGCGTATGCGATACCAGAACAAGAACATGCTCCTCCCTATGTGTTCACAGAAGGGTGACCATCTAGAAGGCCACCCTGAGTTCTGCACGTTCGATGCCTTCAAGGCCAGAGTTAACGAACTAACGCCAGATAACTGGGACATGGAATGCTCTCCTGCCGGTCGAGTTCTATGAGGCACCTGACGGAGACAATTTCCCTCGCGTGCTTTATTTGTTGATGGGCACCTCCTGTGCAAGATTAATACCATCTTGTGTGCTTTAGCTTTCGTTTTTATTGTGTAGTTTGGAGCTCCTGTTATTGTGCTGGTTACATTACGATGGAATTGTTTCATTGGAACCTTTGATTGTTACCTCATTGACAGACTGCAAACCGCAGACCTCCAACAAGATTGGGTATCATGCTACTAGATTAACATTCTGACTCATCGCGTGACATCCTTCACATTTTTTTCCGTGATTGCATCGGTATAAGTAGTCTGCTTTTCGTTTAGCGATAACTACTTACTTCTTTGGATATAGATGTTCGTCCCAAAGAGAGAGCCAAATCTGAATATTTAGTATGTTGCTCTGGCCCCCCCTTTTATGTCTCTGAAAGCCGATCCATCGAATGTATGTCCTGGAAGAAATTCGGCGGGTTGACGGGGTCGGGGCCCGGGCGCTGCTTGGGTGACTTTCCCAGTCAGCTATTCGTAGCAAGGGAACTGAAATACTGACCTTTCATCGTAGAATGGAGGACCCATATACAGAATGTCGAATTGATATGTGGGATCGCCCCACTCCGCACTGAATATCCACGGACTCACCTTTACGAATTCCCTAACTTCCCTATGAAAGTTCCACCAGGAAGCTTAAGGTCGTTCACATTCGAAATCGAAGACTTCCAGGGAAGAGATTCTCAT
>Ga0307509_10003234_pt1 | contig 25148 bp, 30 predicted proteins | sample 10_EM_MG_FD_202245 | JGI IMG/M metagenome (GOLD analysis project Ga0307509, IMG submission 202245) | Populus trichocarpa ectomycorrhiza microbial communities from riparian zone in the Pacific Northwest, United States - 10_EM | ecosystem: Host-associated > Plants > Roots > Unclassified | place... | reverse complement strand
CGCCATCCCAACGCTGGTGCGGGAGGGGGGTGTTGGCTTGTCCTTTTGAACTCAGAATCCTAAGGTAGGGTAACTATAGGTCTTTATTCACTAATGGAAGGCTAAGCCTTCCGGTATGCCTAACAACCACCAGTTTGATTAAGAGACAATATTGATACTTGTTGCAAGACCACAACCTTACCTAGGGAGTGGTTATATCAACTTACTTTAAAACAAACCTCTAAACTGTTCTTGGATTTCAATTAACCTTTTTCTAGCTTATTTATCCGTCTGTCATCATCTTTATCAACAGGTTATCATATTAAAGGGAATCATATGAGACTCTAGAAAGATTTACAAACATAGATAGGTCTTCTAAGCTGTAGGACATATAATATGACTTGCACAGAATGTCTATTTTTCAGTATAGTAATTAGACAAAAGGTACAATTGGGTAGTATGGGAAGTTACAGCTAAATAAATAAAGACTAAGTTTAAAATATTATTTTTATAAAATATTAGCTATTGAGTGTGTATTTGTAGGAGTTAGCAGAAAGCTGTATTCTTGTTCAGGCCTGAGAAAGGTAGCTGGTCAGATTATGAATTTGGCTCTAGGAGGTTGTATTCTCACCAGTCCTATCATTTATCTTGAGGTCAGTATACATAGACTACAGCTGATAGTTTGTCCTTTTGAGACTCTTAGAAAAGATCATATCTAGGAATGTATGCACTACGGAAACTATAAGAGATTATAGTCCTAGCACTTGAACTTCTAGTAGTAGTCATGTTGATATCATTGACTGCTGTGTGTATTCCTTTTACTTCATAGAATATTACTAATACAATCTCCTGCCTTACTTTACTATTTCCACTATTTCCTCACTATTCACCACTTTCCACAATACTCTCCGCCCTTTCTTCCCTCTGAACTAATAAGTCTTACCTTATAGGGCCAACAGTCCTGTCTACAGACAGTAGTCCCCCCATAGGACCCTGCCAGGACCCCTAATAGATGGACATACTGGGAGAGGGTAATTAGGTCATTGTCTAGGTAGTTTAGCAGCCAGTTAGAGAAGACAGGCAATGAAATACTATGTAAGTCAACAACTGTTGGGCTCTAGAAGGAGTCCTGTAATTGATAGGGAAAAGTTTTAGATTCTTTTAGGCTAATTTGGTCACTTTGTTGCTGAATACGATTAACTTGCTTTATGAAAACTCAGATAGGTTTAGTAGTAATTATAATAGATTAGTGGAAAGTGCTATGCCAGGAAACTATAGAGAATTATTTTATAAATATGTAACTTTAGACATTTTCTGTACCTGTTATAGTAGCCAGTGAATAGGCATATCATAAGATATCAATTATTGTACTATGCAAGATATTATAATACAACACTCAAAGATTTTTGTCAAACCAAATACACTATACAGTATCTGTAGATAGCAACTTATCACAATATCTATCAGTAAAATCAACCTCCCTAAGTATTCAAGTTGGTAATTGATAGTAGCGAAAACTAAAAACAGTAAATACTTCTTGATACCTTCTAAAGAATCTAATCAACCCAAACAGTTCATTTCTGTACAAAGTATAAACTTGTTATTAGAACATGAAACCTTGTTCCGGGGCAACAATATGAAATTCATAGACTGTCACCTGATTTCCACTTTTCCTATCACTAATGCAGTATCAAAATAAAACCAACACAAGTAGCAATTCCAAAGAACCAACACAAGCAGCAACAATAAAAACCCAATATCAATATCAACCAAAGAAACTCAATACCAGTAGCTATATAAAAACCTACCATGCATGATCTCAAAACTGCTTTAGCTTCACTTCTCAGAATCACTTTAACTTCACTATTTCTTACAACTATAAATGCTCAGTTGGTATTATACAAGCAAGTATTCCATAGCTTCAAAGGATTCTGATGAAGTCTATCTTTCCCAGAATCCTTCAAGCTTGAACAAACTTCCCAAATAGGGTGCATAACATGCTTTTGGCTTCTATATACTTGGTTACTCAGATATTTACCTAAATATTTAAAATATTAAGTATTTCTGGAAGCCCTTCTTAATTTAGTACAAATTTGATAACTTGACATTGACAGTTGTGATTATTGCTTACTTAAGTTCTTAACAGTCTTTGGCAAAAATCCATACACATTCTTAAAATCTGCATAATCACCTCACCATTGTACTATCCTAGTATTATAGAGAAAAGCATCTGTGTTGACATTTCCACCATTCACAGAGTCATTTCCAATGTCAATTATGGCATGGTCAGTCCCTGTTAAACTTTCAAACTCTTCTCACTTGAGTTTGCAAATCAAGCAGTAACGGTACAGCCTATACACTTCAAGGACTTAGGATAGATCCTCTACCTGATATTGTTAGGTGACATTTTCACCTGTAGGTTTTTCATTCTCTGTCTCTTTTCTGTTATAAGACCTTTTCATTCCTCCTATCCCTCTAATCAATTCTTCCAGCTTGGCTAGTAGTTGGTCATTCCCTAGACCACAGATATTTCCAATATAGGGGTCAATATGAAGGTCTTCAACATATAAAACATCTGTCCAAAGTGCTTTGAGTAGCGAGCTTCTTGCCTCTATCTTAAGTGCCTTCTTCTCCCCTATTTCAGATTCAGAAACAATTATTGTATTGCATTTAGTATCATTGAAATCAGTTCCAGATACAGGCTTCCATTGTGGTTCTTGATTAGAGCTTTCTCTGTTACATGTAGTCTTCCCATGCTGGCTCTATCCTTATCTTATATCTGTCTGTTAGACATTCTCACTACTTTCAGACATTTCTGATATACAGAAGTAGTAGTCAGGTATACGAGTATTTCCGTGGATGGTGTTTCCAATAGACTAACCTAGTAATGTTAAAATAGCCTTTTAACTCACTCACTATACCTGAAGATTGGGTAGATAAAATTTGTCCCAAATAGCTGTAGTGTAATATTCTTGATGAGTGAAGAGCAAATCATGAAGAAAACAAAGCCCAAGAGGGGTAAAGAGGAGACCCAATTGTAGTGTGGTTATACCTAGATTTTGTATATCTATGTTGTCCTCCTGTTGAGAGTTGTATCTAAATAAATCAAACAAAGGCTTTTATAGAAAACATTATCCTTGCCAAGCCCTGTTTAACTAAGCAGCCAAAATAGGTGATCTATTCTCTTCTGCCCTTTCACTTGCCCTAGACCCCATCAGTACAGTACAGAAGCAATAGTGTCATGAGAGAATAAAGAGAGTATAATGAAAATAAGCTTGTAGACACAATTTCCTATAATTATACACCATGACCTGTAGATACATATGACCATAGTTTCAGTATGGTCAAAGTATAAGTATATCCTGCACCTTCACCGTCAATATCCCTTTATCATACATTTTATGTAACCCAATTCTAGGTGCTTTCCCTTGGAATTTCCAAACAACTCACTGTTCCACTCTTCTAACTCAAGATGGGTAACCTTCCTCTCATGTATGTCTATAAATGCCTAGTAGGCATTGTACAATGGGGTGTTTCGCTCTCTTATATGATTTTCATCAAAGCCATTTTCCCCAGAATCCTTCAAGGCCTGAATGAAGTCACCAAATAGGTGGTAAATATTTATGCTCCTGCTTTTGTATATAGACACTTAAACACCAGCATGAATGTTTAGAACCTTCATAGTCTCTGGAAAGTCTTGCTAACTTAGTACAAATACTAGTCTATAGCATAAATTTAACATTGACAGTTGGAACAACTATTACTTAAAGTTCCCACAACCTCTGGCAACAATCCATAAAGTGCGGTGTAAGCCGGTGCCATATCTCCAAACTTGTCGCGCTTGAACGTACTGATAACGCGCTGGCGGGGCAGCCTGTACGACTCCAGGGACTGGGTGAGTTTGCGCACTTGCTCTTCTAGGGCGAAAATTGTATTGTTTTGCTTTTCCATTTCCTCTGCATTCTCGTCCAAAGTTTTCGATAATCGAACCCGGGGGGTTAGAAGGGGAGGGATTCTTTAATGTCTTAGTAAGCAAAAATAGTAGGAACTCTTGAGGGAATTTCTATCTTCGACCCAGCTGTGTAAGTATTTACAGTATTGCTCAGAAGCAGGGGAGGCAGAGTCCTGGTGCCAGTTTATTTGCTTCTGCTACGTTTGCTTCTTTTTCCTATCATTTTATTAGTTTATTTGCTTTTAACTGCCTTCAAATATCATTGCTTACCATTTTATTGGAAGGGGTTCTATCTTAAACCCCCGGTTCGAAAAAGCGCATTCCCAGCCCGTTGATCACTTTTGATCGAACCCCCCCTTCGTTGCAACCTTGATCCATAGCGCCTAGAGATATGTGCTTACTCAATCTCATCATAATGGTTAGTTCCGCAACACGTTTAGGAACAACCTTTTTCCGTAGGTTTCTCCGATGCGGTCGTTTCGAAATTCCACCATCTGGGGTGGGGTAACGTTTCGAGTCCACAGAATGAGACTGTTAAACTCGGCCTCCCTCCACCAAGTAGCCTCTTTGCCGGAAACAATTGAAGCCCTATGGTTCATTGCTTCAATCATATGTGGGTGCCCTAAATGCATTGTCAGAAAAGGTTATGAGAAATTAAGGCTGATAGAAATAAATCTGCATACCTAGTAGCTGCCGCCATCTGCCACTGCATGCCATACAACATCGTAAACGCCCCCGGATAGTCTATCGGCTTATGCCTCAGGAGGCAGACATCGGTAACAACATTGCCCTTGTGGGCAATGGCGTTCCCCGTGGTAATCGTAAACGGACCTCCCACTCAGCCCAACTTCTTCTGGCGGAGGAACGTAGCAAAGAACTCACTAGATCCAGTCGTCCCGTCCGTCCAAGACGGCGTGAGGAACGACAAAGGAACTTGAACGGTCTCATCCATCCATCCTTAGAGCCGGCCGATAAGTATAACAGTCACGTGCCTTATCCAGGCGCACCCTAACCAGAACCCTCACCAATTTTTTCTTATCCGATCCACGTGACTGTCATGCCTGCGGCCACAGCTCTCAATGGGACGACGCCAAGGCCGTCCGGACGACAAAGACCAGGACCTAGCCTCGGCCCGTCGACGGCAGTCCGACTGCCACCCCTGGTATGCCGCTTTGGCACCGCCTCTTATTTTCCTCTTTTCTATTTTCCTCTTTTCTATTTTTATTTCCATTTTTAACATTAACTTATTTGAGTGTCAGTATTTGTCTCATTGACTAATTTTGCGCGTCCGTAGTCGACGGCCGTGGACGGGCCGTCCACCCCGTCCAGGACGACGCCAAGGCAGTCCGTCCTGTCCAAGGACGAGACAGTCTCGTACGGTAGATTTGCTAATTCATTCGTTCACTTGGAGAGGAGGAGGTTTTGTTTCTTTTTTTTGCGAACTTGCGGTTATGGTATCATGTAGCATACTATTGCAGGGTTTGATACGGTGTCTAAGTTAGAGGTAAAACTACGGTGGTAGGTAAGTAGAGTGGAATCACGGATTATCATACGGTGCGTATGCTTTTGTTAGTTCGCTTTGTGTACGAGGTGCTGTGACTTGCTACAACCTTATCGCCAACTATAACTACCGGTAGCAGATATCATCATTATCCAATAGTTCGTAGCATCATACTGTATCAATCGTTTTTTTGCCCTCACACCCTCAGCACTCAATCCCCCCAATCCTTCCTTTGAGACCCCCCCCCCTCCTTCAAGCGCAGAAAAAAAAGGAAGAGAAAAGAGAAAAAAAAAAAAGATTAGACAAGAAATTCAATATGGTCCGCCAATCCCACCCCACGCATGATATGAATTTTTTTGTTTTATACAATGTAATGTAGCTCAATGGAGGTAGTAACAAAAAAAAGAACACCATTTCCCAATTCGCCGCTCCCACCTACCGCAACAGACAGACCGAAGTAAAGGAAGGAAATACGATGAAAGAAGAAGAAAGAAAAAGCAAGGAAATCCCAAACATGATGTGACTATCCAAGGAAGAACAACTAGCCGAGGGTAAAGTAAAGAGCATACACCGAAGACAGACAGTAGGTGGAAGAAAGAATGAAATGAAGAAGGAAAGAAAGAAAGTAAGCGGGAAAACAGGAAAGTGGGAAGGGAACAAGAAGATGGAAGAGGATGGTGAAAAAAAGAAGAAAAAAAAAGGCCAAGTTAATTGTACATCCGATTTTAACTATTTTTTTTATATATAATTTTTTTCAACAGGGAGCATCTCACATTACAATGAAACCCTTTATCCTCTTGCTCAAACCCGATGATGCTACTGCAACAACTCATCCGTGGTACGACGTTTTTTGTGGATCGTCTCGGGATTAGCCTCCTCGCCGAACCTCTTCGCGTTCCCCTTGTCGTGACTAGTGTTCTCCGTGGTGGAGGAAGAGCCAACGTTGCCGCCAATGTTGATACCGGAGAGGCTCGGAGACTCTTTGCTTACGATTTCTGCCTGTGGGTGAGGGGCGGTGGAATTGCCGGTCATAGCTGGGTCGATGTCGAAGATTGGATTGTTGGCCATGTCCTCCCAGCGAACCATATCGTGGGACGCCTCTTGTCCGCTGCCTTGCGCTGGCTCTTTCCTGTTCCCCTGGGCAACGGCGAGGAATTCCTCCGTAATTTGCTCGAGGGTGGTGCCGGTGAAGCCTTCGTTCAGAGCAGGGTCCAGGGCAAGGGTCCCAGGTGCGGGTGATTGGTCGGAAGAGGTAACGGGGGTGTCTCCTGTTGCCCAACCTGTTGAGAGGTGACCTGCGAGGAGGCTCTGCATTAGAAGAGATGTGTTATCGCCTTTATTCGGTCCTTCCAATCCTACACCACGGCGATCCTCCAATTCCCCGTTAGCTTCGATGGGATCAGCAGCCTTTTCTTTGACGCTAGAACTTGATCGAGGGGGTTTAGGGCGCTGTCGAGGCCGAGCTTTAAACCCAGCTGATTCGTATCGATCCGGGAAAGCATTGCGAAATCTAGACCGGTTAAAAAACGCATCACCAAAGGCAAATATTGATCGATATACCTGTCGCGAAGGTCCGTCCCTCGACGGTGGTTCAGCTGAAGGTCGGGGTCGCTCTGGATTTTGGACCATCCTGCTCCGTGCTGCGCAAGTTAGTTTTGAGAATATATAGTTTTGGGCGGAGGAGCTGTTGAATGGGCTACATGCCGAGAAGAAGTACGAAAGCGCAATACATACAATATTGAAACCATGAAGAAGGCGTTCATCTTCCTCAGCAGTGAACTCTCTTCTCTCACGACGTTGAACCTTAGGAAAGCTATTGGGAACACCAAGCTTTTCAAGAACCTCGACATGGTGAAGCTCAGTTTTTGTAGTCTTCTTCCTGCCCTTTTCGCCTTCGACCTTGGGGGTCTTGGATGGTAGAGGGGCAACGACAATGGTATCACCTTCCGGTGTAGGACCGGGTATCCGCTCGGTATCCTCCCCAGACTCAAGATCGTTAGGCTTTCTGTATTCTTTGGGAAAACACGTGCGAAACCTGTTCGTCTCATGGTTAGAAAGGGAAAGGGAAAGAAAAAACCCCTGCGCAAACAGTCGAGCGTTTCAGCGACGAACCTATCCTTCAGATCTACGGACGAGCGCCCATTGAAATGAAATCTCGGATCCTCAAGAACCTTTTTCCAATTCCCCACACCATGCTAAAATAACGCAGTAGAAATCAATAACACCATTGTGCATGAATTTGGCACGCGGCATTGACTTACTGTATGACACCCCTTGATAAGGTCATTCGTTTCCTCCTCCGTCCATTTCCGACGGACTCGACGATTAGATGATTTTTCGCCGGGGGTGGAATTTTTGTTTCCAGCCCCACTTTTAGGAGTGCGAACTTCGGACGGTGGCATAGCTGATGGGAGCAGTGGAGGGTATGAGCGACCACCTGGAGTGGTGACCTGGTCTTGGCGGTCGTTGTTAGATTTTGCTTTATCCATTGATTTTTCCTTCTCCTTCGGAGCAGGTGTAGATTTCGTGGAATTCATTCGGACGTTTATCGAGTTTTGAATGGGCTCCGCTTGCGACTCCTGACGCGAATGGTCATTGGGCGACTCCCGGGAGTGGAGTTGAAGATGTGGTGGCTGCTGTTGCTGCTGTTGCTGCTGCTGCTGCTGCTGCTGCTGCGGGGGTTGTTGCGCCTGTGGCTGTGATTGCTGTTGATTAGGTTCCCTACGTCCCTGTTGATACTGTGAGGAGCTATAAGCGTCCTGAGAAGTTGACGGCTCGAGAGGGAGAGGGCGATCTCTAGGCTGGGTGTCAGATCCTAGAGGAAAGGGAGGAACATCGCGGATTGGAGGCAGATTAAGAGCATCCAAAAGGCGCCTAGTCATATCCATGATGACCAGAGTGGAGGTAGTGGTGGAAGCGACGAATTGAGTGTTGGCAGAATGTGCGGTGCGGAGCGAGGAAACGAATGGAGGACAGCAAGGAAAATACTGCAGTGATGGTGGTGTTAGAGATTGTGGGGGTGTAGGAAGGACAGTGGTGCTTGTCCACAATGGTCCAAGAAAGAAGAGGGTTGTCTGCCGCCTGACTAAGCGATGGGGAGGAGCTATTAGCGATATGGTGCAACCAAGCCAAAAAAAGAATTAGTTGCAGGACAAGGTGAATGGGAACGAAGAGCAGCACCCTACACCCTACACCAGTTGCCTTATGAGGGGGGGTATTTGAGTGGAAGGAAGAGTTGGCGATGGGAGGGGTAAAGGCTGGCGGGCAGCTATAGAGTGTGGTCTATGACACGGGGTATAATATTTTGCGATACGAGGGTCTTTACACTACCCCTACTATAAAATGGCGAGGTATTCGATGATCGACACGGCGCGCAAACCGGGAATGGTATTACGAGCTACGAGCATATTTGAGTACGAGTAAGAATGGGCCCTCCTTCTCGATAAGTTATCCGCCCACAGGACGCACAACATCCCTATTTAATGCCGCACAAAAAGCCACTTCTCCACAGACACGGCAAGCCACCTGCTACCAGCCACTACCCGAGTATTCCGAGCATCCTAAGCTCCGAGCTTTTCTACTAACTTCGCGGTGGGACTTCGACGAGGTCGCCCCATATGTACTGTATAGGGTCTATTATTATCTCCTCTTATTTACGCCACGTCACGTTATCATGGACCTGTTCAGAGAGATATCTTGCATAATATAAAGTTATTCGAATATGGATCTCCCTCACTGTGCAGTGCCATACCGTAACCGCCCCAGACAGGGTAAGGTTCATGAATTCGCCTCGTACTTATAGAACTCCACGACCCCCATCCGTCAGCGAAATCCCATAACCATAACAACGCCCCAGATAAACCCCACCGGTATCTCAGCATGTACACGCTTCCAACCTTCTCCTATATAATCTATGTTATCATTGAACCCATCTCCACGTACGTACTCGAGTACAGCCAAAACTCCTGAACCGCCATGTCCGTTTGACACTCGTTTGAGAAAATTCTAATGCGAAAGGGCTTTCAGGCTTTCAGGCTTCCTGTACATCATGATGTCTCCGGACGCCTTTCTTGCTGAACAGATACCTTCGGCCCCTGAGCAGATGCCCGCCATTTCTCCAAATGTCAGGGCCAGTATCCTGCAACTAGCGAACTGCTATCTGCTGCTCTCAATGTGCTCCACCGCCGTTCTTAGAAGTACCACGGAAAAATGTGTCGTTAGGAGGTTTCTCTTTGCATTGCTGCTCGGGGATATTGGGCATGTGTTCGTTATATCCTTACTCGAGTACCCTAGGCCAATATTTGGATAATATGGTGCTGTACACAAGGCTGACGTGTCGTTCTCGGAGGCTCCGCCAGCTACTTCACCTGTGTTGCTGTCGGCGCGGACTACCTCCTTAGCCCCTCTCAATGGAATCTTCTCACCCATGGGAATATCACTTTCACTGTACGAGCCGGCTCCCAAATTTACTGCCTTTGACAAGCTTGACTGATCTTCCAAGGTCTTCCTATTCCTCTCACGGAGCATTTACCTGCTTGGCTGGGGTGGAAACACAGACCCCCAGCTCATTAAGACGAAGAGCAATTGACAAGATGCGTTATCCGGAGCCTCCATAATCTACCATGAGAACTCCTCGAATAAACTGACCCTGCGCCAGGATGTTGGAGTTGTCTCTCTTTGTAAAGTCTGATTTTCCCTTTTCCTTTTCTACCGGTATTTCGCTTGGGGGGGGGGACGGATTTTTTTTAGCGTGTTTTCTTCCCTTTTCTAGAGGAGGAAATTTTGGACTGTCATGTCTGGCACATGCCCGTTTATTCGAGTTCTTACGATACTCGTAGATACCCCTTCCCTCGCGGTCCAGAAGAGTAGGATACCCGGACCGACAAGAGCATTGAACAAGCTATTATCTCACTACTCGAGTACCGGTAGAGTGCATATCATCCTGTGCCCATACATGCTAGTGCCAATGCCATGAAGACAATCTAAGACTAACGTTTTACCTTGAATCACGTGATTTTGATGCCATCGGCTCGCATGCGGCCGAGGCGGGACACTCGGGCCCAAAGCCTCCCGTACCGTACCCACACCCGTGCCTTTCCCATACCCGCGCCTTTCCCATACCCGTACCCTAAACCTGGATAAACCCAACCCTGGGAGATATCGCCCAAAGTTTGAGCGAATACGGTGAACACATGTTGTTCGCGGTGACAATATGGATGTGGTAGTTGTGGGTAAGGCTGCAGTACAGTAATGTTTCCCATACAAATACCGATAGTACCACAGCACAGTTCAGGCACTGCACATTGTCGCACTGCTGGTGTTCCGAAATGTCTTGAATGTGTCTGGTGTCTGTCGGCTTCAGGTCCCGCGCTCCGGTGCTGCGCTTACCGTATGGCGTGAGCAGCCCTAACGTAACCAGCTTCCTGCTGCCTAGACCCCCACAAGATAGCCGTGCCCGAATTATTCCTTCTTTTTCGTACGATATACTCGAGTAGTAGCACAACGCTGAACGTATTGAGTAGAGAAAGAAAAAAGAAAGAAGAAGAAAAGAGGAGAGCGCCCTCCTGTTCAACTTATTAGAGTACTTGTGCCGTACTGTACTGTACGGTACTGGCGGGGATGGCCATCTCATCAGCTGGCGGTAGTTCTAGTTTGGCTTAGTTCGACAGGTTAACATTTATTCAAATTTTTGGTACTAACTACCAGGAAGCATACCCATCCGGGTCCTCTATCAGGTTAACAGAATTGCGAAAAGATCCAAGACGTCTAGAAGGCTACCGTTTCAAGAAAGCACTGACCCTTCTTGGGAACCCTTGCCTTTGCAAGCGGTCAGGGATTTAAGGCCTTGTCGTAGCTTGCGACTTGCTTGGGTAAGAGATCTTCCCGAACTTCTTCTTCAAGCGCCCAAGTCCTCTCTTCCGTGAAGCGAACTGTAGCATTTCCTCAGCCTGAATAAAAGCCTGAGTTATTAATAACTTGACGTGGGTATAAGTGGCGGAGTGCGCCCCGGCCGGCTTGATGCCGGCCGAGAGAAAGAAAGAAAAGCGGTGGATCATTCTTAGGCTCAGATGAGCGTCCAATTGGCTTTGCCATTAACAGACGGAGTCTGGACTTTGTTTTGATTCTGTCTTGTCTTGTCCTGTCGATAGAACACCCCCCTCAATTAGCTGGTCAGTGCCGCAGGCCAATCATTGGCTCGGAGGCACGAATGATAGAGTAGCGGATAGTCTAACCGGCTCCCAAGGATGAGTTGGACTTGAGGTGCAGCTGCGTCCGCACAGTTCTCATCTCTTCATTGTGTGATGCCCCAAGAACGATGCCTGCCGACGACAGAGCAACCGGAGCCATTTTAGGAAATTGTTTTCCGATATGCCTTGAAGGGCGTTGTCGCAGTTTGACCCCCACTGAACAGCAGAAGGGGAGGGCTGGTTGGGCATTTCTTGGGGTTCCTGATGCTCGGGAGGGTATGGGAGCCTTGGGGACACAGCTGCCAGTACGCTCTATCGACCATCGGTAAGAGCAAAAGATCAAATTTTTCCCGGAGGCATGGAAATGTCTTTTTGGATTCCCCACCCCTTCTTCCACTGACTGTATTTTTAGGGTCTAAAGTCTACTGCCAGTGTGGTGTTGTGGAAGACGAACGGGAAGTTGGTCTTGGCTACATATCCTCTGCAAAGAGATCTCCAGGTGTTGAGAACCTGGCTCCTGATCATTTCCAAATTAATTTCTTGTGTGGTACTGTAGGGGGTCTGCCCGATTCGATGGCTGGAAAGGTGCCTATGAGAGTCCCCAAACTTCACACTCTAAACCGACCAAGAACCTTGTCTGGTAGGAGCTCCCGACGATATCACGGTACCCCGCTCCCCGGCATGTCGCTTAAATTTATATATCATACTGCTGATGCAACCCTCCCGTATGCTAGATGTCGGCATCCTCTAGCAGGGTGGGTCTCGGTGTGTCGGGGTAGACGGCGACTATTACAATTTATGAGGGGTATTATAAACTGAAAGTGAAGGTTTGTCCTATCCAAGGCTTTGGGGTATCACGGGTTGTTGCAGGAGAGGAGAAGGGTCTCCACAATTGTTGTCCTGAGGCGAGAAGGAAGCACTTTGTATGCTCTCCAGGCACCGGCGCCAAACACATCTCTTGCGATCCAATTCATGATTGAGAATTTTCTGAATCTGTCATGCCCCCCCTTTCGCGATGGTTCTGGTTTAGTGGGGAGACTTGTAACAGCGGTTCTTCCGCCGGAGAAAGGTCTGTCGAGCTATAACGAAGTATGGTCGGGGTAGAATTTGCGGGAGGATCCGGTAATCGTAACACTACATTAACTATTACACACCGACAAGTGTGCGGGGGGGGGGGGGTTCATGGCACATTGTTTGCCTTGTTTTCTCCGTTTTTTCCTGCATGCCCTGTCTACTGTTTGCACTTTCTCACTGGATATCATACGGTAGGTTACAGCGAATGATGGGGCGTGAGGAAATGATTCGTATCATACGGTATCATACTCATTTTGTTATTCCGGATTTTCCTTTTTCGGGTGGGATGGTTAGGGTTAGGGTGGTGGTACAGTAATTGTGGAACTCTCAAAAGTCCGATGGGACCATGTGCTACCGGTTCCCCCCTTTTGGGACGCATGGTATGTAATTGTGCAGCGAAAAAAAGAAGGAAACTTTCCTTCTGCCCGTCCCAACTCTGTTCCCGGAGAAAAAAAAACCCCTAACCCCGTCCCTGCAAAATATAATTCTTTCCGAGAGTCCGGTAATACTTGTAAGCTAATTGTCAAATGACTGCAACTTCTCCACCGTCAGCTCTTCCCTCGCACCTCCTCCTCCTCCTCCTACTTGTTACACCGCTCATCTGTGTCATTTCGCACCCTCCAAAACTACGCCCCCAACTGCTTGGATCATTGCGCGAACAAACACCCTCCTGAACCACCCAACAATCCCCCACCCCCCAACAATCATCCCAATCATCCCAACCATTAGACCCCTTCCCAGCCCTCCAGGGCCCTGGAGCTTGGTCCTCCTCTGCTGCTATCTTAAAGGTGGCGAAATTCCTTGAAAAACATCATACAAACAATCACAATGAGCACCATGTCACTAGCCGAGTCCCAGCATGATGTTGCGCCAAAGGAAATCCTGAACCGTCCGAGAAAGAATACAACATTCGAGCAATTGGATCGCCCTGGCTCAGTTCGCGTAAGTGGGCTTCCAATCTAGGACTCCTCCACCGCTCACTGCTAATGGGGAGTGTAGATTAATGTGCAAGGAGCTTTCATAGTAGACGATGATTCTTCCACTCCTCCTCGAAGCGGCTCCCCTCCACGTTATACTGGACCCGGCGAAACCAAAGACATTCGTCTGCCACATCACAAGACTGGAGTATCGCACATTGCTGTTGACGTAAGACCTATCGCTCTGTGTAGCCCCTTTCAGACGCTAACATCTTTTTCTCACAGATTGGTGGTTCATTGGCAAAATGCGTCTATTTCACACCAGACCCCAATGGCCAAGGTGGAAAGCTGAACTTCAAGAATTTTGAAACGCAACATATCGATGACTTCATTAGCTTCATGGGTAGCCTTGTCAATGGAAAGCGCTCGGGACAGGACGATTGTCTGGTGAACAAGAAGGATCGTTTGCACATCATGGCCACCGGCGGAGGCGCATACAAATACTACGACAAAATTAAGAAGGCATTAGGTGTTGAAGTCTATAGGGAAGACGAGATGGAATGTTTGATAGTCGGTGAGCGCGCGCGCGCGCGCGACAGCTTTCGCCCGGCTTCAACCTTGGGTCTAATTGGTTTTTAGGCCTTGATTTTTTCATCACAGAGATTCCCGACGAGGTTTTCACATACAGTGAAGAAGACCCTATGCAATTTGCCGAACGACGAGTAGACATCTATCCCTACTTGGTTCGTATTTTCAACGCTTCTCACGCCATGTAATAGCTTCTAATTTTCGTCGCTATAGCTGGTGAACATTGGTTCCGGCGTGAGTATGATCAAAGTTTCGGGCCCTCAACAATTCGAGAGAATTGGCGGATCATCAGTACGTATCCCGCCTTCGTATCTTGCGAGCGTCACCACTTTCAAGTCGCAAAACGGCTCACTTTTGTTAGTTGGGGGGGGGGACCCTATGGGGTCTTCTATCGCTCCTGACATCGGCAAGATCGTTCGATGGTAATACCTGTCCACCACCGAGCTCAGTGCAACATAAGCTGACTCTGCTTCCGCAGAAATGTTGGGAATGGCTGAAAAGGGCGACAATTCCAAGGTTGACATGCTCGTCGGAGACATATATGGCGGTGGATACGGGAAGATAGGTCTGAAATCCACCACTATCGCCAGTAGTTTTGGCAAGGTTTTCAAGAAGCAAGTAGAATATGGCACAGAATACTGTCCGGAGTCTTCCACCGCCACCAACAGCAGCGGAAAGAACCGAGGCTTCGAGCCCGAGGACATCAGTCGGAGTTTATTATACGCAGTCAGGTGAGTTACTGGGCTCACGGGGCGATGACTATCCGACTCAAGACATAACTGACAATACCTAGTAACAACATTGGTCAGATTGCATACCTGCAAGCTCAGAACCATGACCTTGAACATATCTACTTTGGCGGTTCCTTTATTCGAGGTATGACCCTGGCGTACCCTGCACTTCAATTTTCTCTCCTAATAGCCTCCAGGCCACAAACAAACCATGAACACCCTCTCCTATGCCATCAAATTCTGGTCCAAGGGCGAAAAGAAAGCCTACTTCCTCAGGCATGAGGGCTACCTTGGCTCAGTTGGCGCATTCATTCGTCGACAACCCAGGAACTGGGGCCGTCGGTACAGTGCCGGTGATGAACACCCGTATCCCGGCATCCGCTTCGACGGTGAAGAGGCTTGAGCACCACTTCTTTCTTTCTTTCTTTAAAACAAATATATCATTAAGTTAGAGTGTTTTTTCTTTTTGTTTGATGGGGAAATAATCCGTTGTTTTTCGGCGTTGGCATGCTTACCTAATCTCGGCGATTTCTTTCCTTTTTTTTTTCTTCTCACTCGCAAGAATGAAATTACTCGGCCGCACGATAGGCTAGCAGATTGCCTGCCTGCCTACCTGCCTGCCTGCCTACCCAGTAACACCTTAGTCCGACATCTTTGTGTGTATGTGTAAATGGAACATGTGAGCTTAATTGAGGCACAATAGAGCAGATAATATTATATCTATGAGTTATCATGTCAAGTTTATGCAAGCTCACTAAGATGGCTACGGTTTCCAACAACACGATACAATAACATACCTGGGATATCGAATAAATGAATGCATGGATGAATGCTCGAATAGCTTGAATAAATGCCGGTCCACCTGCCCCCTTCCTGGCAAGCACGGCCATAGCGACCAACATGAGGCCCGAGCGATAGACGGACCGACAAACAAGTACCGGTAGAGAGGCGGGCAGGTGGACAGGTACCGGAGAGCGCGTGATCAATAGCGACAAAGTTTAATAGCGCGGGAAGTAAGGGGCAAGTCCCGGGGATAGCGAACAGGGTCAACATTTATTGCAAGCCGCAAAAGGCGCTGCAGAAGCAAAGCAATGGCCCCCTTTTCCCTCCATCCATCCATCCTTCTTTCCGCACATAACTTGCCGAGGGGTTTGATGAGGGGTTCGATGGTTGGGTGAGTGAGTGACATGATGTGAAGCTAGTTACCCTGCAATACTGTACATTTGCCAAGCCAGATTGGCCAGATCATGCCTCGGGCGCCAAGCCAGCCAGCCAGACCCTTGCCCCGGGACAAGCGAGCTATCAAACCGAACCTCCGTTCGTTCTCCCGCAAACAACAAAAACAACACTGCCTTACCGCTACCACCGCCGCCACCACCACCATGAAGCCCCCCATCGACTTCTCGGACGATTACATCGCGGAGCAGCTAGCGAGAGATGCCGCAGAGCAGAGTTTACGCTTCAGTAGAATAGGCAGGGCAGGCGCGCCAAAGCCGAATACGAGATTCCTGCGTAACATTGTGCGGGAGATGGATTCGCATAATTCTGCGCTGCTAGCTAGGGAGCAGGGACGGCGGTCTAGGTCTCTAAAGAGGGAGAGTGGGAGGGAGAGGGGGGGAGAGGGGAGGAGGTATAGGAGCAGGAGCAGGAGCAGGAGCAGGACTAGGAACAGGAGCAGAAGGAGGGGGAAGAGGGGGAGAGGGGGAGAGGAGGAGACTAGGGAGGACATGGAGGATAGACGCTCGAGCGGGAGAGTTCGGAGGCATAGACATCGTCATCATCGCCGATCCCGGTCTAGATCTCGTTCTCGCTCTCGTTCTCCGTCCCAGTCTCGCTCTCAGTCTCCACGTCGACATCACCGCCGCCGTTCTCACCACCACCGCCGTCACCATCACCGCAGTGCCTCTAAAACCAAAGACATCCCCCTCACCGACGAAAACGAGGAGCTAATAGGCCCTCAACCCCCCGCACCACCTGCCCGCGGCCGCGGCGGCACCACTACCGCCAACGGACCAAATACCATGGACATGCACTTCGACTCCTCCTATGACCCTGCCCAAGACTCCCTCTCCCGCCCTCCCTCCGATCTCCCCTCCGACAACGATTGGGATACAGCAGTTGAAGCCTACCGCGACCGGCAGAGATGGAAAAGCCTGGGCGCAGAGCGGTTGAGGGCTGTGGGTTTCAAGGAGGAGTTTATACATGCTTTGGTGAGTAATAAGGTAGAAGGGGAGGAGGACATTGAGGGGATCAGGTGGGAGGGGAAGGGGGGCGTTAGGGAATGGGATCGCGGGAAGGTTATAGAGGAGGATGGTGAGGTCCTTGTTGGAGTAGGGTGGGCACAGGGGCGGCAGAGGGAGAGTGTTAGGGAGTAGGATCGCGGGAAAGTTATCGAGGAGGATGAGGAGGGAGATCTTTGTTAAAGCGGGGTCTTGATTTGTTCGATTGGGTTTGGGTGGAGTTGCATTTCCGGCGTTTTCTTGATTGCTTGTGTCGGGGTCATGGATCGGTTGGATGATGGTATTAACTTCTTGTTGCGCTTTATTTTCCTTTCTTTCATCATACTTTTCCTGACACACTATCGACTCGTGGATGCGCTCTTCCTCACTCATAGCGCATTCATCCACATTGGTACGCATATCATAGACATGACTTGAATTTACGTGCTTAATCACATTAAACGATCTTTGCTTAGACTATATTCCAGCCACGCAATAGTCGCGTGTTCACAAACGTCTTTCCATTACGAGCATGCGTATCCCCGCTCCACCCATCCTGCAACCCCTCTCCCACTGCCGTCATGATAATCACAACGTCAATCCGAGGCTTGTTCAAGACCTCTCTGGGCTCTAAACCGTTCATGACTCTTAACTTTATGTTCTTTAGAGTGAATGTAAGATCCCCCCCCCGCTGGATTCCGCTTGGTGGGAAACATGACAGAGCTCAGGGCCGAGTTGGCCCATGAGCGGGGTTTTGGGGGAGGAGTGTGAGAGGGAGCGAGCGGGCGGGCGTTTGTGTTTCCTGTTTTTAATTTTCTTTTATTTTTTTATTCCTCTTTAGATTCTGTATTCTGCCGGTATGATACCGTAAAAAAAATCTTGTTGTTCACCATCATCTCCGCAGGGGGGCTATATATATATCTCCTAATCAGGGAGTCAGTCCTCATGACATCTTGGATCTTGTTACTTCCTATTAGCATACTTGCCTGATAGCTGGATGGATGGACGGATAAGTATGCAATGTTTGTTGCGTTGTTTCTGTGCATGCATTGGATAAGTTATTGTTTGTTGCTAGATTTTATCATATAAAGGGGGTCATTGTGGGGAGGGAGAGAGCGAGACTAGAACTATGGGGAGGACAGTGATCTTTGATCGCATTCTTTCCTTTGCTTTCGGAGAAATCTTGGTTCCCATAACCCCCCGTGGTAATAATAATACATACCCACGAGAGAAGGTAGCTTTCCTATTAATTCGTCAAACTAAACCTATCCCGGGCCCAGGGAGATAAGCGGATCGAAGGAGTTCTTACGGGATGATGCCTTAAGTTGTCTCTTGTGCGAGACATGAACGCTCGCGTGTGACCCGTTGCTGTTGCAACTATAATAATACTTGTAATAATACTGTATCATACCGGTAGCTGGAATTGAGCAAATTATCACACCTCCTCCGAAGCCCCCTCGAATACAACCAACGGTAGTTTCATAGTATCACCGGGACGAGTATTATATATCATACCCCCCACCTCAGGAACCCCCCATACCCGAAATTCGGAACCGAAAAATAGGCCAAAGTGTCCAGAGCTATGATATATTATATGTATATTTTCAGACTAGACTATGCACTCACTAGCCCTCTGCTCACACATATCTCTAGCTGGTTCTGTAAGTATGTACAGTCCGGTATAATACTCTTCCCGACAATCATGAAATATCACTCGCTGGTAACACAGACGTCCCGGGCCGAGGGAGTATATTCAGGCACGAGCAGTAAGTAGGAAAAGGTTTATTTTTTTATTTTTTCTCTTTCAAAGTGGCGAGAACGCCCCTCCTCATCCTCCTCCCTCCTCCAAATACAGAACACTCCCCTTATAAATTGCGACGTATGGGCCACCATCTCCTTTTCTAATGCGGGGTTTTATTATACTTGTACATGCCTGGGTGAGTGTTTACAGCATCATACCATACCTTAAGCAGACGGGGTGTTTAGTGTTGCGGACCGCGGGAGTGGAAATACTGGTAGAGTAAGGTAAGGGAATGGGCTTAGATTAGATTTCTAGCTCGTTGGGGGGGGGCATTCAGTTCCAGAGTTGAAAAAGGTGCTTGTCAGAAGTTTTGGATTGGGTTTGGATTGGTGGATGATTTGTATGTATGATTGTAATTGTGCGAAAAGAGGCGTTGTGAGCATGTTTTGCTGTTTAGTTTTACGAAGGACTTGTGTGGGTACAAGTTTTTCAGAAACATCTGAAGGTTTGGATTTGTCTATTCGGTTCCTTGTCTTGTCTGGCGTAGGTCTATCTTAATTCTTGGTCTGGCGGTTTGGCGGGGGGAGGCGGTAATTAGTGTGGTCTTTCGTAACCGTATTTCGGTCCTGTCAGAGTCGCCCTCGCTGGTGCTCTTGGAAATATATTATATTATGAAGTATTCCTCATCAGGGCATGAATCGATAATGGCCTGGATGGTCCTGGCTAGCCGGGGCTGCTGTGGGGTCGATATTTGAACCGGTTCTGTTGGGGGTATTGAAAGTTGAAGCAGCCTTGGATCTCAAACTGTGTAGCCCCTCCTGTTTCTGGCACAGGGCCGACGATCCGGGCTGATCATGTCTAGTATCATCTTATTGTTTGGGTTATGGAGCAAGGATGGGATGGTCTGTAGGCAGATGATATTATAGATGAACTGGGGAATTGTGTTTCTTGGGTGACGTACAAGTATATCGTGGGCGTTCAGCTAGGGGATAGAAGTCTTTTTCCTCTAGCCAGAAGGGGGGAAGTATCTGGGTAGCTTGCTTAGGTTGTAGAACATTTGTATGATGGTGGATTGCTGGTGGGGGTGAATAGGGCACATAGGAGGATTTTTGGTTGTTTAATTGTTTGTTCTGGCATCCGGAGGCCGCAATAATGCGAGGTCCCCTAAGTTCTTCTGTAGGAACAGGAATAGGAAAAATTAAACCTCACGCTTAGGCGTTGGGGTTTTGATCTGCCTTAGCGGAGGGCTGAAACCCGGTTTTTTTCGGGGATGATTTCCCCCTTGCGTTGGTGCCCAAATACGGTATCGTACTGGCAGGGGAATACCGGCATTGGAGGTCTTTAGCGTGAGGTTCTATTGTTCTGGCTCCGACGGTAACTTACCGTACTGCCGCAGTCTGACCGAGATCCGCCATCGGAGAGCGGAGTTTCCCGCGTGGGCTTCCTCCCTTCTCACCTCATCACAACAACCAAAATGACCGCCCCCGTCCATCCCCTCCTCACAACCCTCCTCTCAATTCACACCCACGACCTCCGCATCCTTCACCTGAGCGAATCCATAACCGCCGCGTTCCCACCAGACGCGACGCGCTCCTCCGATGTTTCGGACTCGCTCTCCACCGCGACTCTCAGCCCCGCAGCCCTGCAAGCGGACCTGAGCCACTACAAAGAGCTCTTCTCGAAACTGCGCTTCAGCTACCTGGAGCAGGTTACCAAAGAGAAATTCCTGCGGGCGATCACCGAAGATGCGCCATTGGTGGTTGAGGCGGGTGAGAATGAGGAGTTGGAGGCTAAGCTTGTAGCAGCGAAGGGAGAGCTGCGGAAGAGTAAGCGTGAGGTGGAAGGTATATTGGCGGAATTGGAGGGATTAAGTCGGAGGCTTGCTGATGGTTTGTTATCCCCTCTCCTCTCTTTTATTTTGTTCTGTTTTGTGGTTGGCTAAGGAAGATGGCAGATCATAAGACGATACTAGACTACATTTCTAAAGCTACCACCCTCCCATCACAAACCGCTGAAATGGAAGCCGAAATAGCGAATCTCGAGAAGGAGCAAAACTCCGCTACCTCCCCTTCCCCCTCCTCATTACCCAAACTCCCACTATCGGACACCCTAACCCTCCTCTCTGCGGGCGAGGCCGAGCTAGCTCGGCTTCAGAGGGAACTTGCAGAAGCTGACCTGGCGCTGCCAAAGAAGCGGGCGCGCCTCGAAGCGCTGGAAAGTGAAATTGGCCCGATGGAGATGGATAAGGAGGGGTTGGAGAAGTTTGCTTCCGAGGCGGTTCGGATGAGGGATTCTGCGAGGGCCGAGGGGAGGGTTGAGAGGGAGAATATGGGGAGGTGGTATAAGGCTGTGTTTGAGGGATTGGGGGGGGTGCTGGTGGGCCGGTAGGATATATGTGTTATTGTTGCCTCTTTCACTCTAATTGCTGGCCTTTATGGAGTTTTGATAGTGGGAACCGGAGAAGTGGTTGGCTATGGTTTCCTGCTGGCGATATGCCCGGCTCCTAATTGGCTTAGAGGCTGAGGGTTCTACCTGGATTTCTTGGGCAGGCGGCGTTACCAATATTATCCTTTGCTTTTTTTTCTCTTTGGGCAAAAGGTGGTCTACAGTAGATAGTAGCTTTAGTCAATTCGAGCCAAAGAATCGGTCTTGCTCACATCTGCTAGACGTCCTAAGCGGCGAATATTAATGCCACATCGCATACGTATCTGGCCCTGATCTCAAAAGCCGCGAATGCTAGATATTCACTCCGACAAAAATCTCTCCCTCGAACACTCGATCACAGGCAGCACTTGATCCCACGGTTGGCTAAACTAAGGAATGACTGCGGTAGAATCCCTGGGGGCTCACTATGTATGTACAGTACAGGGTTGTACAATACAAATCAGCACAGTGTAAGGTCTTTGTGGGCGGCGTGTTAAAGTGGGGAATTAAAATCTACTCTAATTTACAGCACAGAGTTATTTCTTTTGCTGGGTTCGACGAGTAGGGCTTGGCTTTCTTAGGTATTGTTATGTAAAGTGATTAACTTTGTCGTGGGGAGAACTTGTAGGAGGTACAAGTACTACTACCATAGACTTCTATTGCTGAGGTGGCTGTGGTACCTAGGGACGGTATGATACTTTACAGTACTCGAGTACGGTACTCGTACTAGTACTAGGTACAAGCATCATTCAAGCTTTTAATACGTGATTTTCCTTCTCTGGCAAAAAAGCTGCATCGGTGGCTGGCTGTAAGCAATATGCACGGACCAAGTACTCAACCCTTTCGGCCTTGTGCGTTTCGTGGGGGCTCAGACACACACACACGATATTGTAGTTCATTCCTATTTACACTTTCCCTCTACTAACTCCCTTCTCACTCCTCTCACCCCCCCCCTTTCTCACTCGCGATATCACTACCCTCGGCACATTATCTGTCAGAGTCTATATCGTGCTTCGATCTGATCTTTCGATAATTTTCTCATCCCCCCACCTCCCTCTTTGCTCCATTGTTCTCTCTCCCTTTCCGCTTGATCACGGACTACCGCTATTATGTGTGTTCTAGGTTAGGAACAGCTGTCATACCCCAGTTCAGTTCACCACCCCCATTCCCGCTACCCGTTCAACAACCCTTCAAATTCTTTAGCCAATTTTACTCCAAATGTCGAATCCCCAACCGTGGGCCAGATCCTTCCAGCACGCACAAGCGAGGCCTCAACCTTGGGGCAATCAGCCCGGCCAAGATGCGCAGAACAGTCTCGCTCGGTCATCCCGACTGGACATTCCGAATGTTCGACCTCCTCCTGCGCGACAGCCCCCTCCGGGACCATTTCCTCAGCAATCACACCCCCGAGCTGTTACCGAGAATCCTGCCTTCGTCGACCTGACCGATTCCAACCCCTCACACTTCCAGCGCGGCCTGACCAATACCCCCAAGATGGACGGCGTTTTTAATATACCCCCAGTTACACCCACTGTTATTGAAACCCCTGTTGTTGTAGAGCCTGTAAGGCTTTACGATGGCGCGCTATGTTCTAGGTCATCGATACAGAATTCGCGAACGAGAAAAAGGCTTAAATTCGCCCCCCAGGCGTGTCCTCCGGCCTCACCGCAGTTTATCCAGCCCTCCAAGGTTTACCAAGGGTCCAAGAACTCTTCAACTCCTCCGGCACTGAGTCGGGGGAATAGTAGCAGCAGGCAAAAGCAGATTCAGCCTCAACCCTCGAAATCGGACTTTTCAAAACCTAACCCCCGTCGAGATAACAAGCCGAAACCTTACCTCCTGGAGGCACCACCCGGAGCGCTGATGTTTCCAGGTTCGGGTGAGTGAGATTCTGAGTTATATGAGGGGGGCTGGGGGGCTGATGGCGGATTCTAGGATGCTCGGATTTTTTTCCATGGAAAGGAAACCACCCGGAAGATTTGGTCACAGATGCTCAGGCTAGAAATGGACAGTACGACAAGCTGTACGTTGGGAAGGGAAATGTCGGTTTGACCAGTTCGAGCTCCCACCGCGATATAGTACTTACGGCTTTGCAGAACGAGCAAGCGTCGGCGCGGTCCTCTCTGGTGCCGTCACTTAAGGGCAAATCGGCACTTCCGTCACTCTCCTCGCTATTCCTAACAGTTTTAGATAAACGACAAAAGTATAATAGGCTTACCACCCCCCCTACGTTCAAGCCGCCTCCTCGCGTCACTCTTCCTGATATGAGGCGTGAGGCGTGGCTGCGGGACTTGGCGAGCCCATTGGTTCCGCTACGTAGGCTTTCCAGGACGATCCCTCATGGATTGAAGGGACCGATACTCCTGGATCAATGCGCTGCGAAATCGATACCTACAGCACGCGCGGTATGGTTTGCTCGCTGCGTGGGTGCTAACGAATTGAGGGGTCTGAAGCGTAAAGGGGTTGGCTCGTTTGCCGTCGGAAGTGAGACCAAATGGCTCAAGGAGTGGACGGGCCAGGTGGTGCGATTCCTGGAGCGAACAATTTCAGAATGTGGATCTTCTTCGGACTTGTGGAAGCAAAAGATGGTTTATGCGTAGGTTTTTTTCTCTCCGCATGACTCGTGGAAGTGCACTTTCTTCAGCTCATATATGTTTTCACTTTTAGGGTTCGGCTTTCCGCACATTTATTTGGGGAGAACCTGCTTGACAGAACTCTGTTTCTGGAATGGTATCTCTCGTACCTGGAAACATGTTCCTTGGATATGTTGCCAATGGCTTATTTGATGCTGAGTATATATTGGGATGAACTACTGAAGACTAGGAGACTGGGACGGCGGCTCGCAGAAGCCCTGTTGGGAAAAGCCGAAGCTGTAGGCTCCCTTCAGATTTCGGGATAAACTGGGATTTACCGCTGAATTCTTTGTATAGATATTGGAAACAGAGGATAAAGAAACATATGCCCCGCTTATGCAGAGGCTGTCGATTTTATTGACGGTATGTACCGTTTGATGGATCGTGCTTGGCGTCTCTAATTTTTTATACTTGTTCTTTTTTATAGGATATTCTGTTTTCGCACAGGGAGTCACTGATTGTCTCAAATAGCTGGGAGTTATACCAGTCTATATTAGAGGCCTGCGTTGACAGGAGGTGTTCAATTGTGAGATCATGTTTGCAAAACATATCGCAGAGGAACAAGAACCTACTATCTCCAATGCAGGCGAGGCAAAACGGCTCTGTCTCATCTGGTCAGAGGAAACTAATAAACATGCTGGATTCAATAGCAATGCCCTACAACATCGACGAGATCTGGGGGGAATGCCGTTCATTGGAGGTCGAGGAGGACCAGCTTGTCCGTTGCCTGTGCCAGTGGGCCACCACCTCCCTTCGAGTTGGCAGGCACAGGATATATATCGTGGCAGGGCTTTTGGGATGCGCGAGGCGGAGTGGCATAAGTGTTCAAGATCATATGAAAAGCTTCTTGGAAGGGTTTGGAAGTAACGTCAAGGGAAGCAAGGATGATGTATATCTTCTTGTCTCGGAGCTTGTTCGTTCCAAAACCTTCTCTGTTGCTTTATATATGAAATGGCTTATTTCGCGAGGCATCCTTTCAGAGTATACGATCACTCAGGTATGTGTTTGTCCAGCTTACCTTCTCTTCGATTATGCTCTCTGACTGACATGTTGTGCAGGAGAGTCCTTGTCACGTCCGATTGCTTGCCGAAGTCTCGGTAACGTCTGCACCAAACCATATCCGCAATTTGCGTAGCATTCTCCTCTCGGGTCATGGGTTCTCTGTCGAAGACGAAGCGAGGTCGTTGGAAGTGTCTAAGCA
>Ga0307509_10003233_pt1 | contig 25152 bp, 22 predicted proteins | sample 10_EM_MG_FD_202245 | JGI IMG/M metagenome (GOLD analysis project Ga0307509, IMG submission 202245) | Populus trichocarpa ectomycorrhiza microbial communities from riparian zone in the Pacific Northwest, United States - 10_EM | ecosystem: Host-associated > Plants > Roots > Unclassified | place... | reverse complement strand
CAGCCTAATAATCGGGCAAATTAGCTTGTGATGCACCGCATAATGAATTTAAATTTTAACTGACCCTGTCTCGATGAGGAACGCCCCAACGCCACCAATACACCTAAGCAATCAGGATCGAAAAGATTAGCCCAGGCAAAAAAATATCATTCATGAGGAATATACGTGCCCAACGAGGATATGACGAGGGAAGAAACCAACAACAACGCCTAACTTGAGTGCCCCGAGGAGGAAGAAGGCCAGTCCTGTATACAGTCGAATCACCCAAAATCAGTACAAATACGATAGAACAATGAAAGTAATTTCACCTGTAAGGACAGAGCTGAACGAATAGGCAACAAGCGTAGTGGCGATGACCGCCAAAGGTTTATCTTCTCCAATTTCATTTGCAATGGTTGTCGCCATGATATGGAAGAAAGGCTATTCAAGAAACACCCAAAAAAAGTTTGATCAGCTTCTTACAAGTCAAAATGTAACACTATGGATGATCAACTTACCACAACCTCGATCATCATACTCCCATTTGCACCCGCGAAGCCCGAGCCTCCAAGCGTGTACACGAGTTGCGCCACCACTGTGGTCAAGAAGAACATCGCCACTCCCATGGGTCCGAGGTCTGCGAAGGCGCCCGTCGCTGGAAAGATGATCATCCCATCTAGAGTATGAATGATTAATTAATGTATACAAGGCCAATGTGATCAGGATCCGTCTTTGCAAAAGGGATTTAAATCCGAAAAGGACCAGATAAGGCAAATGGAGAAGAGAAGAGAAGCTAAGCATCCATCACCACCGTGTCTCTGAGGAGTATAAGCGCAGTCGAGCCGGACCCATTAATCAATTAAAAAAGGAAACCTTGGTTCGAACGCAAGGAGTGAGCAGAAAGCTGCAAAAAAGGAAGAATGATAATGGCCAATCTCCAACTCCGAGTGGTTCGGATTAGATGGGCAGAAATACAAGGGGTCCGGTCCACCGATACGAACTGCCGATGGAAATTGGGGTGCATATTCAACATGAGTGGCTCAGCTGACACGCGCACGGTGTTAGTGATGTGGAGAGGAAGCCATGTCAAGGTACAAAAGCCGCACATAAGGCGCCTTGGCAAAAGCCGGGGCCCTGGGGACCAAAAATAGAAAAAATCCCTAAAAAGGAACTGAATGCAAATCCCGGAAATAAAAAGGAAATAGACGAAAAATGTAAAGAAGTCTGAAGAACTCACAAGAGACTCCATCCAAAATATTCAGTAGAGACCCCAACAACACCGCAGGGATCGCTCTGAATGCCGTGAGCATGTGGTCAGGGGCTTTCTCCACCAGCTCGCGCCTCAACGTTTCCTTGGCCACCTTGATATCAAGGTAAAAATAGGGTTTATGCACGCCCAGCGCATTCGTGTCATTCGCTTTTGCATGGAGGAAACCTCGACCCCATCCTTCTTCTACCCGATGCGAGTCCTGAAAGTGTCCGTTTTCGTTGTCCTGTTGTAGTAGGAACCCCCCCATATGGGGAAGAGGTGGAAGAGAATGGGGTAATAATTTGTTATGCAGTAAGGGTGTAGTCTCATCCATAGACAGGTGTAGTCTTTCGGGTGAATGAGTCAAAGGTGTCGCGGGTCCAAGATTTTTCACTAGAGACGTTGGGCTGCGCCAGTGTACGTGGTTCTCATTAGGTGTGCGCTGCGGTGGCGATGGCAAGGATGGAAGGAAAGGTGCTCGCGGCGTCCCCATTGGTGTGGCTGTCGGTGTATTTTCTGCTAGTAGTGGGGAGGGCATAGCGGGGAGAGGGGTTAGGTTATCCTGCATAGATTGCGAGCGCTCGGCGGCACCAGGACGCGAGGAAGAAACGCTGGAAGAGCGCGAGGAAACGGGTGATAAACCTGGGTTCGATGGGGCTGGGCGAAGTAAAGAGATCCCTGAGGGTTTTGTCCTTTCAGGCGACGCCTTAGCTTTGTCTTGATCCCCCGAAGTTTTTTGTGCGGCCTTGTCAGAAGATCCGGATGGCTGAGGTGGCAAAGTTACGATGGAATCTTCCAGTCCATAGGAGTCGGATCTCGACGCCGAAACCGAAGCCACCGACGAATTGGAGGTGGGAATTTCCCGCAAAAAGGAGGAATTGAGGCTCTGCGAGACAAATGACCTCTGGTCAGGTTCAAACACCAGGCCGCTCAAGTCAGATGTGGATCGCGCGCCGTGGTTTGATAAAAGGGTGCCGCCTTGTGGAAATATAAAGCCACTGTCCGATGGAATGGGATCATTGGGGTGTTGCGCAGTGGGCTCGTGTTGCTGATGCATTTCTGACCGTGCTAAAGAACGCTCGAGATAGAAGGGACGAGATGAGCTCGCGTCCATACCACCGCCAGTCGGCACGGAGGCGGGGAATGGCATATTGGACAACTGCAAGGTGGTAGCGCGAATCGAATCTGGGGTGTGTGGGTCGGGGTATGGAGATCCTCGAAACGGGGTGTTGTGAAGCATCAGGAAGTGTGTGTTATATGATTTAGGTTGGAGGAGCCTATAGTGGGAAGTATCAGTACTTCGGTAGGTGAGGCGATGGGGAAGAATGTAAGAGGTGCGATGGCGCGAAGAGCACGATTTTGAGATGGGGTTATGTCAGGATAAAAGATGGATGAATAGAAGCGAAACCAAGCGAACGTGGGACTGTGAGTGACTGGGTTTCAGGGACGGGCGGGGAAAGGAGTTTCGAGAAGTTGGACGTCGAAGCACAGGGCATTTAAGGTGTACGAGGTCAGATGGCGTCTAGTCAATAAAGCACCTTATCTTCGGACGCACAAAACCCCTTGGGTTATAAAGTGATAGAGAAATAAAATACTTACCCAGCTCGATGCACCGAGGGGGATCCCTTGTTAATTGTCGAATCGGCGCTGTCACTGTTGTGCTCTTGTGTCGATTCTAAACTATCGACGATGGGCGACGCATCCTCGAGTAAATTAGTTTGTTGCCCCTCTGCATCAGTTCGCAGGTGTCGCAGGGAGTCCGGTGCGACAAAATCCGACAAACGGCGCTGCATGTATCCCAGAAAGGAGGTCATGGACACCAAGCTGCTGGTATTGCCGCCTGTGGGGGTCGCTGTGGCCAGAATAGGCTGGGTATTCGTAGAAATTGCGATTGCCATAGTTTCATCATCCATCCCGTAATAATAGCAGGAGATAGGAAAGCTCTCCGGCGATCCTGTCCTATCGAAAGAAATGGTGTTGTGGTCAGTTGACCGTGACCATTTCTGACTCAGCAGACTGGATGTTCAAGAGGGATTCAGAACTTCTAGCCAACGGCTATAATCGACCGAGAGAAATAGCAAAGAGAGCTTGGATGAATCGAGAGCCACGATCTTCGGAAATTGAAATATTTGAACTCCGATCAACCGGTTCCGACAACACAATCCCATCGCGTTTACCACACATTTCCAGCCATCATGTCCAATACAATCGCACTGTGAGTTCTCAGATACTTGACCCTGTCCGATAACTCAGTTATTTTGCGTTGTACAGTTACCCGCTATCGAATTTCACGTTCAGGCAAGCACAAACATACCGCGATTCGTGGAACAATATTTGATTTACCAGTTGGGTTCAATCGTCCAGCACGAAGGAGGCCCAACCAGAAGAGGATCCCAGTGTTTCTGCGCGTCTGCAGCGCCTGCAAAACAACTATGAGGACTTTGGGATGAGACGGACGGTTGAGGGCATCCTCGTTGTACATGATCACGGACATCCACATATTCTTATGCTTCAAATCGCGAATGCATTCTTCAAGTTGTGAGTCAATTCGTTTCAATCCGTTGTATTCTCTGTTCCCCGTATTTCTATTACTATTCCTTTCTTAACTTCCGGCATTTTCATCCGATGACCACCTCGTGGACCCCTTAACGTTTGGCGCCCTGGCATTCTGGAACTCTATATCCGACCCTCGACATCTTGATTCCTAAACGTAAATTACTGGAATCACAAGACCTCCCATCAACGATTTACCCACACGAGACGACAGAAAAAAAATCACCTGTCCAACTTCTCAGCAGTCAGCTTACGGGCGGAGCCAATTGATGTCTCTTTATTTAGAAATTTCCATCCCGCAACCACAATCGCGTCTCGACACTCATTGTCCTCCTCGGATTTTGTTGCTTTAGCAATACCAACCACAGTACCTGTCGGGACATGTGGATGACCCAAGACCCATCTGCCACTGACTCATATCTCCGCGTCTACATTTTTTTCGCCCTATGATCCTTCCATGTCGTCTTTCCTTTGTACACGGATCTTCGTGGTTCTGACGCGATTAACGAATGACATGGCTTTGTTTCCTCCCTTTCCCAAAGAAAACTTTTGTTTAACCCCGCATTACTTCAACCCTTTTACCCTTTCCAACGCCTGCATTCTTTGCTGCGCAAAATACGTACTCATACCTTCTCTTCCCACAGACCGGGCGACTACCTCAAACCAGGTGAAGACGAGATTGGTGACTGCCTGGCGCAGTGGTGGCGACCAAACTTTGAAACTTTTATGGTGAGTTTATCGTTTTTACGACGGTTCGGGGTGTTGGACGTTTTTGTGATGTCGAGATCCGTTGAAACGGGATGAAGCTGGAATTTCCAAGACCTTCCGATGGCATCTCGTAATGAGAGGCGCACGTTGCTATGCTTCGTGTCGGCTGTGCTTCGTGTCGGTTTTGCTTGTTCTTTCCCAACCTCCTCTCCAAATCTATGTGGCCATTGTGAGCACGTTTGTTGCCGTTGAGCGAACGTGTAGCAGAGAAGCAACGGTTGCGTGGCTCTTAGATTTTTCCTGACTTCCCTACCCGCGGAGCCACTTTGCGCCTTCGGACGCTCGTTCATTGACGGAGGAATACACATCGCCGTGCCCATCCTTACTCGTTGTTCGTTTATGGTCTCTCAGATCTTTCCTTCTCGTACCACTCTTGCATTGCTCCAGCTAACGTATTGCCCATTTTATATAGTATCCATTTATCCCAGCGCACATTACGAAGCCAAAAGAGTGCAAGAAGCTCTTTGTAGTTCAAATGCCTGAAAAGAGTGCGTAGCCCTTCGTGTTTCTTCCACTTCCACCACCCCCACCCCCAAATCAATCGGGTTGACGTACAGAGGTGCTCGCTGTGCCCAAGAATATGAAGCTCCTCGCCATCCCACTCTTTGAGTTGTATGATAACGCCGCGCGATATGGACCACAGCTCTCTGCCATCCCGCATTTGCTGTCAAGGCGAGTTTTTCTACTTTCCTCCCCCTTTTCCCTTGTCGCTGATGTTTGAGGTGCATTGTAGGTATAATTTCATCTATCAATGAATTGTCCCTTCCCACCCCATACAACCCTCAAATCCCATGTTTCTTGTGGGTGTCTACATTGTGTGTTGGCAACCTTATAATGTTGTGGATTTGCGTGGTCCACCCTTCTTGTTCGTGTGTTCGTCGTCTCGTCTCGCTTCGCTGTTTGCTCTGTTGGTATCAAAAAAAAGTAGCACATCCACGCTTATGTATGCACTCTCTCCGTCTCGTCACCCCAAGGACTAAGAATTCCATTCCTCCTCGAGTGGCTTCCGAACTCGATTTAATTGATTAATATTTGTTTTACTCTTGATGCTAGACTCAGGAATTTAGGTTGTATTCTCGGCTTTAGGATATGGAATGCTAAGAATAGAACAACGGCGCGATCTTCCTCTTTTGTCCGGTTTTAAACTCCGACCATGACCAACACCGCCTTTCCTCGGCGCTATACCTTTACTGCTTACCACCATCATTGCGCCGCCTTTCCACGTTAATCCCTCAAGATACTGCTACACCGGGATGGAGGAAACTGCGAACTCAGTAAGCGAGATTCGTATATCTACTCAAATCTTACTCGGGGCTGACGGACTTATGAACTGCCAAAAGCCTCAAGTTGTTCCAGATATTGGACTAGAATCGAGTACAACGCCAAATTTCTTAGTTTCAATGCCATTGGATATCCTTGAATTGATATTTCAATACTCTTTAAACCCATCCGTGGCATCGCGTCCCCCAGATTATCGATCGCGTTCGAGTCCTGGTCATATCGGGTCCTTCCCCGATTACAACCTCACACCAATGACCTTATGCCATATCAACTCATATCTGCGCAACGTAGCCTTTCAACTGTCGTCATTATGGTCCTCCATATACATCTGTAACATCTCGCTATCACAAATCCCCCTCCTCGACCTCTGGTTGACTAACGCAGGAACCAGACCACTATCTATTGTCCTTTCCATTTCCCGCCAACGGGGCTTCCCTGACATCCCAATTCTGCAGAAAGTGACAGAATTACTCTCTGCACGATCCCACCAATGGCATACGATGTTCCTCCACTTCGGCGCATTTGCGTCGCGATATATATTCCCCAACCTGCGTCGTGAGGATGTTGTGGGCCTCAAGGCACTTGGATTATGCCTCGAAGATTGGAACACATTCGACCGCTATAGGTTGTACAACGTCCTGGTGTCCTCCCCTGCATTGCGCGAGCTCGAGTGGTTCTCCACTTTTGGTGACGCGCTCCCCAATTACATCCCATGGCACCAGCTAACCCATATAAATTTATATTCACCACGCACGATGGGGGAAGCTCTCTCGATACTGGAGAAGTCGGAGAATCTCAAGAGTATGAATCTGGGTTGGATCAACCCAACTATATTCGTAGGACAAACACTACCTGTGGACCCAATCTCCGTCAAGGCGAAGATTTTAGGAATTACCCACTCGCAGACCTTCGTCACCATCCTTCCACGTCTCAGGTATCCTCAGCTCACAGATCTGGAGGTCGATGTCGTTGATCTTGGCCCATCTTCCTCCGGATGGGATACTCTCTCCACCGTTTTGATTGATCCCACTGATTCGCCCCTCCTTCGATTCACTTACAGCAGCGCCCTAGGGGTGCGGTCACCTATCCCAGTTGAATTCTACTTGCACCAAATCCTATCCGTTCCAAGATTGTCTCAGCTCGTCCAACTCGTCCTCCATTGCGAGCTCAGTAATTTCCTCATCGAGTTTCTCACCCACCTAAAGCCGGGCTTATTTGGTGTGAGAAAAACAGCCCTTAACCTTCCTCATCTGGAGACGATATCCCTGAGTCGCTGCAGGTTGACAACAGACGGCTTGGTTTCCCAGATGGTTCTGTCGAGGATGCCCGGCAAAGGGCTTCCTCGTGGGTGCCTTAGGCATGTAGATGTTACGGTGATGGGCACATGCGATTTTAAGAAAGATAGGTTGGCATTCCAGGACTTCAAGCACCGCCGGATCTCGGCGAACTTGGTGGTCTTGTGAGGTGAACGATGAGTGGGGAGCGGTGGTCTGTATGCTGTATGTACTCTTATCTCCTAGTCTGCTATCTATCTCAGATATAATAGGTATGTACATCTTTTAATAGCTATCTAATCTGAAATACACACTAAGCAGTACATTTTCGCCCAGATTGGATGCCGGGTTCAATAAGTGTGTCGATTGATATTCAACCTATTCCGGCCTTCCTCTTTATCTCTCACTTTCACGTCGCCCAACAATGTCCAACGTATATGTGAGTACAGTTGAACCCACTTGCCACCTTTCTCCAAAGCGTAGACGCTTCGGAGAGCATCTACACAAATTTAACTTGTATTTACTCTATCAGTCTCTTATCTACTCCATCCTCCTACCAGATCGCTAACACAAATACTGATTCCTCTGATCGTAGTTCGATATCACTATCGGGGGAAGGCCAGCTGGTCGGATCGTTTTCAAGTTGTATGACGACGTCGTGCCCTTGACGGCACGCAACTTCCGCGAGCTCTGTACCGGCCAGAATGGCTTCGGATACGCTGAATCAACCTTCCATCGGGTGATCCCCAAGTTCATGCTCCAAGGTGGTGATTTTACTAGGGGAAATGGAACCGGTGGTAAATCTATCTATGGAAACAAGTTTAAAGGTACTATGAGCTCCGTTTCTTTACTCTGAGAAGAATTAACCCATAAACGCTTGAAACGCAGATGAGAACTTCCATCTCAAGCATACCAAGCCTGGTCTTCTGTCAATGGCGAATTCGGGACCAAACACTAATGGTTCCCAATTCTTCATTACCACTGTCAAAACCGAATGGTTGGATGGCAAACATGTAGTCTTCGGTACGCGTAGATTGGATTAAGATTGTGATTTCCTACTTATTCGGCCTTTCAACCCCCTTTAAGGCGAAGTTTTGGAAGGTTTGGAACTCGTAAGAGCCATCGAATCATATGGATCTCAATCCGGAAAGACCTCCGCAGTTATTGCAATTGCTGACTCCGGCATTGTGGGATCAGATGCGCGAAACATGGACGGCGCGGATGGTGTGGGCGATATGGACGGCGCAGATGATACACCTCCAAATGTATTTGTGCGTTAATTCTCTATCACCCTTCTCCATTTTTTCAGAATATTGTCTCACAACTATGCCGCATTAAAAGTTTGATATTAGTGCTGGGGACAAATACCTCGGTCGCATTGTTTTCAAGCTGTACGACAATGTCGTCCCAAACACTGCCCGTAACTTTAGAGAACTCGCAACAGGCGAGCACGGATTCGGATACGAAGGATCCGGTTTCCATCGTGTGATCCCGGAGTTTATGCTCCAAGGAGGGGACTTCACGAGAGGAAATGGGACTGGCGGCAGGTCCATTTACGGCGAGAAGTTCCCTGGTAAGTCCTTCATCTTTATGGAACCAGTAATGGAACGATGAACGGACTGAAATTATGCCTCGTTATCGTAGATGAGAACTTCCACATCAAGCACTCCAAACCTGGTCTCTTATCGATGGCCAACTCGGGGAAGAACACTAACGGATCGCAGTTCTTCATTACCACTGTCGTCACATCATGGTTGGACGGCCAGCATGTCGTTTTCGGTCTGTCTATATCCTTTCCAAATGTGAAATTTGGAGGTTCCAACTAACACTCGTCTCTAGGCGAAGTCGTTGAGGGTATGAAGGTCGTCAAACAGGTTGAATCGCTTGGATCTGGTTCCGGAAAGGTTTCTCAGAACGTCAAAATTATGAGGTCCGGGATTGCTTAAACTCCTGTTATTATGCTGGCACTGTAGAAAGGATTGTTACATGTTCTGAATTAGGCGAAATGACAAGACCGTAATGTTCAGGCGTTCTCGGGAGAATTATTAAGCGAGGAAATGTGTCGGTGATTGGTCTCAGTAAGCGCCCATGGAGATTCGAGGTTATCTGTGTCTTTCAGGCTGCAAATAAATAATTTAAAAATATAATTGAGTTACAATTGGTTCACTTGTGAAGGCATGTGGTTTACTGTTCAAGAAAGAAAAACAAATTCAAAGTTTAACTTTCGGGATTTCCTGCACTTTTCGATCTTGGTTGAAGAACCCCTTGAAATCCCAAAATTCTTCCTCGTTTCTCTTGCTCCCCTGTTTCTCCCAATTCTTTTTTGCGCTTTTCTTCTTTCCATCCAAATCCCATCCCATTCTACCAAGTGTCAACACGCCCAACCTCAAAAACAGCCCACCATCAAGGTACTCTGACCCTTCCAACTCTGTCGCAGGAAAAATATTCGAGTCCAGATGTGCCTGTGGATGACCGCTGCGGTAAAATGAACCCTTGGAGAAGTCCTTAGCATCTCCACCATTCTTCGAATCCCGCCAAGCTCGAGGGGACAAATCGGCGTCTCCTGTTTGCCCAACATTCTTTGCAGGGACAGCCCCAAGTTCATTGGCCGTTTTCTCCGCACCACTCTTCGGATAATTTGCGCCGTCACTGCCTTTCCCCTTCCATGCCCTACGGTCCAAATCTATCTCTGGGCTCTCGCCCGCGCTCGGCGCCTTGAAGGCGTCACGAGCGCCATTCTCCCGGTCCTCAGTGACGTCTTTACTTCTACTTATTTCATCTCCGGACTCGAAGGGCATAGGCACCCTCGCCGTCCGCATTCCAAAATCTCCCGCCCACCCAGCCAAAGCTCGTATGATCTTCGTTACATGTTCATCATGATGCGTGCGGGCCTCTTCGACCATCCTCATCCATGTATCTTCCCATCGGTGCGACGAAGCTGAGGGTCCAACAACTGAACCATGTTTGTGCATCTCCTCGACGAAGCCCTTTATGTCAAGGGTGGGTTGTCCGCGCGCGATTGCCCAGGTGAGAACAGTCGCCAAGTAAGCTTTCAACAAGCGGACTTGAGATATAGGTGAAATGCGAGCACAAAGGGCTGGAAGGAATATCGAGGAGGTGACTAAGTGCATACTGATATTTCACGAGCTGTCTTTAGGATTTCTCAGTGAAAATATTTGAAGATACTTACAAGAAAAAATCGGCATTGAAGTCATGTTCCCCACGCCTGAGCTTCGCGTCGGTCCACCCGCCGACACCATAAAGCACGCAGACAACCCATACAACCTCTTCCATTTTCTTTTGCAAATCGGTGTGGGGTAATATGCCCCACTGATTAACGTATTCTCCCAGCACCTTGGCATGCATCTTCACTGTATCGCCAAACAGAGTCATCTCACTCTTCTCCGAGGATTCAGTGGGCGTGAATCTGGAATCAGACAAGATACGAGACAAGATAGTAAGAGCATGAATTCCCTGATCGTCGGCCGCGGTATTCGGTCCTAATACCAATGAGTTTAGGTTCCACAAACCACGATCTTCGTACCTTCAATATTTGCTTTCATTCCCCTGTCTTGTTCAGACTGGGCCTTGTCTACATCATAAATTCTCCCTGCCACTGAAGGAATAGACCCCTCCCCGCCCAAATGTAATGCTTTGTCCAAGGCTGAGTCAAGGGCCGAAACGGCTGTGTTAAAAGCAGTGCCAATACCTTCCCCGGCGCTGGCGGCGAACTGACTATTAAGGAGTCGGCTTGCAACCCTGTCGTCGATGTCTTCAAAGAGTAACAATGGTGCCAAAAGATCAGGGGAAGAGAAGTGCACCGAAGTTTGTGCGAGACCTAGGGTCACGAATAGTTGAGGCACAGCAAGTGATGACTGGTAGGGAACCCAATACCTTCTACTGCCATCCCAGGTATTCTAAATTCTGCGCCGTATCCAGTGTGAATCAATGGGTGAAGTACAGCGGAAAGGAATCTGCTGAGCATCTGAGGCTGCTTGTCGGGTGAAGGGGTGTCCGAACCCAGATTTGATCGACGTGAAAAAACGAATTCCTCAAGGGCCTTAGATATTCCATATTCCTTGATGTATAGGGTGAAAAATTGCATGTAGGCATTGAAGTACCTGTTTGAATTTCGATTCTCATAAAGTCGAGAGGCATGTAGAACGTACCTATCGTCTCCCAGGTGTTCATTGAAGTTTGTATTCGTAATGATTCCTGGGGAATGAAATGCTTTCTTCTCATATCCACAGTCATTGTCGTACCCTTCTTGGATCGCAAATGCATCTGCGCCTAGCGCCCAGGACGCGATAGCTCGATGCGCAGCGTGGCTTAAAAAAAAAAATTGTCAGAAACCATTATGGATCCTTGAAAAATTCCCACTCACTTGTGGAACCTCTTCTCATTGAAAAAGACGTGCCATTTTGTATGATTATCTTTCAAAATGCTCTGGAGTTTCGCAGTCGATTCAGGGGATACTCCTGGAAAGTGAGATGGTGAAAGTATTGATTGCGGTAATGACGGGACGGGAAAGAGTTGTTCAAGAACAGAAGAGTCCATAGCTTGTAGAACAAAGATGAATATTTGGTATGGTGTCTGTGGCAGATACCAGATAGCGAAACATTACATCAGTAATATTATGTAAGCCACGTGTCGCATGCGCCCGTTTTGGCGCCCGTCATATCCTTTCACATTTCGAGTTGGATACCTGTACTTTGTATTTACAATCGCATCTCGGTAAGGCGACAATGCAAGCGCATCAAAAAATTTGCGCTATTGGAAGTCATATCCCTTCCCACAAAATTTTAAATGTGAGAGCGTTAAAGAAAGGGTCAGTCGCCCACAAATGGCCGTACTCACCGGATCATTCCGAAATTTTATCTTATCTTATACATAACCCCGTAAAGCCGACAAGCGGAAAAGCCCACTACATTCGCTTGACATTAGCCATTAGAATTGCACTAAATACCATATGTATTCCTCACATTGTTTGTCTCGTTAAAAAATCTCCTTCATTCGTACACTGGCATACGATTATTCATCAAAATACTCAAGTGGCTTAACAAACCCTAAATAAACCCTTTCTATCCAATTCCTATCTCTGCTTAGGTAATTAGCAAAATCAAACCCGTGATTGCTTTTCTATGTTTCTGCTTGCTTGCCTGAATTCTGGGGGAGTATCGGCGTCAAGCAATGTGGCGGTAGAGGAGAGAAGTAGTGATCGGATGATGAGTCAGCAGACTTGGAAAAATGACGTCGGGGTACGATCTAAGACCCTCGAAAAGAACTACTCCAATAAACCACTCGCACACAAACCATGCCCCTCCAGCTCACTAAAGGTGGCGGGAATAATATTCCTGACCGATTGTGTCCAACAATATTGAATAAAGGAAAAACCTATTCGTGACGTGTTCTGGTCCAGTTCCAACTTCCATCAATGACGGTTCGATTATTCAACAACAAATAAATAGAAACGAGCAGCAACAGAAGCATGACTATTGGGATTGGTCTGCACCGCCATCTTAGCAAAGACCGGAACAAGTAACCCATTAATGCATTGGGAGTGAACTCACGCTTGAGATGCGCATAAAAGTGTCCAGACGTCTCGCAATAGCCATCATGATTGACTCTGTCGTTCGAACATACCAGCGGAGACCATCATGCATTCGAACAGGAGTGGTGTTCAGGAATGCTGTAATGGCTTTTCCTTTCTGTCAAAAAAAAGTAATAAACGTTTAACGCCTGATCATGGACGTAATAAGGCGCACTCGCCTCTATGTTGATTGTTTTTGAGAGATAGCGCATGTTGTCAACGCCATTGAGAATTTGTCTATATCCAGCCCAGTCAACGCCGATTGACTGTTGATAACTTTGGGGCAAACAAAACATCAATTAACGAACTCTGTCAGTAAAAACGGGCCAACACCGACTATCCAAGATCTCTCAGAACCTTTGCAGCCAATTGTGCTTCAAATACATGGTCTAACATCGGTCATAGTCATGTCAGTCCAATCCAAGAGAACTGAGGCGAAGCACTGCTATACCAGCGTCAAATTGACTCTTATCAATTGGAGGGGGTTCCGGTGGAGTCCATTGTATGACGACCCTCTGGCCTGACTGTTCTACTACGTAAGCTTCTCCAGCCAGATCCGCATTGCGCCTGTACTGGGCGGAAGGTATTTTGAGGAAATCTGCCGTGATAGGAGTTGTCATGATATGCCAGTGCAGACTGAAGAGAAATAGATGGTAGGGCAATTAATTGCAGGTCCCCAGGTGCATCGTGATCCTTATATGCCGTTCTCAGATGGGCTTCGGATGACACAGTTTTTGCAATGCGACGGCACGATGACTGATATCGGAAGAGAGCTTTGGTGGGGTTAGTAATCTGATGGTTAAATGCCTCACTTCGACCTGTCAGCTGGTGCCAAAAACCTGGCGATTTGCTATGATAAGTGGAGCTTTGCTATCACAGGTTAAAGTGCTCCACCCAGTGCCTCAGTTATCCAAGTCGTACGTTTGTCTTCGATTCCACTTTACTGACATCGAAGCCTTTGTCAGGTACCCGCCCACTACTCCCTGGCTTCGAAGCTGATCACACGCACAGCAAACAGGTCAACAGGTGTGCCATAATCCAGGCCGCATTCATACCTTATAACCCCGTAAGGCCGATAGCCGGCAAAGCCCGCTCGCTACCTTAGTCACTAAAATTGAGCCAAAAACTATATAATGACCTTCATTCGTACACTGGCAATGGCATACGATTATTCGTGACAGAAAATACTTAAGTAGCCCAAGGTTGACAAACCCTTCCTATCTCTGCTTAGGTAATTAGCAAAATCAAACCCGTTCCTTCAACGCTGTGATTGCCTTTCTATTTCTGCTTGCTAGTCTGAATTCTGGACGAGTATCGGCGTCAAGCAATCTGGGAAGTCAGCAGACTTGGGAAAATGACGTAGGGGTGCGATCTTGCAATCTTCTGCCAATTTTCAAAATAAAACGCCTGTAAGAGTCTAAGAACCTCTACCTTTACATAAAGGTAGCAGGAATCATAGCCCAGTAGGATAAATATTCAAGGACATAAATAATACAGGACAAAAACGATATAGGTAATTATAGGAAAGTATATATAGAGAACCTGGGTAGGAGGGGAGAGAGAATAAGTTGTGGATACACAAGAGTGACAGAAAATAGCTAGAAAAAAATAAAAACAGGCAGAAGAGACTTGATGATATAATTAATACTAGTTGATACAGCTATAGTGATCCAAAGAAACCTGCTAGAGGACTCAATCAATATTCCTAGCGCTAAACAACAGCACCGTGCAAATGATGCAAGGTTCGAATAATCCGGCTTGAAATGCCTCGCTTGTGATCTCGAGCAAAACCCTGGCATTGTCGCTTGAGAGGCTGACCCGTGCGAACTGCGTTGGAGGATTTGGTCCGGCGCTATATAACTACAATTAAATTAATGAATCAGTACTCGAACAGAAACGAGAGGGCGAGAGAAAACCGACGTAAACCCCATTTGAACGTGGAATCCATGTGTATGACCTCCCACTGACAGCCATCATTCTAAAGCTAGGTAGAAGGGTTGGTTGGTCAGAGAAATCCACCTAAACTAAAAGCACTTACGCCTGGTCTTGAGAAAGCTTGAGAAAGTCCCCTGTTGCTTGGCGAGAAACGACACCTGGCGCCTCAACCACTGGATGACGGGCCCACTGGATCGTAGCGAACGCCTCTCCCGGTTTGGAAATAACGGTGGTGCTATTGGAAGTGCGTATGTCGAAGAACTTGCGGCCTTTGGGTCCAGTGACCAAGCAATTAAGGATGTCAGGATTAAAAGACGAAAACTCGAACGTCAACACTGATGCGGGTTTTTCGTTCAGGTTGGGAAGCGCCCCGAAGGTGGGAGGTTGCGATGAGTTAGGATGCCACGGACTGTGGTTAATCGAGTGAGGATTCTGCGGATTGTACCATCCACCTTGCGCATATGGGTTGTTGGCAAACATATCTGGGATGCAGAGAAGCCACGAGTACTAGGAGAGGCGAAGCTGTTTTTTTTGTCCAGATCGCAAAGTCCTTTTTATGCTCGCCTATAATCAGGGAGATACATAGCTCTAATCGCACTCGTAGTTTTCGTCATACTTGGTACAGACGCCAACAATCTGCCGAGCACAGAAGGGTCGGAGTCGCAAGGTTTCAGAATTTAAAAAGCCTACCAGAGGAGGCGTTGCTATTGTGCCTGTTGTGGATATGCGACTCATAGTCGCTGGGTTCGCAGATAGATCATTTTCGGCAGGAAAAAAGGGTGAAGGGAGGTATGACCTCCATAGCTACGTTACCCACCCAGAAAAAATCGCGATTCGAGGGTTTTTGTTAGTCTAATAATGAAATGCGCCCCATACAAACCGTGGCGCCCACTGGTGGCGTTCTCCAGAAATCCAATTCGGAAAAGTTATATGAACGCGAAGACTCAGATAGCCGCAATTGTGAATCAAGGTGACTTGTACCAACATTCATTATCGATGATATTCGGATGCAGGGTTTGCGCCCATTCGGCCATCAGGGCGGACCCACATTTTTGCCTCTTCGTTGGTGGCTGAAAAAAATTCTTGACTCGGTAAGTATCATTCTATTATTTCCGAGTCCCCAAAAGCACACACAGGTACGTGAGTCAGCCGAAAAATCAATGTAAGAGAAACGAATCTGCCGGTTCTCAGAGTAATCGTTGGAGGAGTTACGCCCTCGGATGGACTCCGAGTTTGCTCCGAGTCCCATGTATCGCTCGCATGGCGGACGGCGAAAATCCGACGGATCAAATTTTCCCCTTGGACCGAGCCCATCCGTCATCAAGCTTAGCCAGCAACTGAGCATTTTGACGACCAAGCTGCGTTACTCAGGTGTCCAATGGGCGGTACTTAATAGCGCTGCAGATCGGGCAAACTAGAGCTCTGGGTTTGGAGAACATCTGGTCCCAAACCCAAAAGCCATGTTGAGAGAATATCTCAACTCGGTATGGAAACTTCACGCTTAAGCCATTGGTGACACACTATGCAGTTTTTCAGGTCGTAAAGCGCGCACAGCTCGGCTCGGTTCGGGGCTAAGTCGGCCTCTCAATCTCTATTAATATCACCCTGGTGGCACTGTCAAAGCTGAAGTTACACTCTGTCTCTCGATAATGCTGTCCTCCGACGCTCCTTCCTGGGGTTCGTGGGAACTTAGAAGGGCGTGATTTACGGAGATCATGTCGGTGCCATTCACTTGAGCGCTCAATACTATCACCGGCCCGGATGATTTTTGACCGAGAATGCCGAAGGGCGCATCCACCAGTCTACTTAGAACTTATGCCGACTATCTTATCCTCATTACCAATAGATCTGCCTACACTATCTACACAGCGTTGGTGAAACAAAAAGACCAATAGTTGTTGTAATGGGGCTGCGAATTTGACCACCATTATGATTCACCGAATGCCAGAAGTTTCGAGGTCGAATATTTAGACTTAGATCCGGTCATCCGAGTAAGAATGTTTCGAGAGGGAAGAAAGGAGTACGTCTGACCAATTCCTTTCTTAATGAACCTAATACCAACGAACCGTTAAGAAGCTGAATTTGCTTACCTCGCATCACCCAGGTCCATTGAAGTCATGGAAGTCGAAAACAAGAGGGCGCGATCCGAAATGAAAGAGGCCAGGTTCACCTTCAAGATCTGGGAAAGATGTTTTAGAATGAACGTTGACCTTGTTGCTGAGCGCTTAGCCTCCTTCAATCTGAGAATGATGTAAATGATGTGCACAACAAGATCCAATGGCAAGTTATTGACAAAAATATAAAAATCAGGCGATGAGCTTATGGTCTCAAATTCAGGGATGACTAGTATGAAACCTGACAAGCCAAGAATCCGATGGACAATTACTGGGCTCACTGCATATGACCAAGCTGTGCATCGGTAGACCGTCCACGCAACTTGACCCCAGCACCACGGCTGACGTGGATACCAGTGCAGGTCTTAGGGCTACAGTGGCGCTGGAAATGCGTTGGTGACTATATGGTTCAAACTATATTTTTTTTCATGCCATCTTCGAATCTCACCATATACATCAAATGCTTTGGCTACAGATACCCCTGTAAACATCGATCAGCAGCTTCAAAACCTCACCGCCCAATTCCAGAATATGAACCGACATCTTATGCAATGATTTTCACGAGGTGGACGATTGGCTTAACTAAGCTTTTGTGGTAACAACGACCCAGAATGCTCGGATCAACGGACGTAATAAACTCCATGCAAATCTGTATACGTTAAAAAGTTGCCTCCGTAAACATGCCCCGGTCCATCGCTCGAAAACCCAGTAAGCTATCTAGATTCCAGTCCATGGGTTGGCACTGGCGCGTGTCGTAAACTCCCGTTTCAACTTTCATCTTGTCGCACCAATATCCGAACACCATATTGACATCCTCAATGCTGTTATCTATTCTTAGCCCTGTCCCTCTGTAATGCTTATTTAAGTTATAGTAACTATAAGTTATAGCGCCGCTGCATACACCCCAGAATTATAAATTCCATGTTTCAAAACGAGTACTGTGATTCACCACGGAAAAAAAGTGAATTAATTTCAAAAGATTCACAATCACGATACCGATGTACAACATAATAAAATGCTGCTGCAAAACATGAAAAGAAGACTGTCCACAAGAAAGAGGAACTCTACCACCATCAGATTCGTTGCCTTGAAATAATATATAAAAATGCTTCATACCTGAAAAATCCAATCTACTAGTAATAGTGATCACCACCACATTCTGTCGGCCAAAGAGCAAAATCCAAAAAGAAAAAGGAAAACCACGCTCTAGATAGTCGACCACTCCGGTTCCTCTACAGGACCCATTTCCATAGTATCCATTCCAAAATCCCCATCAGATGGCATCGGTCCAGAAGGACTTTCGTCTTCACCGGTGCCAGACGACGAGGGTCCATCTTGAGTATTCTGGAACCACACCTTCCCCTTGGGCAAGATAATCGTCTTCAGCGTCGGACACGCGCGATGCCACTGCTTCGCGATGTCTGCTTCGTCTGTGTCGACTACTTCCATTAACACTGGCGAGGGAGGGGATGGGCCTTCCGATGTGGACGCCGCCGTATCTTGGCTGTCCTGATTGTCGTTTGCGTTATCGGCATCCGGGTCTGTGGATGATGACACGGGGTTCAGAATGGCGCCAATACTGAGGGGATTGTTTGTAGGTGGAGCGGGAGGTTGTAAAGGTGTACCAGATGAGGAAGCCGCCATAAATGTAATATACTGCAAAATATATTAGAATTAGTTCAAAACATATTACCTACAAAATTCACCTTTAAGCGTTTGAAATGGGATAGTAATTCCCCAGATTGCTCTAACAGCTCCTACATGAATCACGTCAACTCAAGGGCACAAGACAAAGTATGAAAAAAGAAGTCAAGCTTACCTGATTGTATTCTGCCATAAGCATGACCAAATGCAGCGCCTCAAGCTGGTCAAATCGTTTCGCCAGAGCCTCAAACAGAAAGTCGGGCGCAGAGGGATCAAAGCTAATGACACTCAACCTCCTTAAAGGCGTAGTGGACGTACACAGAGCATCCAAGCTCGCTAAGCTCATATCCGGAAACAAAGGTATGGAAACACACTCCACTGGCCTTCCCTGAACGACAGCTTGGATGACATACGCATCCGCATGAACTGCGTTGAAATATTTGAGTCTCGGGAGGGCTTCTGGGGAGAGAGTGAACCTCATCGCTGGTGGAAGGAGCATAGAGGGAGGAACGGGGTCAATGAAGGGCAAGAAAAACATGGTGTCGGTTTGGTATCCCCGAAGTGTGAGGTCGACGATGGAGTCCTGACTTTCCAGATAGCTCGCAAGAGGACGTCGGCAGTACATGGAGGTTGTGAATTGCCGCAGTTTGAATGTACAACCCTCGAACATCCAAAACGGCGCATGCCCCTTGGGAAGGTCGAGTGAAAGTGATATCAACCCCTTCGTCTGCTGCAAGACGTTGTGAAAGAGGAGGTAAAAATTGGACACGGGTGTTGACTTGCTCATGTTGATATCGATACCCCTCACAAGTGGTGGGAGGGCCTCGTTCGCTAGCACCGTCTTGAAGAAGCCGATGATGCTGTAAGGATGGTTGAGTACGACAGTGTGGTACAATCGCCGCATTGACAAAGCAGAGATAAAGGAGTTCGTTAGAAGCAAAGATCTGAGGGATTCAATGGAAAGAAATGAAAACACAATGTCGAGGATCTCGATGGGAAGCTTTGGGCGTAAAGTCGGTGGTTTCTGTGGTAGTTCGTTGGGCTCTGGGGATGTCAAGTTCATTGTGGGTGCGTGGCGCATCTTGTTTGCAGTTTGACAAAAACCGGTGAGGGATTTGGCGTCCTGGGTGAGGGTACGGAGGTTGTCGCGCAGAGTCCGAATCGTCGTCTGCGCCATCATCGCAGCTGAAGAGTCTCCGAGGTTCACACACCAAAATCATGAACTCAACGGCTCAACGGTCCGACTTGTGTCTTTTGGTAAGCGTACATAAAAAAACTATTAGACTTCGATTTGCAATGGAATACCCTCAGTTTCAGCTTTGAACCCCCCCGCCTCTACCCCGTCCATCTGTTTCTGTTCTATGGCAATATTCTGTTCCTTGAATTCTAGGTGAGAAGTTATTGGTGAAAGAGATACGGTGGAAATCATAGTTTTCAGCACCCGGTCAGAGTGGCAAAGGGAAGACTGGTGATTGTTGGAGGAGCCAACGCTAGTGATTTCCTAGCACTTCAGCGTTCCAATCTCACATTCAAGATTCAACCTCACAACTTGGGCGAAAATAAGGAATTTATTACGTCACCTTCAGATGGTAGAGGACTATAAGATATGAAACGTTTATATCCTTGAATGCATCGCTTTCTTTATTCAACATTATAAGCTCCAGAAAAAAAGCACGAAGGAGAGTTAGTTTCACACCTTCAAAAACTCCTGAATGGCCCACGTGGCCTTAATCTTTTCCAGTTCCAGTCGATCATTTTCGACTAAACGAAAGGGTGGGTGACTTCGAAGAAAACCCGTAACTTCATGGGATTTTAATCGACCCAGAGTTTCGATTCTCGAAAGTAGAATCGGAAGCAGATTCAACGCCAGTTTCCCAACCTCGTAACAGGTGACGTGCTTGGCAAGACCCTTTAAATCCCCAACAAGAGCCATAGGAAAGTCTGTAAAGCATCTAATAACAGGTTCAGATGTCGGGATTGGCACACATCACAGTAGGGGATCATGAACTCACTTATGGCGTAGAATCTCCAATAACTTCATTGCCAGGTTCGTGTACATTTGGGGAGCTACCCAGAGGGACCCAGCTCGCGCTTGGTCCATCAAAAATTGAGAAAAGATCCGAGGAAATGCATTCTGCGAGTCCCTTCTATCAAATAGATCAACCAGCCAGGTAAGGGCGTCACCAATCTGTTGAAGACTCTTAGAGGTTCCTGCATTTTGTATGATCACTGAAAACGTTCGCCAGTTAAATTCTTCGAGGGCGAGTTGATCCAAAAAGGTAACGCCTGTAAGAAAATAAGGCAATAATGGGGCGGATACCCAAAGCATTAATTGTCCTCGAAGCCATCTGTCGATCACCGTTGAGTGACGGTCTAGCAAAGTTTCTATGTTGTCCAGACTTAACCGCTATAAAATATATGAATCCAATGAGGAAGGCCATTTACTGAATGTAAAACATACCTGGCTTCCTAACCAATATATGAATTCGGGAATTGTCACAACGTATCTCACCAGACCCGTGTATTTGAAGTGATCTTCAAGGTTTAGCCTGGCCAAGTCCGCGAGGAGATTTTGGGACGGATGAGTTTTAACACAACAAAATCGAAATGTACGATGAATGAGGGCTTCATTTTGGCTAAATCAATGAAGCCACAATGATGATGAAAGACGTACGATGGCTGTTCAGTGGAGATTTGGTTGGATTGTCTATATGCTTCACGGCAAGCTCTGTGAGTTTCAAGTACGCAGCGCCTTGATCGAAAAAGAGATCCAGTGAACGGGACCGGTCCAGTAGGAAATCGGGCAGCGAGGCATGAAAGAACCGGAGTTCGCTAAACTCGCCCCCGGGAGGTGGGACGGAAATAATAGAATGAAGGTCGGTCAAAATCATATCCATCTCACCAGGTCTGTAAAACAGAAACTTCTCGATCAACGTTGTCGTTTGTGTGGGCTTATTTTGGAAAGGTCGGAGGACTAGGAACATCAAGAGATCCTTCAACTTCGCAACATCGGCCACAGACGATAGAATGAGGCGATACAGACTGTCGAGCTCAGCGAAAGGTGCCTCGTGTCTGGGGTTAGACTGTCCGAAAATGATTTGCAACCTGTCAGGAGGCCAATGCCGATAGGAATTGAGATATTTTGCGACTGTAGATGCGAAAATAAATTGGCCAGATGATTTCACTACTAATCGTCGAATATCTTGCAAACTTGGCCAATTTGCAGGGAGGTACGCTCTTGAAGGGTGTTTCCGTTTGATTTCGTCAAATGTCGACTGAAGGAAGACCTCAATATCCCTATCTGGTTGATAGGTGTCGTCCAATGCAATGCTGAAAGAAAGCAAGCCTATACCGTGATTTTGGTCGTTGAACACTTCGCGAATGTGCTGCTCCGGTCGACTCGCGATGAAGAAGCAGAGCGGGATATCGAGATTTTTTATGGCTGTGGAAATGGCATTCAAGGTGTGGGTTTGGGATGAGGTGGTGCGACATTCGTCCAATCCATCGAGGATAACTAACCTCGGTCGGGAAAGGAGGGTTGGTGCAAGTGTTTCGTCAATGGCAGCAGCGTTCAATGGTTTGATGATGAGCGCTTGAATCTGTGCTTGAATCGAACGTGAGAAGACAGCAGGGTCCTGATCCAGTACCTCCAGTACATGAGCACGGATTTCTGGGATGGATATGATGAGTTGGTAAACGATCGTCGCTACCAACGGGGTCTTTTCATTGCGGCCGGCTGCATTCCTAGAGAAAAAGAAAGCGGCGGCCAGAAGCCCTTCCTTTTCAAGAAGCTCTGCGATGGTTTGCGCGATTGCTGACTTGCCAGCTCCTGCAGGCCCATATAGCCAAAGAATCAGAGGGACCTTATCTTCGTCTTTCACCCAGTCCATGATTTCCTTCAGCACCGCCTTCCGTGTATGTGGATGACACTTGGGTGGGTCATAGCGTTCATCAGAATTGTGAAATGCGCCTGGGGCGATATATGTATCGCTGGAGGAGCTCCATTGCTATGGACGAATGTCAGTATTTACTGTCGGTATCTCTTGAATTGTACACTCACATCTCCTTCCGTCAACGATATGGTGGGAATGGAAATCTCCTTGCATGAAGGTCCCTCCATTGATAACCGGATTCCTTGTGTTCGTAAACATCCCAAGGATCTGTGACCACCGTTGCAGAATTCATCCAGAGATGTCAGGGATTGTGAGGGGTCATTAAGAGCATTGGCACGAGTTCTGACCCACCCGACTTATATCCATCGCAGAGCCTATCATCTTGACAGTTCTTGACTCTTGGAGCACAGCCACTGGGTTGTATACAATAAAAGGTTTGGCTGTCACATGGTGGAATTCAGAAGGCATTCCCTGTCATTCCGGCATTTTCACATCAATGGCAACCGGTTCGATCAACACTCTCCCTCCCTTCTCAACTGTCTTCTTTATTTCACAATCTCGTTTATCCCTCCTTTTCCATTACTTTTCATGACTTCATTGCTCCCTATCTGTATTTGATAAATAGCTGGCGAGATCGCCACGGTTACCTGAGTTACTTATGTAATGTAGTTGGCTAGTACAACTGGCATTCCATTCCATTTCACATCCACTTCCGTAAGCGGCACGGCGAGATACGTACTCGTCCTCAACTCCATCGAGCCTACTAGTAAGCAACAACCTGCGTTGATTTTATAGGAAATCACACCAAAATCAACCAATAAATACATACCAGTAGGCTTTATACTACATTATAGGCCAAAGGCAGGATGTCATATTAGGTGGGAAGTCGCTGACGCGTATAGAGGCCCATGATCATGAGAGGTGACTTGCGCGATCGTCAAACGTACTTGTCCGCTCCCGGAATTTATTCGAATTCCGGTCCTGGAATTTCCGTTCTGTGGTTTTCCGAACTTTCTGACACGATGTTTCCAACACATGAACATTTGGAAGTCATCTAGAAGGCCAGTCACACGTCAGTGATAGAGATCATTAAGTATATGTTGAGAGAATGGTCCACGAATCCGATCCGATTTTTCGCGGGGATCGAAGACGCGAAATAAAACAATTTAAATACTCACTTCTTCTTGGTAGTCAACCCCGTCTTTGTGAAATAGTGCTGTCGATGTTCGACGCTCCCCAGTATCAAAACATTTTCGCGGTTCGCCCCACTCCTGCTGAACGGGATTCTGGGACTTGTTCTTCGAGTTCACGTTTGGATAAATCGCAGTCTGCCTCTAAGCTTTCTTTGATGTTGTAAAGACAGATCTCGTACGTGACGCACTGCGTACCTGTAGACTCCGGCGTGACAACCATAGGAGAGAGAGTCTTATGAATCTGAGGCAATAGATGGTTAGGGTTTGGTATATGGGATGACAAAACGAGGCAAAGGGCCAGAGACGTAGTTATGAGCTGGTTATGGGATGAGTTGGTGATAAGCTTTTGGGGAGAGAGTGAACCTCATCGTTGGTGGAGGGAGCATAGCGGGGCACAGGGTCATTGAAAGGCAAGAAAAACATGGTATCCGTCTGATATTCCCGAAGTGTGAGGTCGACGATGTAGTCCTGACTTTCCAGATAGCTCACAAGAGGACGTCGGCAGTCATGGAGGCCGTGAATTGCTGCAGTTTGAATGTACAACCCCCGAACATCCAAAACGGCCTGTGCCCATTGGGAAGGTCGAGTAAAAGTGATATCAAGGCCTTCGTCTGCTGCAAGACGTTGCGAGAGAGGAAGTAAGAATTGGATACGGATGTTGACTTGCTTATGTGGATATGATACCTCTCACAAGTGGTGGAGGACCTCGTTCGCCAGCACCGTCTTGAAGTCGACGATGCCCTAAGGATGGTAGAGTACGACGTGTGGTACAACCACCCCACTGTCAAAATCGATAAAGGAATTCGTTAGAAGCAAATATATGAGGATTCGATGAAAACACAATGCCGATCATCTCGACAGGAAGCTTTGGGAGCAAAGTTGATGGTTTCTGTGGGAGTTCGTTGGGCTCTTGAGATTTGTGAGTGCTTGGCGGATTTTGTTTCCTGCTTGACAGAACCCAGCGAAGGATTTGGCTTCCTGGGTAAGGGTATGGAGGTTGTCGCGCAGAGTCCGAATCTTCTGCGCCATCATCGCTGCTGACAGAAGAGTCTCCGAGGTTCACAGGCTTACCATTGCCAGTCACCGGCAAAGTCCGAGTGGTAGAGGTTTCGCAAGCCTCATCTCGGCTTATTTTCCTCATTTTCTTTCCATGGTTGGGAGTTTCAAAATATATTTGTCTCTTAAAAGTGACGGGTGCTGTAAAAATCTAAATGTTATCATTGGGATATTCCGCGATGAGCCTGTAAGGCTCATCTTAGGATAAGATAAGATAAGCGGCAGAACCAATCATCCACAAACAAAAGGATTTTCCATCGATGAGGACGCGCGTCGTGTCCCTCATCTCTTGAGACTGGTTCAGCCGTGAAAACCCTTCCCTCACGTATTTAAAGCCTTTTTTCGACCCACCCACCTACTCCCTTCAGTGTTTGGTACAGCTTGTTTGGATTTCGGCATTCATCTGCCAAAAAATCGAGTTGTCCAGATGCTCAGGACTTTCTCGGGCTCCTCAGCTTCAGATTTTAGATCTGGAAGTTGAATGCCTTTGGATCACGTGCCTATTTGCCCAACCGGCCCGGTCCCAAAGCATCGAATTTTGTGCAAATCGCACCGCCCGCGAAAGCCCTCCGCACAACAAGAAAACCTTTCCCAGGTTATCTTGTCATTCAACAATACATACA
>Ga0307509_10003232_pt1 | contig 25153 bp, 30 predicted proteins | sample 10_EM_MG_FD_202245 | JGI IMG/M metagenome (GOLD analysis project Ga0307509, IMG submission 202245) | Populus trichocarpa ectomycorrhiza microbial communities from riparian zone in the Pacific Northwest, United States - 10_EM | ecosystem: Host-associated > Plants > Roots > Unclassified | place... | reverse complement strand
GGACGGCGCGTTTGAACGGCGAGCCGTTCCAAGGGTCGGTGCAACTTATTAACCTCGTCCAGTCAGGATCCCATTTTGAGCTTATGGACTTTAGAGTGGGGAGCCACGTAGAAGAAGCTTCGAGGCGGAGCTGTTCTTGGGTAAGGCCTTCTTTCCAGGCATCCCAGTTGCCCTTATCTACGAATTGGGAGCCACGATAACGATTGAACTCTATGATATCGGCTTGGGTCGGGAAGATCCCAGTCCTGCTTTGGGCCAGGGCAGTGGCGCGGTCGACGATAAGGGTCGGAGGTACTTGGATTGGCTGGACCTCTCTACGTGCCAAGTAGAGGAGTTTTGCAGCAACAGTGATGAGGGGATGCGAGAGGGTTAATGTGCCGGTGAAGTGGGGGATGGGGGAAACAACGTCTTCATGTCTCCGGTACAGTGGCCAGAGACCATGAGGGGTGAGGAGAGAGAACGGCAGTTGGTTTTCGGTGGCAGGATGAAGGGGGAAGTTGAAGTGGTTATCGGGGGCATGAAAAGACGGGTATCGGGTGGGGACAAGGATATATGGACGCAATAGATCGAGTATCTTCTTTCGTTTATGGTTTGGGTTGTAGTCAGGGTCCTGCCTCTGCTCGGCCTCTTCCCTCGCCTCGGCCTCTTCCCTGAACTCGGCCGCTAGTCGTTCTGGAGCGGCAAGATAAGTGTGGGAAGTGTTGGTGAAAGGAGAGTGAAACGTACCGAGGTCAGTGCTGAACCACATGAGCCACAGGGCGAGGGCATTGATGGTAGACTCTGCGGGCCAATGATTGGTGGACTCTCTCCCCTCCCACAAACGTTCGAGAACGAAATTCTCGACATAATCGGCGAGGCCGGCGGCAACCAGCTGGCGCTCGTTCCTCCCGTCGTTCTCGGTCATCATGATGAAGGCCATCCAGAAATCTTGAAGGAGAGTCGGGGAATATATATCGGCTCTTCGGATGCGTTTTAGGACGCGGCAATACCGGGTGAGCTGAAGGGTAAGGTTGGAGGAATACATAGCGGGGGCACCGAAGCGACGGAGGGGTGCAGAGGTATCGAATTTGGCCTTGAAGATGTCGGCATAAAGGTCGTGGTTGGATGAGCTGGAGAGGACGTGGTGGAGGTATCTACATGACTGGAGGAGGGGAATGAGGTGGTGTGGATTCGAGGTCGGGTCGATGAGGGCGAGCTCAAAGGCGATACGAAGGAGAATGTCGTGGGGGAGGCGCAACATGTCCATTGGCTGGGGGGGGCGGACGGGTGATTAAGGCATCGGGAGTGAGGGGGGTAATATAAGAGGAAGAATATTGGGATTATTTTTTGATCGCCGCTTTCTCTCTTGTCGACTTAGTCGGAATACGATGACTGCCATCCCCTCTTCTCACTTAACCATCTCGTAACCGTCCTATCTCGAGGGACCGTTCCGTGCGAACATCAACCGTTAGACGTAAACAGCCCCGGGCCTCGCACTGGCTGTTGACACCTCCCGAGATTCGTGTTATCTCCTTGCGGCCACAGTCCGCGTATTCTTCCTCTTTGCATTTCTGTTGCAACTCGTATCTCGGTCTGTCGGATGCTCGCCGTGGCAGATATAGACTGAGGAACGTTCATCCCACCATCATCAGATATCATATCACGACCGATGACTTTCAATTGCCGCCGCCAAGGGCTGGGGTCCGTCATTGAGCAAACTTGCATCTGATTCTCGACCCCCCCTCACCTCCCTCACCGTCCTCTCCAATATCGACTCCGCTCCGGGGAAACCCCGTCCCACCATTTCTCCATTGCTCTCCCCGCCTTCGCCCTTCAGTAAACGCCCCCCCCGCCGTTCCACTCGTTTTCATCGTGCACCCTATCAATCAACGGACGCATGACCTGCCTCCTCTCGGCCATCGCCTCTGCGGCTCCTCGTCGGATATGAATATACGTCAAGGACGCGGCAGTATTACTCGAATTTGTCGCGGACAGGGACGCTCCTCGAAGACGTCCTTCCCAGATTTTGATTCTAGAAAAGAGCAGCCGTGTTCGAGGCCAGGTATGAATGTTACTGCTGAGTTCCAATATCCGCGAGGTTCTCTAAATCAAATTCCAAGTGGCCCAAATAATCGGACCCTTCCGTTGCGACATGCGACACCACACTACGCGCATTTACGACATGCCACGGTCGCACGGTGGGGGTGTCCAAACCAACGACAGGCAACGGGTGGTTACCACCATGACCCCTGACCGATATGGCGCCACACGTACGGCAGACTGCCCAAGGGGAATATCGTTCGGAAACGCTTGACGATAGACGACACAACAAACCATTCCAGACCCGGTCCTCGGCTCAATCTGAGAGGCGCCCACTTTTGGCGCTTGAGCGCTGGCGCCCCTTTGAACCACCGAGCCGGCATGTTTGGTAATTATTTGACGTTGCGAACCGAATGTCGTCTCTTTCTGGACGACCACCCCGGCCAGCTGCCACGCAATTCGCGACTCACGAACCGGAAGGGGAGGAAATCGTCCCACCAACCGAGAATCCAGGAGATTGGTGAATTTCGATTTACTTACTGCGATATGACCTCAAGGCGGCTCGGAACGCGGCGGGAAAGCTTATTTCGAGATCCGAACAGACTGCCCTTTAAGGGGCCTAACGGCTGTAAACAAACGAAAACACGTTTTTCTGCGAATTACCCACAGGCGCTCTAAGGACCCTCGATGACCCCTAGTCAACCCCGGAACTCCACACAACGTAGTGGTCTGCATATGTTAGCTCCCCCCTAGCTGACAGCGCGGGCGGAGAGTGGACGACCTATGGCATGCCTAGGTCAAGGTCCCTCGGATCAGAGGTTCCGCACCGCGTTCGAGCACCACCTTAGGTTGACACTGTTGAACAACCGAAAAACCCGACTGCTGGGACGCCTGTTCGCTCTGTCATGCGGGTGGAGCCGTATCGCTGGTTCTTATCAACCGCACCGCGGCGGCGGTCGGGCATCAGATCGAACACATAAATTTTCGACGACCCGAGAACCAAGACAAATCGCTTCTCCCAATGGAGCACCAAGAGTTAACTAAAATTTGAGAGGCGATCGATAAGCGCAGCGCTCAAGCGTTCGGCGGAGGTGGACGATGGAAAGCCAAGACAGCATCCAGGGCGAAGCGGTGTCAGACGGTGGTAAGTTGCCTGGACCTTGACATTCCCGGTTCTCACGAGCGTTCCTCCTCGGTATCGTCTGCCTCGCAGGACTGGAAACGACACAAACCGTTCGTTCCCCCAAGACACTGGGGTCACAGATGGCGAGAGAATACCGCAAAGTCGTCACCGCCTGGACTTCCCCTGCCCACTTCCGATCGCTGAACCTCCCGGACACCCGCCGATCAGGGCGTTGCGTGGAAGCCAGCTGCGACAACGAACCGATCATCCGCCTTCTGGTAAGCTGCCATAAATTAGCACGCTCTCCAATCTATGTTATTCTGTATTGCTCCGCGCGAGATACCGATACAATACGGGCCCAGTCACTTTATATTATTTCATCTTGAAGACAACGGAATCTGCCGCGCTTCGCGTCGTGGTCGAGTGCCGGCATATCGAAGCCTGATCAGCGACCTGCCACTGTACCGTCCAAACGCTTCTGCACCGAGTTTTGCCAGCTCGGACGATCCGACTGTCAGCATGTCAGCGGCGTGCGGAGCGAACCAGAGCTGAGCATCACGTGAGTTCTTGTGGCGACAACAGCGACGATCTTGGATGTCTCAGTACGGCACGTCAGTACGGGTAGAATATGGGAAAATCTATCCCGGCGCCTTTGGCGAGGTGGATCAGCTGCTCATAAACTACGTTTCCTTCCGCCAGGGGGCGTACATGAGCTACCGCACTGCCAATAGCGACGATATCAACGCCCTGCAAGAAGTATTGTCCAGATCGGCGCACCATGTACGACACGAACTGCCTACCAACGTTGTGCGGACCCGAGACGACTATCCGTCAATTTTGGAACTCGCCACAAGGTAGTTATCGCCGTAGCCGTTGATCCGCTCCTAGCTAATACCGGGATCAGGGAATGGACAGGCTACGGCGCACCGGAGAATCGAGACTCGGCGATCGTGAAGTGGACGTTCCTCACGTCCGTTGCACCGAACGTCCCGCGCCGCATTAAAGCGCAAGCGCACTCCTGCCTCGCCACAGGTTGGTTCGACCGAGCCATTGAGGATCCCGAACGCTGGAACATCGACTCGCTCTATCTCGCAGGGACCAACGCGAACGAAGCCGTATCGCTGGGGCTAATCAGTCCGGGGGCGCTGAGGGCTGGGTTTTCAATCGAAAAGCAAGGGTTTCGAAGGCCCGAGGAGAATAGGTTCCCCGGGTTGGACACGGATAGGTTCGAGCAGTTGACCGAGCTCTGGGAAGCGACCGAGATGCGTCTGGCCGAGGTAAACAAGGTGACGGCCAAGAGGGACGCGAAGGTATCCAAGACCCCGCTCCAGTACGTTTGCGCTGCAGAGGATTGTGGGATCCAAGCGACGAAAAAGTCGGGGTTGCTGCGGTGTGGAGGAAAGTGTCCGATGCCGTTCAAGCCCTCTTACTGCTCAAAGGAGTGTCAGAAGATGGTATGCCGGTTTTCTCCCGCTCTCGACTTCCCGATTCAGAGCTGTCTGTCTCGCAGGACTGGAGACGACACAAACCGCTTTGTAAAGCCGACGCCACGGAGTCGAGCGTGCTTTCTCTCAATACCAGCGACGAAACCGCCGAGAGCCCTGCGCACAGGGCGGGTCTGTCGGATGGCACAGAGCCCGACACGTTCGAGGGACGGGCCTCTGGGCATATCATCGACGTACCTACGAGGCACGGGGGCACCATGCGACTCACCTCCAAGACGTTGGGGCCGCAGATGATGAGGGAGTTCCGCAAGGTCGCCGAGGCCAGAACCGCTCGGTAGACCTTCGAGTGGCTCTGAAACGAAGACTGTTTCCAACGTAAGTGGTTTCCCATTCTCGGACGGGCCTCGTGTTTCCGGGCCAACGCTCACCCTCCTTGCTTACATTGCTGTGCAGCCCCCCTCGTTTCACGAGTTCAGGAGGGGATCTGGCTGTAAATCGGCCTCCCTTTGAGTAGGTCACCAGCACATCATTACGTTTGTACGACTTGCGGAAGGAAAAGAATGTTGTATCCCCCCGAAGACTACGAAATCAGCGATACGATACGACCCGTACCACAGTCAAGTGCCTGTGGACCTGTTCGGTGACCTGATTTTCTTTCTTCCGCGTAACTCCCCCGGATTGGAAGAGCCCACCTCCGAGAGCCTTTTGGTCGTGTGGTGGTAGCGCGGTCATGATCCCGGCGGGTGCTCAAGAGACGACACACGACCTAGGCTGCTTCCCCCGAACTTCTCTTCCCCTTAAGGAAATCCCTCGGCTCCGAGTCCAGGCATTCATCAGTATCAACGGAGGAAATGGCATCGGGATTTCTCGATTTGGCCCATTGAGAGTCGAATCCGACGACGGGGAGGGTTGACTTCCGCTGCGTAAGTTTGGTTTGTTTCTAGGCGAGGATCTAATATCTGAGGGAGCTGTCGCTTCTGATTCTCATTGACAGTTCTGAACCAAGTTGGAGAGAGAAGCTCGATTTCGTAGCCACGAGGGAGATGGATCTATCACCGCTCTCCGATGTTCACCCTCTCAGTCTCATCGCCCTTCTCCAAGTCTGTCCCCATCCGCCGCGGTTACATCGTCGACAGTCGGCTCGTCGCAGCAGAGGGGTGGGCGATCTGGGACCAACTCCAGTATCTAAGGACGGTTCGTCGCGTTCCGTGTATTATATGGGGCCGGCTTGATTGATTGCCTCGAGTTTACTGGGCTGCTTCTGATACTCGAAAAGGAAACCGAGTTTCCTTCAACCGCACCGGAGCAGAAATCGTGGTGACAGTCGCAACGGAAATGTTGGGCTCGAGTCTCACCCCAATCTCCTTCACACCCGCACCTCTTCACGTCTCTGTCCTATAAAATCTTCAGTCTTCCTCCTCGCCCTTTCCTCTCCAACCGCCACCTCCCTCTCCTTCGTCTCTCTTCCACTCTTCTCTCTTTCGTCATGCAGTCTGCCCACCAACCGACCCCTTTGCCCTCCTTCTTTGACCCATTCTCGTCGTTGAACCGGCAGCAGCCCCCGAACATCTGGGCCCCTCGACCGATGCCCTCCGACACGACCTGGCCGATGGAACTCTCTTCCTCCCGCTTCGCCGATCGAGACATTGGCCAACCCCGACCCGCGCTTACCATCGATCCACGGGCTGCTAACCTACGCGCGAACGAGGACGTCTTCGGTCCAGTAGGTTTCCCTCCCAACCCTCGTAACCGGGGTATTGGCGCCATCGGCGATGGTCGAAAAAACAGCGTCCCGCTTCATGAGGATCGAGTGGGTTCATTTTCGCACCACGCAACGGATTCTGTACTGAAGTCGCCCCTTCAGCATGTAGAACAGATGTTGCGCGTCCTCAACTTGAACTCTCCCGCTTCTTCTCCGATACAGCCGTTTTCTTTGCTTTCGCCTACTACGAACAACACGCCGGACTTATCCCCGGTCTCTGCGACCTCGGCTCTGATGACTCCCACCGATCTCTCTCCTGCGACTGGTTTCGACAAGTTGAACTGCCACTTTGATTTCAACCAGTCTATGCCTCCCACTCAGTCGCTCCTCTTTGAGACCAGTCCATCCCGCCTTCACGCCCCTTCTCTTTCGCCCATTCATAAATCCTTCTACGTAGACCACGGGAGCGTCCGCGGTTACAACGCCATAAACCTGCCTTACGTCGATCCCTTCTCGAACCGGACCCCCTCCACGTACCTCCCCCAAAACTTAAGCCGAGGCACAGATCCTACTCGCTCCGCCATTCCTTCCTGGAATGGCCCGCATATAGTCGGCGGAATCGACTGGCTCAGGCCAGAAGATAAGGTTCCAGAGGAGGCCCCATCCGTCTCCGGGGCGAGGACTCTGAGTGTTCCACCGTTCCCTGCCGTGCAGCCAGCTGCACATGCTCACGAAGTACGCGTTTATACATTGCATCAGCACCTTCCTATTTCTGATCTCGTCTATGACTGCCCCTAGCCCATCAACTTCCTCTCGTTGTTACACCCGTCCTCTTCGCCTCCCTATGACCAGTTCGTCTCGCGTATAATCAAGTCTTCAGACCAGCAAGCTTCCATCTTCCTGCAGCAAAAACTCAAAGTCGCTGACGGCGACGAACGCGCCAAAATCATCGACGCCATATGTACCCGCGGGTACGAGATGATGGCCCATCGGTACAACTCTCACCTTCAGCCCCACCAAGATTGACTCAGAGTTGATCCCCCTTCAGGTTTGGGAACTGGGCCGTCCAACGATGCCTCGAGGCTGCTAATTCTGCCGATGAACGCAGGAAGGTCGTCAATTGCATGAGGTAACGCGGGGATCGCCAGCTTCGGAATTTCGCGCGCTGACGGTTCTATCCATCAGAGGGCGTGTCGTAGAACTTGCTACAAACTGCTACGGGTGCCATGTCCTCCAGAAGGCTCTCGATTGCGAAGAGGACGTGCGACTTCTCATCGTCTCTGAACTACTGCTTGGAGATCCTGCCCAGACCCTGGTCAACAAACATGCTTCTCACGTCTGGAGCAAGGTCATGGAATTGACCTGGACCGCTCCTGCCCCTCCGATTTTCGCTTAGTGAATCCTTCCCACTATGGTCGCGAATCTGTACTGACGGTTTTGACAGCGTCAACAAGTCCCTGAAAGGGAAGTGGGCGTCGTTGGCTTGCCATGAGACGGGGTCTCTCGTCGTCCAGGTATAGCCTCTACCACCACCGGTCCCTACACCGCGGTGCTGATCGTGTTTTCAGCACGCGTTTGAAAATCTAGAAGAGCAAGCGAAGGACGGTATAGTCGACGAGCTTCTCAACCGCGGATTCAACGTTTTCGCGGACGTTGCAAAGAACCAGTGGGGATCGTATTGCATCCAGCATAGTACGGTGTTCGTTTATCCCACTTACATCGAAATTGACAAATCCACTTTCAGTCCTCGAGCACGGCTCCGCGACTCACCGACAGATGGCTTTGGAGCATTTGGTCGCGGGACTCCTGGACTTCGCTACTCATGAACAAGGAACCAAATCCATCACCAAGGCTCTTAAGGAGGGCGGAAAAGAAACGCTTGACAGGATCATCTCTAGGATGTGCGAGCAGTCCAAGGGGTATGCACCAGATCGGTCCACGTCGGCGTCACTTCAGGCACTTACACGTCGTCACAGTGGACGCCGTGCGACCATCGTAGATCTCGCTCTGTCGGTCGCCGGAAGTCAATTGATCGCGACTGTCCTGCCCAACGTGCGTGGATACATGTCGTTGAGGCGTCGAGGTTTCTGACGGTTTCACGTGGTTGCAGGCTGATAAGGACCAACGTGCCCTTCTGTACGAATCGATTCGTGGTCACATCGTGACCCTCAGGGGCTGCAAGACCGGCTCCAAGGTCATCTGGTTGTTGTAAGTACGCCATCCCTTTCCCACCGCACGTTTGCTCACTGGATTACCCCAGCGATCGCATGGTAGGTTCAGGGCAAGCGCACGACAGGCTGGCTGACCGACTGCCCATACAGCGCGCCTACTACGGTTACTGATTTGTTCTGCTTACAATTCCCCGCGGACACCATCTTCACTCGCTCTTGAAAAATCTCAATCATCATTGGAACTGCCAAAATCGAACCACATTTCATCCCCAAACCCCATATACATCATCTTTCGATTCGACCTTTTCTACATCACGGCACCCTCGCATCTTCCTGGGGAGTGTTAAATGATCATTTCTTTCGACCATCGCTTTCGACGTTTCCATTCGCCGCTTGCCACCATTTATTGTGGACCTTCCCATGCGCATTTCTCCGATCCATGATTCCATTTCGAATTTTACTTCAAGACTGCTGTCCCTTTGTTGCATCACGCTCAGCCCCATCTGTACTAACCAGGTTGTTTTTGCGCCCCGGTGTCGCATCCTCGCATTGTAACGTCACACACTAGTCCCTCATTCTTTTCACTAGTACCGTATCGCAACTGCCATTACCCGTCGTGCATTTTCTACGTGTCAATCATAAGTGTCGAAATCTAAAAGCAGCACCGCCGTGCGATCATGATCAGAGGACTGTATTGTCCGTAACCGACACTGGCCGCGACCCAGGCGGTTGGTGGCTCGTAATCGCTGACGGGAGTGCTCTGCTTATCTCATCAGCGATAAGCCGGCGTGGCGGGGCTGGGATTCCTTGTGAGGCTGTAAGGTTCCCCTCCTTACGGCATCGGCGGTTTCGAGGTCACCCAGCAGCCCAGAACCCGAACCACCGTCAACCCAACCCCACAGCGACAAAGAAGCGCCTTCGAGAGATACGAGACAGAGGATTCAGTGTGCGGGATCAGCAACGGGGGCGGGTACAGATGCTACCGAGGACGGTATACCACGAAAGAGACGTCGCCTTGGAACCCTGGGGCATTGGTCTCGAGGTTGGTTGGGTCTTTGTGCGACTTGGGAACAATGCATCGGCTCCTATTGTCCACCAAGGGTGCGTCAGTGGCGGGCGAGGTTGGTAGGGCGGACGCCCATCTACAGCGAGATAACGCTGAGGTGTTCCCAGTATCCGGACGGAGAATACTAAGTGCCGAGCGTATTTGGTATGGGGGGGGTGTTGTAAATCGAGCGGGGTTAAGGGTGACGTGGTGAACTGAGTCGGGATGAGGTGATGTGCTCCCGCTGTCGACGGCATAACCGAGGTGAGGTTCCAGGCACGCGGGTGGAACGTGAGGGTGTACGACCTGTTATACACGAAGTGGTGGATTGACGAAACGTGATGGTCCCTGGGGCGATGTGCGCGCGAAAAGGAAAAAAGAACGTGGCAGCGGACCAACCGGACTACCAACGTTGGTGACGAGATGGTGGTTCCTCGCCGCTGTCAAGGACACCATCTCCCGGCCTCCAGTGGAGAGCAAAAGGTACCGGGCAAGATCGGGCGACGCAAACGGGAAGCAGGATGCACGCCAACGGTACTGAGCCCGACCCTGATGTCCCCAGAAAGGGAGCGAGTGGAGTAGGTCATTCCCGAAAAATGAATTCCCACCAGCCCATGGATCGATCGAAAGAAGGGTCGGTCAATCGGCCCCGAGTCATATTCTGATGATAGATTTTGACAGGTCTGCGGTGGATTTTCTGCCAACGTACAAATAATATCGGGAAAGGAACGGCGAGCACGATTGAAGGACCCAGTCGATGGTGCGTCGTGACGAAAGCCCCGTTTACTCACCAAGCGTCGGCGTCAGTCTCCGTTGAATACACTTCCGTGTGAACCAAGTATTCGTCCTGTCCAACAGCGTGCGCGGTATGTGCGGATATTAGTTAGTTTTCTCAGAGCCCATACATGTCATTTCACCCTCTTCTGAGAGTGCGGACAACCATCAGGGTGGAAGACGAGAACCCTGGATGGAACTGCCACACCTACCCAAAAGCTGTGTATGGGTCTTCGTAAACCAATAGCAATCATCATAGATAGTCCCTCCAGCGTTAGAGGGCCACGGCTATCTTCCCAAGGGAACATCTGGCGATTCCTGACGGGTCACGCCAAGCCCAGGGAGGCAGGAACGGCTTTTGATACACTTGAATCCTGAGATGGGCGCACTTTGTGATAATTGGACAATTGGGGTGGTTCGTTCACGGCAAATACGTTGATTTCTTTGATGCGGGGATTGTGGGAGTCGCTCGGTGGTCCGAATGGTTAGACGGAGAGCGGGGGATGCCTCGGCCGAGCACGCTTTGGGCCCCAAGGACGATGCAGAGTGGTCATTGGATGAGAACCGATTACGGAAGGTTAGAGCACGGTCGAGTGCAAACGGTCGGAATTGGCTGGTTCCAAAATATACTGCACTGGATGACGGCGCGATTGGCGCCTTCGTGGGTGCTACCGGCGGGCTGCTGACTGGTTACACCCACATGTTGACCTCGAGGTGCGGCCTATTAACCATCATCATGAGGGGTTGCGTGTCAAGGGTTAGACCAATATCTGAGGGCGATGAAGAAGAATTGACCACCTACGTGAGAACACCGCCCAGAGGAATACACCCATGCCTCATTTCGAAGCTGGTGAGAAAGCCCGTGGCTTATGAAATCCACCATGGTTTGATCATTTTATTTTGGGCGACCGCCGCGGCCGCTGTAGAATGACGCCATGCGTGCGCGGGAAAAGGTTTCCTTGGAATACGGATAATTGGGCCAGCCGCATCGCACGATCGCCCCGCCATCCTTAGTTACTCAGCAAAAAGCGCAGGCGGCGCCTGACCCGTCGAGGTGGGGTTGTTCGGAATCAGATGAGACGCGTCTTGTCGATGGGGCATCCGAGGAACACGTACGTCTTTCGCACAGGATCTCGTCAGGTGAGCACAGTCGAGAATGGGGTCCACCTTCATGAGACGGTGTCTCGCAGGGTTCTGCCATTAATATTTAACAGGTGCGCTCCGCGGACGGAGGGGGGCGAGCGGAGTATCCCACCAACATCCGCCAGGTCGTGATAAACGAGGATGGCTGATAACAAAAACCCCGGGCATGAGAGAGGGAGATTATGTGAGTCGTAGCGGGACCACCTCACATACATACATGTATGATGTCGGTCATTGCGGATGGTGGACATCCCGTCGTCACGTGGGGGTCAACGACCGGCCGGGTACCCAAATTCAGCCGGATTCTGCCGCAGTGACCTTCCCAACCAACAACGATGAAAGTCGCGTTCCTATCCCTCCTCGTTCTCGTATCTGCAGCGCTCGCAGTCCCATCATACAACTCTCAGTCTGTATTTGGTGTCTCCGAACAGGATATCCAAGGTATCCGCGACGGCGTGAATTCTGTGTTCGACAAGGCCGAAGATAAAGTCAAGCAATGGGTCCAGGACGGACGCGACTTCATCAACCATAATGGCCTAACTTGTCAGTCTAGATCTTGTGACACTAATTCGTCGGATCTCAACGGTTGGCTGTGATTAGACGAGCTTGTTACCCATCCCGCGTTCTCCGCATATAGGCTTCGCGTGACCGAACCGAAACTCTGCGACCCAAACGTGAAGCAGTATTCTGGGTACCTGGACGTAACTAATGGAAAGCATCTCTTCTTCTGGTGAGCCAAATATCTGAAGTCCATGTGCGCACGCTGAGCCTGGTTTAGGTTCTTTGAATCCAGGAAGAATCCAGGATCCGCCGATTTCATCTATTGGGCGAATGGTAGGATCGAGGGCTAGCAGTCATTTGAGAGCTCTGACCGACTATACTTCAGGTGGTCCTGGTTGTTCATCAACCACGGGATTACTCTTCGAGCTGGGCCCTTGCCAAATTGCCAATGAGACTACTGTGACCTACAACAAGCATTCTTGGAATTCACACAGCAACATCCTCTTCCTCGACCAACCTGTCAATGTCGGATACTCCTACTCCGATGATGGTTCCAAGGTCGACCGTAGCGCCGCGGCCGGAGAGGACGTGTACGCTTTCTTCCAGCTCTTCTTCTCTCGTTTCCCAGAATACTCCAAGGCTCCCTTCCATATGGCTGCGGAAAGTTACGGGGGAACGTATGCTCCTCACGCCGCCGCCATCTTCCATAAGAAGAACAAGGAACTTGCCCTGGCCCCCGTCCCAGGTCTGATCAAGGTCAACCTTGCTTCGGTCATCCTCGCCAACGGCATCACTGATCCTTACGAGCAAATGGCTTCCATCCCGGATTGGGCCTGCGATGGCCCTTACGCTGTGTACGACGACCCACAAGGCCCCCAGTGTCAGGCTCTCAGGTCCAAGGTCCCGACCTGCCAACGACTCATCCAGACTTGCTACAACTTTGACTCTCGCTGGACCTGCGTCCCTGCTCAACTTTATTGTTGGTCTCAGCTCCTTGGCCCGATCCAACGTCCGTATAAGCTTGGTTTTGCCCTATATTCCCGATGCTGATTCACCAACAGAACTCGGCCTCAACATGTATGACGTTCGTAGGACCTGCGATCGTCAGAAGGATGGTCCCCTCTGTTACAAGGGGCTTGAGTGGGTAGAAGCGTGGATGAACGACGCCAAGGTCAAGAAGGAATTGGGTGCCAACCCTTCTCTAACCTTCCAGTCTTGCAACATGCGGGTCAACCAAGACTTCACCGCCCAGGCTGATGGTATGAGGAACAGCGCGTTGCTTCTCACTGACCTCGTCAACGAAGGTGTCCGCCTCTTGGTATACGCTGGCAGTGCTGGTGTGTGGCTGATAGTTACCTGGTTCGTTGGAGTACGCTGACCACAAACCAGATGCTATGTGCAACTTCATGGGCAACGAGCGTTGGGTTTCCAAATTCGATAACGTCTTCCACGAGGAGTTCGCATCCTCCAAACCCATCCCCTGGATTACCAGGGATGGTGCGCGCGTTGCTGGCACTGTTAGGACCGCTGGTGGCAACGGTTTCACGGCCGGGAACGTCACGTTCCTGACTGTCCACGAGGCTGGGTAAGCAACTTTTCTGCACCCTTACTCGACATTCAAACTCAAAGGGTTTCCAGCCACATGGTTCCGTACGACCAACCTGAGGCCGCTCTTGTACGTTGCCATCGTGCTTCCGAATGGATGGAAGACACTGACCTGTTCCACTTATCCAGGACATGATTACCCGATGGGTCAAGAACGTCCCTTTGACGAATTGATTTGTTCCATTGTCTCTTGTGTTTCGATCCTCCGGATACCAATAGTAATACATCTGCGCGCTTCTGGTTTCTTTCGTAAGTGGCGGGCGTTTCGGATGCCACAAAGGGGGTTGATGGATCCACAATGAATCCTTTCTGTCGGCCGGCGCCATGCACCACATTTCTGGATCTCTCATAAGCCTCAAGTGGGCCTGTCCGTGATCGGGAGATCATCTCTAGTTGTCCAGGCGTTAAGACGCACGGCTTCGCAGGCCACGACGTGGGCGCCCCATTCCGACCGTTGGGCTCAAACACATCTATCACTGCATCCAGGACTTCACCGCAAAGCTCGGCGTTCCTCGGATTTTTGGCTGAATAATCACAACTGCGCACTAAGCCAACCTTCCTTTCTCCCGCCTGTCTATTTTCGTCTTGACGCACATCCGTACGAGGCACACAGGTGGCGAAAGCTCGGTGAGTTGGGAATTACCCCCGATCGTGATCAGTTCAATGATCGAAGCCAGGTTTCCCCATTCGCCACTCTCCCACATTCATTACCTCTCTTTCGTCGACCACCATGAAGTCGGCCCTCTTGGCGGTTGTAGGAGTGTGTGCGGCGTGGGCCACCGGGAGAGATATCGTGGCCCAAACTATCCTCGGTGACACCGAGATGGATGTCACTGGTGGCAGGCCGCCCGCGTCCGGTGTCGCCCCTCCGGCCGTGACACGGAAGCTTATTCAGGTCAACGGCGTGGACCGTGAGTGGAGCCTTCCCTGTGGAGAAGGTTTACTGATTGGGGGTGACGTCGCAGATGAGTCGGTCCAACACTCCGAGTTCAGTGATCACGGTCTTAGGATTACCAAACCTAAGATCTGCGATCCCTCGGTACGACAGTATTCGGGCTACATGGACATCACTTCCGGAAAACACCTGTTCTTCTGGTGAGGCTCCACGCACCTCCTGGGTTTGACGCTGGTCGTTGGGCGGTCCTCCCTTAGGCTCATCACCCGCTACTCCCGCGTAGGTTCTTTGAATCAAGAAACGCACCTGACACCGCTGATTTCATCTATTGGACTAACGGTGACCACCACACTAAGGTTTCTTCTTGATCTGACAGCCGCCCTAACTATTTGTCGTAGGCGGTCCAGGTTGCTCTTCTTCCACAGGCCTTCTATTAGAATTGGGACCGTGCCGAGTCACCGAGGAAGGCGCAAACGTGACCTACAACGAACATTCCTGGAACACCGACAGCCACATGCTATTCCTGGATCAGCCAGTCAACGTCGGTTTCTCGTACTCTGATGATGGCTCCAAGGTCGATCGGAGTACAATCGCTGGGGAAGACGTCTATGCATTCTTCCAACTCTTCTTTGCCAGATTCCCCGAGTACGCTTCCGCACCATTTCACATAGCCTCAGAGAGCTACGGCGGAACTTACGCGCCACACGCTGCTTCGCTATTCCATAAAAAGAATAAAGAACTAGCGTTGGCCCCTATTCGTGGGTTAACACGGATAAACTTGGCATCCGTGATTCTCGCGAATGGTCTCACGGATCCGCTCGAGCAGTTCGCCACAGTCCGCGATTACGCTTGTTACGGACCGTACAGGATTCTGGACCCCGACGGGAAGGAATGTAACTCAATGAAACGAGGGTCAGCCGTATGCCAGCGGTTCATTCGGTCGTGTTACAGGTTCCCAACCCGTGCAGGGTGCCTGTCCACAGCTTATTACTGTTATTCACAACTCTATACCCCGATGGAAAGTACGTCCGCCTGACCATCTCGCGTTCCGCCCCCTTCATCGTTCACGTTTTCTCAGACACGGGATTGAACCTGTACGATGTGCGTAAAAGATGCAGCGTGCCGGAGTACGGACCGGAGTGTTTCCCGGAATTAGGCTGGCTGGAGAGCTGGATGAACGGGGTGGATGTGAAGAGGTCGCTTGGCGTTGAGCCCACCCTTACGTTCGAACCATGTAACGCGGACGTCAACAAGGATTTCGCGCTTCGAGCCGACGCGATGCGCGATAGTGCCCTGCTCCTCACGGATCTTGTGAATGAGGGAGTGCGATTGCTCGTGTACGCTGGGAATGCAGGTCAGCCTCCTCACATGACTTTGGAAACTCCCCTCTGAAATTCCAATGCTGCGCTTTATTGGCCACTGAACACAGATGCCATGTGCAATTACATGGGTAATGAACGTTGGGTCAGCAAATTTCCGAACGTTTATCACGAGGAGTTCGTGGCCTCGGAAGCAAAACCATGGGTCACAAGGGTGGCGAGGCACAGGGCAGGCACGATTCGCACAGCGGGAGGGCGGGGATCAACGGCTGGCAATGTCACGTTCGTAAACGTGTTTGAGGCTGGGTGAGTGTGATTTTTTCCTTTTCCTCTCGTGAATTTTAGGTTTGGTCTGGACGGGGGAGACTGATGGGGATACGCAGTCACATGGTTCCGTACGATCAACCCGAGGCTGCGTTGGTGGGTAGATTGTCAAATTTCCCCCGATTTGTCCCAGCACACCTGACTGTTGTGATGTCCACCTCAGGATCTGATCACACGATGGATCCTGAACGTCCCCCTGACCGATGACTGACGGATCTATTTTTTCTTCTCGTGATGCGCCAAGAAAGTTTAATCGGGCGAGGGGTTTGGTTCCGGTAGGTACACGAGGTCATATTATGTGTGTTTGTGCGCGCAGAGTGCATTGTAATCTATGGGGTGGAATCTGCATTACCCTCGGCATCCTCCAAACTTTTCTTGAAACCCTCCAATATCCTCGCGAGCTGTCCACCACTCGCCTGACCCAAGATGCCAGCGATTTGATTCGCGGGGGAGGTGATCAACCCGATCAATTGGGCACGAAGGGTGTCGAGCGTTGGCAGGGATGCGACATCTTGGACAGCGGCCAGCTTGAAGACCCTTCCTTCGATCAAGGCACCCATGACGGTCAACTCGGGAGTGAGAGTCGGTTTGACCCGTTTGACCCTCCGACCGGGGACGAAATCTGGATCATCCGCGGATGGTTTTTTTGACGGGACCTTTGCCTTTTCCCCCGGTTTCGACGGAGGAACGGACTTCTGTAACGCGTTGAGAATCGCGTTCAGCGTTGGAGGGTCGAGTGACGGTAGTGAAAGGACGGCGAGGCCATTCTCCACCGTTCCGGAGATATCTTTGGTGGTCTTTGCATCGATGGCGGTATAGTCGCGAAGAGCAACCCCGAAGATCGAGGTGCGAATGACCGTGAGTGATGGTGGGGTGGTGATGGATGGATCGTTGCTTGGGGTTAAGGGCGTGGGCCCAGGGTTGAGGAGAGAAGGTGCAAAGCCGCCCTTCCGCGCGGTGGCAGCGGCGATGTCTTTCCGGAGTTTCGTGAGACGCGAAATGGAAAAGTTGTTGTGTTGTAAGAAAACGAGTGGGGATTCCTTGCTCGTCTCGAGGAGCCGGAGGTATTGGCTGTACAGGAATTGTTTCCGCTCCGAGTAAATACGTGGCTCAGTTTTCTTCGGGTACTGCCGTGGTGATTTCACGGACACGGCGTAGGTCCGTACAGACATCGTCCCCGAAGTCGAGGCTGGGGGCAGGAGCCTCGCCCGGAGCACCAGGGTCTGCATTTCGGGATGTCGGGGGTGGAAGGAGGACGGGGGCGTAGGATCGAACACGTGACCCCGTTGAACTCGGACGCGTCTCCTTCTCTCCGAGTTTCGTCTTGTTATCAACGAACCCTCACGACAATGGTCGGCCGCCACGCGACTCCGGAAGCAGACGTCACGATAACTCGCCATCTACCGCCACCAGACGATGATTTTACCCAAGACGTTTCCATGTCGTTCGATATCCCACTGCAAGTGGACGCCAGCAACCTTCTGGATCAGGATTGTGATGACTTCTTCTCTGGACCAGGCTTCGTGACCTTGAGCACTCCAGTTCTACCGAGGCACCTTATGAACAATGGGCGGTCTGTGCGTAAAGCGACAGGCACAATTCAAACCCCCGCAGTCGCATCTGGTCCTATCCTCGGACGGGCCTTTACGACATTTCCAACCACCGAACTCGAAGTATCCGACGATAGGACGGAGCTACAGGAGACGCATACACCATCACCACCAGTAAACCCATTCATACCCCCAGGCCCGCCGGCGACCGCCTCGGTGGTTGGTACGACCTCGATTACGGACCCAGGCTCGTCTCGACCAAGCGATGTGTCGTCGGGAAGCATTCCAGATACAAAACTTCACGGTGGTCCGAAGTCAAACACGGCGCCATCTGTGACATCTATTATCATCACCAAAGAGTGCGGAACGTACCCGGACATTCAATCAACGTCAACCTTGGTTCCTTCTCACCGTCCAACAAACGCCAAGAGTACGCAAATCTCCCGTCAACCTCCGATATCTGCCCCCCAAAGAAAGGACAAGGGCCCTGCTCGACCGCTCGGGAACGGTGGGGTCAAGTCGGACCAGGCGGGGTCGAAACCCCGGGGCGGAGGTAGCCTCGATCGTCACATAATACCATCTGTGAGTCCCGCCCAACTTTGTCAGCCATCATGGGATATGAGAATCTCCGGAGGAGTCCGTTAGCCGTAGCGTTAGGCAACAAAGCTGACATGTCACCCGGTTCCAGGCTCAAAGTCGCGTTCGTGGCAGTGCAACTAAACTTCCGAAGCCAACACCTTCAAATCGCGGCGTCGGTAGCCTTAAGGGTCGAATTGAATCGGATCCGGCGAGTTCAAATTCACGGAGAAACACCGCCAACCACACGTTTCCTGCAGGGAGCGAACATTCCGACCCCGGTTCACTCGGTGACTCCGCGGGAAGTTTTGGGGCAGCCACTCAAAATTTGGTAACATCTGTTTTACCATCGTCTGAACCTACCCGGTGAGCGGTTGGATTCACTTGTCTCTCGTAATCGCTCCGGTGGTCAGGGTGCTCGTTCATTGTGTTTCACCTGACCACGAGATGCTGAGCAAATTGGCGACCAAGTTGTATGCTTATCCTCCTTTGAGCCTGTCATCTAAGCGAGTCTACAGAGAACGCGCGTGACTAACATAATGAATCTCTTTTCGACAGGTTACGTTTAACACTCGAAACAGGCGGGACCGATTCGAGTGGGTTCTCACCACCCCTCGACCCGCCGCCGTCGATGGGAGAAGATCATGTGGGGACGAAAATGCCTCTGGAGACCGTAGAGGAGGAAGGTGGGGACAACGATCGGCTCACGGTTTCACGGTTATCACCGGGTAAAAGCGTCGAGGGACGCCGTGATGATTCTGAGAACGACGATGGGATTCGACAGAGTTCCGCGCCTGCGCCTGGGGTCTCTATTGCCGTATCGCCAATGCGACCCTCCAAGAAGCGTGTCTCGTCAGCTGGCCAGGAATCGGATACCGAACCGGGTGGCGCTTTGCCCGATGAATGGGAGATCACCGAATCGAATCAGGAAGGTGAGGTAAGGGGTGGTGGCGGAGGGAAGGAGGTCCAACAGGCACGATGTATGGGAGCCGTCAAGAAGCCACGGGGATTGGCCCAGCCTTTACACAAGAAGAATGGGGTGGCTTCGAGTTCGTTGACCCTGAGGAGACGACTGAAGGCCAAGGCTGTTCGGGAATCTCCGCGGGTTCGCAAACTCCGGGATAAACTGGCGGGACGCGTCGGCGCTCGAGGGGGTGCGGGTTTCCCAGAGAACGCAGGCGCATCAAGGACCACAAGCGTTGCGATGGCTCAGGCTGAAGGAAAGGGGTCCGATCGTTCGTTGTCGGGCGAGGTAACCGGGCCTTGGATGCCGTACAATGGTGACAATGTGAGCCTTTTCTTTCTCCTTTGGTTGGGATGCGTGGATTTGAAATCTGATGAAATGACTTTTAATTATGCGCTTGCGTCCTGATGACTAACGGGTTTACGTGGCTGCCGTCGCTCCCAAACCTGGTTCTGATCAAAATCTAGCAGCAGCAGGGTGGAGTGATCGGCAGACATCCTGGCAGTGTTGTGGAGGGACCCTCTTTCCGCTCCGTATTGAAACGGAGCACGGTACCCGTCGAGTTTCGATTCCAACTTTCCACACGGCTAGGGACTAGCCGGAGTTCCACAGCGAAGGAGAAGCCAGGAAGGAGCGCATCTGGGAGCAGCAGGGAAGATGGACAGAAGGCGGCTGGAAGCTCACGAAAACGCGCCAGGCTAGATGAATCCCGGGGTGACGAGAGTGGCGGAGTTGGCATTGAGGAACCTGGGACTTCTCGATTGAGAGAGGCAGAGGATCATCACCGCGATCAAACTGGGAGGCACGCGGACGGCTGGAAGGGGAACATTTGTTCACGTTCCAACTCTACATCTGCGACATCAATTGGTCGAAGCAAGAGGCCACCGCTGATCGTTCCGGAGGGATTCAAGTTCAGTACCGAGCAAAGGGCGAAGGAGAGGGAGAGGTTTGACGAGGCGGTGCGTGAAAAGCAAAAGGAGAAGGAACGGCAGTCGGAGGAGGAGCGTGCGGCCAAGGCGGTGGAGGAGGAGCGTGGAATCAAGGAGATGAGGAAGAGAGCCGTGCCGAAGGCGAACGCTGTCCCGGAGTGGTATGCGAGTATGCCGAGGCGGAAAGCGGGGTGAGAGCGGAGGGCCGTCGCAGCCTATTTGATATTTGACGCGTCGGATTAGATGTGGATATTGAATGGGATTGTACCTGAGGGGGGGTTGGGGATATGTATGAGCGCTCGAGGGAAACCCGAAAGTCACGGGCTGAGCATAGAGTTTGCCATCAGACGCCCTGAGTTGGCTTAGCACGACGTGGATTGGCCTTTCCTCCTTGACCCAGGAAGGTGGTCCATCACGTATCTGGTTGGGGCGTCACACGCGGACCCAGTCGCTCGTTCACCCAGTGCAACCCCGATGACCCGGAGCTGGGGGGCGGTCGCGATGTCCTGATATCAACTAACCACGCGCCTGGTGAATGGCCGCAGGTCCATCTGGACCGGTGCTTCAGGCCTCGAGGAGGCGGAGGCTTTCAAAGCCGTTGCCATCGACTGTGGCAAGGGCGGTGCGCTCGTTTCGTGTTAGCTCTCTTTGGTCAAGTTTGGCGGGAGCAAAAAAAAAAAAAAAAGGAAACACAATGGCGCCCCCTCCAAAGGGGACAAAGAAGAAGACGTCGGCTAAAGAAAGGCGTGGTGTGGTGGAATACACAGAGAGGGCCAGGGAATCAATTCACATTCAGCTTCATGGCCATCGAAGGGAACCCCACCGCAAACGCGAGGGGGGGGAGGAGACCGAGGGACGCCGGCCCACCTCCTCCACGTGGGGATTATTTTTTTTGTTATTGTTTGTGAAATAGGGAAATTAAAAAATTGCAAAAATGAAGAATGAGATTAGGGTCATGAGGATGACGGAACGGCGGGAAGGGGGTGGAAGTGATCGTCCAAATTTGGTTCGACGGATGTACCGGTTGCGGGGGTGACCCTCTCGGATATAAAAGCTGGCTGTCCTCCTCCTCCATTCCCTCCAAACCAATCCACCCAACTCCCAGAGTCACTTGCGATTTACTCCTACCAACAAATGTCTCCATCCACCGTCGTGCCTACCACCACCACCACCACCCCCGCCGTCTCCCGCTCGAAAGGGGATGACAGCTCCTGCGTCAACCACTCCTCTCCCCAATGCTGCCACTGCGGCTGGAGGGGTTCTCACTCTCCTCAATGCCCCTTCAAGCGCAACTAAACAACGGATGACGCGATACCATCTCCATCCTCTGCTACCCCAATTCGCCCGTTGTTTCTTGTGTTTGTTGTGCATTTGCTGAACCGCTTACCATCCATTGTGGTACGTCTCTCTCTCTCGACAACTCTAACCCATACTCGGTACTGATTGCCTCCGTAGTTCCTGCTATCATCATCCCCCACCTTGATTCCTTCGCCTTGCCACTCCACCTCCTCCTACCCCCTCAGTCACTAAACGGGCTGCCCCAGATATACCTCCTCTCCAGTCATCGCCGAAGCCTTCTCGACCATCACCGCATCGTTTCGTCTTTCGACCTTTCGTGTACCATCATCGTCGTCAGTTATCTTAGCAAGGCAGTCGTTCGATCTAATTATTCGCATGCAAAAAGGATTGTTCTTTGTCGTTGAGGACAGTTGTAGATGTCGTGTAGTCGGAGAGCTGTCGTGTACGATTTTGTCCCTCTGCCGCAGAAGAACGGTCTCGCTTGTTGTACTAGCTCCAATCCAACATTTCTCATAACTCCTCCTTGTTTCGGAAGGTCGATCTTGTTCGTGATGGAGAGAGGGGGGGTGGGCTTTACCCCACACTCTCGTGAGCCATCTCCCCGGTGACGGCACTGTCGGCCGAGGACTTGTCCACGACTACGGAACTAGCCTGGGATGGATACCTGCGAGATCTTATCGTATAGACGGTCTCTTCTTCTTGCTCAGTACACGACTCGTGTAAATTGCCGTTTGGTAATCCTTCCGTCACCCACATTCTTTGATCCCGAACGCCCGACCTGGTCTCAAGCTTTGGTGATGAAATGTTTTCAATCCTGATCCCAGCCCGCTCGTTATCTATGGCCACATCAAACTCGTTATCTGCCTTCCCCTCTGCCTCCCCTCCCATTCCATTACACACTTCCCCGGTCTGCTGACGACAACGAAGATCCCATGATGGCCGGCATCGAGGACGAGGGGAGGACGGACGGAATCCACCCCACCCCCTCTACATCATCGCCGTTGTAGCTTCTTCCCATGCACCTCCCACCGTCTCATCTATACCCGGTGCGATCCATATCCCGGAAAGATCGCCCAAAGATCGTTTTTGGCGTCTCCGTTATCTTTCGCCAACAACACGCCACCCAGGCGAAGTGAAACCCGCTAGCTTATAGCCATCCTCCGCACCGTGGGACTTTCCCCTCGGCGAAACGGACCCGGGGTGTCACCTTCTGCGGGCCGTCGTACCTCTCCACACCTCACGGCCTGTACTTTGGCCTCTCCACACCGTGCTTCCCTTACGGGCATAAATCCGATCTCGGATGGCCCGGGAGTACAGTTGAAAAACAACCTCGTGTTCATCAATCGGAGTTGAGAACCGATCCACTTGCGCCCGGAACAAAAAAAGCGAAGGGGGGGGGACCATGGGACCCTCCCCACCCACGGCCTCGCGTTCTTTCCCACCTCAGAGCAGTTATTGAATGTGGTTACACACAGCTACGTCATTCGACATTTATCCGTTTTACCTAACCAACCCGACCCGTTCTCCGTAGCGAACGGCGTGGCGGAGGGTTTCCATCCGGATAAACATTCCATATTGTTATCTCCACACGATGCGCTGCCAAAATCGCTACCGCTTCCTCTGAAACGTTGCACGTAAAAGATTAAGGTCATAACACGTTAACAGCTTCGGACAGGCCGCCAGGACGGATCTTCTCATCTCCAACCATTTCTATTCCCGCATACATATCTCGCATACAATTCCTTCCTCCCCGTCGTCATTCCCGTATCGCTAAACTCAACCGACCCGCTCTCACTCTTCGGTTCGGTCAGTCCCTTCCCACGAGGAGACAAAAATTCCCATCCGCAACTCCTCCACCTCAATACACATAACCTTATCTACCTCCGTTCCAATTCATTTCGTTCCCCAAATGAACAAACTACGTATGCACACACGTGCCCACGTCCCCCCGTCTCGTTTCAGCGAAATGGACAGGGCCGCACAGGGCATCAGAAGAGGATCAGGCACCCCGGCCCTCTCTCTCCGTTCACGCCAAGGACGAACGGTCGGAGCGAACAGCACACGACCCATCCGTTTCGCGACGTTGCATACCTGCCGTAAAGCACAGGGAACAAAAATCAAGAAATCCAAAACAACAAAAGGGAATACGTGAACGGCGGAGTGGAGACTCAACCGACAACATGGAAACAGCCGAAAGCGTGTGGTGGTTCCCAGTGGTTGGCACTCGGGTCATATGTTGGTCTGGTAGTAATATTCGTGTATTAAAGAATCAAATTCGTCGCTAGGTAATATAAAACGAGCACAAAAGCTGGCCGTATGGAGTTGTCCCGGTTGTCTCATGACCACTGTCCCCCCCTCGTACTATGTCATAGGCCTTTTCTACCTCCCTATCTCCCCATCCGCGCTCCGGAGGCGGCCTCCCATCGGAACGCCCACGGTGGAACAAAGGTGGCCGGTCCTCAGTTGATCTTTCCATTCTCCGCCTTCACGATCCGATCGACCTCGTTTTTGGCTTTCGTCGGAGATGTCCAGTGCCCTCCTTCATCCTTCTTTCGTACCGTGAAACACGCGATACCGAGATACTCCGTGATATCTTGAATCACGAGAGTGACGAACCGCGCGTAAGACGCAAACGAAATAACCAGCGTGGCCAGAACGAATAGGTGCAGGCGCCCCGGCGTCGTTTGAATTATCGGCGGACTAGAATGGAGAACAGAGGCGGGAAGAACAAAAGGAGACAAGCGTTAACCCTACTCATTCAAAGACTTCATTTGAAAAAACAAAGGCAGATCGCGGGGATCGACCCGACCCCCTCCTCCCTTTGTTGGCGAACAGGGAATAAAGGCGTCTGATAGGGAGCGAAAAAACAACAAAAAGGAGACCAAAGCTTACCGGCCGAATATCCTGGGGAGATTAACGTCCAAGGCACCGATTAGGCTCCATACCCAGGTAGCGTCCAACAACGGGAAATCGGTCTTGGTGACGTGCGCAAGGATTATCCTCCCCACTTGATGCGCGAACATGAGACCCCAGGCACACAAGAACGGCACCAACGACTCGGAGTAGACGATCTCGGAATCTTCCACAGTCGGGTGCGATAACCAAAAGATCTGCAGAAGCACCGTCGTCGGGAATGGAAGCAAGTACAGCAGCGGTGTGAAAGGGCTCTGTCCGCTCTTTCGCCGGCTCTTGTAAACGTTTGAATAGCTGTCCGTACACGTTGCAAAGTTCAGCGATGCGATATCCGCGGATGGAACGTGGCTGATAGATAAGGAGAGCAATAAAGAGTGACGTATACACCCACCTCGTGAATATATTGAACGCGAGGCCTGCCGCTCCAAAGACCATGAAGGTAACGTTCAGCCCGATGTTTGGAACCGCGCCGCTGATCCATCCAATCCTCTCCAATCCGGTAACAGTGAGTACTCCCTGATCCCAGAACGAAGGTCCTACAGGCAACGGAGCGTGTCAGGGTGAGCCCGGATGCACCTCGGTCCCGAGAATCCACAGCCGTACCGTAGAACCCAGTGATGAGAAAGATGAGCACAATAATCACGATCCCTTCTATTGGGCCCGAGAACACGCCTAGGTAGAGTTGACCTGCCAGGAGAGGGATCGTCCATTAGGTCATTGAGGAAAAAATTTCGGCAAAGCGTCATCCTGCACGAACGTGCTGCGGGATGGACGCCGGAAGGGAAAGAATACATACCGGTGTGGTATTCTTCCCATGTCGTCAGATAGAAGTTGGCCAACGTTGCGATCTGAGAAG
>Ga0307509_10003231_pt1 | contig 25154 bp, 24 predicted proteins | sample 10_EM_MG_FD_202245 | JGI IMG/M metagenome (GOLD analysis project Ga0307509, IMG submission 202245) | Populus trichocarpa ectomycorrhiza microbial communities from riparian zone in the Pacific Northwest, United States - 10_EM | ecosystem: Host-associated > Plants > Roots > Unclassified | place... | reverse complement strand
GTGCAGATGAGGGAGGACGCACGAGGGTTTACAATAGTAGATATAGGGACAATCCTCGGTCTGGCGCATCTGATCCCGGAGGAGGACCGGCGGTGGCTTGTGAATAGCTGGATTGATTTGAGAACATTTAACGAGGTTTATTAAGGAATCCGGATGAGAGAATCAGGACTCGGCTATACGTGAGAATCCTACACCTTGATACTGTATATAGAAAATATAGAAGCGAGTTTCTTGAAACCCAGTTCATTAGATCGCCAGACCGGTGAGGCGTAAGGCCTGAGGCCTGAGATGTGAGACGTGAGACTTGGATGTGACCAAAAAAAAAGAGCTGCTGCCCCAGACGCCAGTCGACGTCTGAGGAAGCAGCCGATTAATTGTGATTCCGGGGATGAGGGATGTGTTAGGACGTAGAGAAGAGAAAGAAGTGACGAGAACAACAGTCTAGGGTAGTCTAGATGCCGGGAGGAGACGACGTTGCGTCTGGACGGATGGAACGTTGTGGGGCAATTCAGGAGGCGTGGAATGTGGCGGGGCGTTGCAACACAAGTCAGGACGCACAGGACGCATGGGACGCAGAAAATATGTTGCTTGTATCAGGACGCAACGCCGACGGATCAGACACAGGGTCCGTTTTTGCTGATGTACTATAGCATGAGCTATTAACTAGATCTTATTCTGAGAGTAAAGGCAATGTGGTCTTCCAGTACACTGCTCTAAAGGGGTATTTGGCTGGGCACAGATGGAAAATCTGGTACTGACTGGGAATTGAACTGCCTGTGAGATTCGCCGAAAGGGCCATATAGCAAAAGTTTGAAGTGATCTAATTTTAGACAGTAAAGAAAGTATGATTTCCCTTCGGAGAGAATTTGGAGAGGGGTTTAAAGACTCAGTAGTTTGGTATGCTGACTGTAAAGTAAGCCTGGGGGCCTCTGAGCGCATAACAGTAGAAGAAGTTGATGACTACATGATTAGCCTACTAAAACCATCCAAAATACATTGTTTTCCTCACCCTTTATAGAGGATTTATTCCTTTCTACGAACTCAATATCTTTCAGATTAACTACCATTTGTTCTCCTAAACGGCTCTTATTTATTTTACACTGATCCATCATGGCTTTCAAAAGGGTATATGGTTCAGATTGCGTGACTTGCTCCACACATCGTGATGTTTATACTGGCTGCAACAACGAACAGATGACAATGACGAAGAACCGGTGATATGATGAACTGGTGACAACGACAAACAAAAATACACAGTGTGGCTCCAAAGCATCACTCTCTTACCCCATTGTGTTCGGTTTATTGTCCATTTTCAATGTCACCGTTGCCTATCCGTTTTTAGTGTGTGCGATCGCTAAATGCCGGTCCCTTGTACTGGTACAAGGGCAGATCATGAATTCATGGTACAGAGCTGGGATCAGAGGTTAGAGAGTAGTGGTACAGCTCTTGCAAGAGTGTACCACAATTTTGTCCAAATCAGAGCTATTGAATCCAACAAAGAACTACTGCAGGAAACCGAATAGCATAGTGCCCATTGCAGATGACCCTTGGTCGGAACACAAACTCTTTCCAGTGTTTCCAAAGTTGCCTTCGCAACGGATAATGACCACCCCTGCTCTGTACCAGGAATTCATGATCTAACTTACACTTGTATCCAGCGTATAAAGTGCATTACTCGGGCAGAGTATCGTAAATTCTGGGCAAACTCGACACACCCAAGCGCTACCACTAAGCTAGTAGAGATAAACTACTGCTAGTAGTACAAGAATAAGATCTTACGCTACACTTAAGACTACCCCCCGCGGTCTAGTTACTGTACATATATACCAGCACACCTAGCCCCTCCGTCCGCTCGGGACTGCGCAGTACGACCCCCTCAACAGGAGCCCTCCGAGCACAAGCCTCCCATCCCGGACGTAGTTGTCTCACCACTACCACCTTCTCCTCACACATTACCCCTACCATAATCAATAATTCCCCTCCCTCACACAAACCACCTATCTTCCTTCCTTCCTTCCTTCCTTCCTTCCTCCTCAGCAGGTTTGCATCACGGGAGGCATTGTTCGCCTGATGAGATGATTTCGGCAGCTTTTTGTTGCCGTACGTTTAAGGCATGATATCAGACGGATGGAACGAGAGGAAACGTAGCATGTCTTCTCCTAGACGGGGGTGGATAAAGGATACGAGGAACAAAGCTGGGCGAAAGGAACCTAATTGCTTAATTGCGCTCGCTGCTTGGGGAGGTGGGAGGCGGGGGGGAAGCTATGCTCAGGATAAAAAGGAACAAGAGACACGATATTCTGTGCCATCGTGCAAGGGAGTAGCCTGGTGGTTGCGGACCAAAGAACGCCGTAAAAATTAGGGGAACAAAAAAATTCCCCTCAATTGTCAGCTGGATAATCCACGCATACTCCCCTATGGTGTTCGATTGTCGCGTGCGATACGCTCACCTAGCCAATATGGTCACGGCCGTGAGATAGGAACGCGAGGACTTAGATCGACAGTTGATTTTCTAATTACTCTATCCATTCTACCCGTGAAACCCACCGCACCGCCGAAACTTCGGCCACTATGTACCCCATATACTGCTAACTCGTAAAACCGTCTCTCTGAGCATCAACTCCAACCGATTAAAAGCAGTCCAGATTCGCTTCCGATTCACCCCCGCCATTTTCCAGTTTCCAGGGCCCTTTCGTGGCGGCCCACTCCCATCCCCCTAATCCGCGACGGAACCCGACCCAGCCGTCCACAGTCCCCCAGTCATCGGTCGGTACTTCTGGAATGATCTGATAGAACCAACGAGAGACATCGTTTGTTTGACGGTTGTAAGTCCGCATGGCCGAAACCTCCCTCAGTGGGGGCGCTTTCTTTGGCGCATGGCGGAGGTAGCACTTTATTAAGGTTGCTATGGCTCGCTCCGTCGCCTCCTCGACACGACATCGCTTCGAGTCGGAGTTCGGATAGCGTAGGCCATGGTGGGACAGCGACCAATGATAAAGTGGGATCGACTCTGGTATCTGGTTTGTGAGGTGAAGCATTTGTAGGTTCGGAAGGAGCGTGCGAATTTCGTGGGCGAGCTCGTACTAGTCGGGCGCCTACGTTAGTTTCTGGTCCGAATCTCGAGTACTCGAGGGCGTGGGGATCATAAATATTACCCAATAATTTTCAAAATCAAAAGCCATCCATAACTCTCTCAGGAGCCTACATCCTTCTCCAAGTTTGCGGAGATGGAATATACTCAGAGCGGGCACGAGTTGTGGAAAAGGCTCCGCTGGCTGCAATGCAAACGTTTTTAGAGTTTTCCCGTGATTCCCAACAATCTTCTCAATCAAGGGCGATATATCATTTGGAAACATCTGCGGCGTATGAGCGAGGAAAATTGTTTCTAGCCCGCGACATTTTCCTAAGAAATCTTTGAGATTTGGGTTGTAACACAGATAAATCTTCTTAAGATTTGTCCATTCCGTGTTTAATTGACAGGCGAACACTGAATTGTGGAGGCCCCTCAACTCCAGATAAGTGAGCTTAGAGAAATCGATCACCCCGGCAAGCCGTAGTGCGTGGGCCGGCATTATATGGAAAGCATTGAGAACTAACTTCTCGAGCTTGGTAAACTTAAGTGTCGGGTTTAAATGTTGAGGTTTCACGATCTCGGAGCCATCCGGCTGGGCCTCCAAGGGCCCGAACACATGCTCGAAGCGCCCCGGATGATCCGAGCGTCCAGAGTAAAGAACAAGTGAAGTCAGTGTCGCTTGAGACGTTTCCAGAACTTTACGAAAAAGGGCCGCTGCGGCATTGCCGGCTTGCTCGCCCCCCTCTACCCCTCTTATATTCGCTTGAAGGGAAGTGAGAGGAGGGAGTTGAGCTAGTGATGCTGGCGCATCGGACTCAATAGTAACGCGTAGGCGCTTGAGCTTTTTGAGTGAAACTACAGCCTTGACTAAACCCTCTTGGAGTTTAAGGTTATCACATATTCTAGAACAGCATTAGCTTCGCTTAGAAATCCTGGCTCTGATTGCATGCAATAAGGAAATGTGGCAAGATAGGGGGCAACTCACTGTAGCTCCTCGATGTTGACACAGTTTTTGACCAATTGTAAGATGGACTGTGGAGAAGGTCCTAGGGAGCCGGAGCCTGCTACCAGGCAATTGTTTGGATATACCAAATACAGCCGCTTCACATATTTCGCAATTTGTGCAGCCGGCAAAGCACCTGCGGTGCTCAGGGGATTTTCTTTTGTCAAGTCGGCGGAGAGATTCTCCAACAGTTTTATCTGACCAGGAAGCGGCTTATTCTGTGGTTCGGGCAAGTCCAGTCCATCGCCCCAGTTTCCCCAGACAGCAATGCTCCGGTAAAGATAAAGGACAGATATCTTGTAAAGTATCCGCGAAGTAAGGCATAGAGAAAGAAGAGTCCGGGTGTGGGTGACCTATGTGGTTACAGTTAATTAATAGGAGTTGGGGAACGAGGGATAATATAGTGCATACATGTTGAATTATTTGCTCTAATATCTCGTTGGGAAGATGCAGGTTCCTGCTTTCGGGGGTTTCAACACCTGGAAGCCCCCTGGTGACCCAATCCCCCAACTGAGGATCTTTTTCTGACCTGCCGGGCTTCTGATGCCATCGCACGCGACAGTCGGTAGGACGACCGTCAACGGCGGTCAATGCTAGAAAGGGAGGAGGCATTTCCGAGAGTCTTGAGAGTATATACTTTTCAATCCAATTGAATCAAGCTCGGAATCTATTCCCGACCGTGTTCTGCCGGAGGTGGTGCGAAAGACCGGGTGAGGAGGATTAAAGAATGGATGGTTGAATTCTGGGATAAGAGATAAGCGAAGAAGGATATCTGTCAGGATTGTGAGGTAGCACGAGACAAGGTCTGAGCTGAGTACACTACCAGTGCTAGTACACTAATGCACTGACAACACTAACAATGAGGAGGGATTCGCAGGACTGAGAAGCGGGTTGTAAGTAATAAATGAGTGAGTGGATATCTCTGTCAAGATTGGACCCCCGTAGACAATGTGGATGTATGGTACAGAGCTTCAGGTACCGTATGTCAAGGGAGGCGGGAGCGGAGGGAGAAGACTGGGAGAGGAGATGGAGGTGGCTGGGGATACTGCGATTTCAGGATCAAGGGTGCGAGGTAAAGGCTTTACGACATCAAGTCAGATGGCACAAGTATTGCCGACCGTAAGTATGAGTCTTTCGCTAGTTGTGATAGCAATCATGTCGCGATGGAGAGTAAGGTTACTCGAGTATAGCATATAGAGAAGGACAACGATCGTGTCTTGAAATATAGTATCAAAGAGTTATATTTTTATTTTTATTTTCCCCTTCTTGGGTGCACTCAAAGTTCCCGACCATACACTTGTGCCCGATCCAAAGTCCTTTTCTTTTTACTTCAACGCCCCACGTACTGTACATTTGCAGATTGTCGATATATCACGGATAACCTACGGGCATGCGGAAAAACAATCTGAATGGTCCTGGTGGGGTGAATCATCAACAAGAGGAGCCCGACCGTACTCGAGTATATGGACATCCGGTAGCCTACCGTAGTCTCTATGGCATCCCCAGCACTTTTTCTTTTATCAGCCAAGGAAGAGCCTCTAGTACGGTATCCGGGGGGGGCAGAGTGTACTCGAGTATACGGGCCTGGTCGGGGGTCTTAGCTTTGGACAAATAACGTGTCGGGCAGGTCATCATGCCGTTACTCGGAGCGGGACAGATTGCTGGGGATTAATATCGGGACGGTGGATCCCTCGTCCGACAAGGCGATTTGGTGAAACCCCATCGCGATCGAAACCCATCCCACCGGAACCGTTGCAAGCCGCTCGAGCACAATACCGTGCTCGAGTGTCATACCGTAAAATCTTTGTCCTTCTCGAGAGCTTTTATCCCCAAGTACGGAGATTATGGGTCTGGCGGAGAAAGTGGATTATTCGAGATTCTGCAGTACCAGTACTCGAGTACGGTACTCGAGCACAGCACCTGTGCTAGCACGTGAGCTTGTTCCTCCAGGGTTGCTTCTACTTGTACCAGTATTTCCGCCCTAATTTTACGGTCACTACGACGCCCCCCCATATCAGAGAAAAATCATGTATCATACCATACGGAGTACTAAATGTATTTTTTCTTTACTGCCGTACCGGTACTGAAATAAAATTTCCTGTTTAATTCTTCCCCTTTTTTCTACCACTGCAATTCCACTATCCTCCTCTTGCTAAATACCCATTGGGCGCACAGACGTGTCTCAGTATTCCAGACTTGTGTCAAGTGACAAGTGACTGTCTCAGTGCTCCTGTGAAGAAAAAGAAAGAAAAGCTCTGTGGGCTCGAAACCCGTGGACAAGGCAACAGCCAACAAAATTCCAGATATAAACTAGGGGTTAGGGGGACTCACCCCTCTGATCGAGGTTAAAACAGAGTTTAGCTCCTTGGAATTGTCATGTTGTATCATACCTCCCCTAATCGTATCATCATTATCGGAGTTGTTGACGATAATGTTACCATAGTGCCGTAGGCTTCACTCTATGAGGGCTCCATCGGGATGGATCATACGGTATTATATTTGATGGCTGTAATGTATCATCCACCACATTCCATATATTGCCTTACTCAGCTGTGGACCGGGAGCTGGGAATCCACCGGGTTATCCTTGGTCACAAGTGCGATCACAGTACTCGTATCTATCGCATGTAAGTCTATTACCGGCTAAGCGGGGGCCCTTTGTCCGGGCCACCTTCTCTAAAAAGAGCCAATGGAGATGTGTGGTACGGTATATATGTATTGTACAAACCGGTACAGGAATAAACCCGGGGAGAACTCGACGGCTTTTTCGGGAACCCATCTGGAACACGGTACTGTATAGCACTATGCGGATACTATTCAATGCCCTAAACGGAGTCCACCGTCCCGATCCTAGTATAATACTACGTCGCAGCTGGATCCCGGGTACAAGTACAAGGGTAGATCATGAATTCATGGTACAGAGCCGGGGTGGTCACTTCTCCTTTGAGAAGGCAACTTTGGAACACTAGAGGAAGAATGCGTTCAAGTTCACTCACGCAATTTTAGAGGCACTTATTCAAGCACCAACATCAGAATTAAAAATAGGCTCACTTGATAGAATGTTCAGGGAAGATGCAGGCTACTTGACTTCTATTGAAACTTCAAATGATATAAATTCTCTGAGTAGCAGTAGGGAATAAAACTCTCCCCAAAATTGCTCCAAGACAACATTTTTGGAGGGCAAACTTAGTCTTGGCAGGATCTGAAAGTTCAACTGCCTACTGCTCTTGAAAGGCTGGGAAGCAAGTGGATATTTTTAGATAGAAAAGGTGTCCTTACTATTTTCAATGGTTCTATGGAGAGTATGAATTTTTGTGAATTTTATCTCATCTAATATCTTAGATTCAAGAGCTCTGATTTGGACAAAATTATGGTACACTCTTGCAAGCGTGGTGCTACTGCTCTTCAACATCCGATCCCTCCTCTGTACCATGAATTCATGATCTACCCTAGTACTATCTGGGTGTTTAGATAGGCTTAGCTTGTATAAAATATATCGAATTAGCGGGTGCGGCATTGTCTCTGCGCCCGTATCGGAAAGCGCCCACATCTGCGGGTACTTACACAACTATTGGGGGATAAAATTATACTTTATCACTGATGAGTTCAGCCCTCCGCTCGACAAAGACAGCTTTATTACAATAAGTCTACCAGTGCAGCGCTCATCTTCCGACAAATTGTACGCCCTTTCCCGGCCCCCAGCCCGTATGATACTCAAGCATTACTGTGCTCGTGTGTATCCACGAACATGAGGCATGCGCCCATGAAACAGCCGAAGCTCCCAGCAGACACTGAATCCATGTCGGCCTCCTTCCTCAGCATCGATCCCTTGGTTGGGGTGTTCCAAATAAGGTTTTTCTGGTAGGACCTACAGTAGTGCTCCGGGCGCCAAAAAGTAAAAAGAAAAAGTTGTTTTGGTTTCCTCATGTAATAGGCTAAACACTGTTAAGCGCATTAGCGCCCTTTTACCCCAGATGTTCTATCGGGCCGCTCCCATGTTACAGCGAACAGGCGCGCAAGTATGATACTTCGACCCCCTGTTACATGCGTTTTAGGAAACGATAACGACTTCACCTTTGCCCTCACCCACTACCCTATGGCACTACCGGTATGTATAATCCTGGGTGAACCCCCTATTTCGAGTTTTCCAGCCCGGCTTGTGCCGCACACCGGTGTCCATATTAACCTGGCTCCCCCGCATAGCCTATACTTACTTTCTGGTACCGTGGCTGCTGGTTCTGCCAGTCATTTGCACTTTGGATCTCTCAACAACTCTCGCCCTTCTGCGTGGTTCTTGTGCTTTCCTGTCATTGCCACCCCTCCTTTAAGCCACTTTACACATTCGGTCATTCTTTATAATTATTTACTCGGGCATTTCCTTAAGGCTCTGGAGCCTTAAGTGGCATCAGGATGCTTCCAGAAAAGTTCCTGGGCTTTCGGCGCTCGGAGAGTATAGGAGTGGAGAGGAGTGATAAGGGAGAACCCTCGCGAGGAACGCCGGTACCACCCCCTAAGGAAAGCCAGGCCCCGATAGATCCACCCGGAGGAGTTTATCTGCGAAAACACCATTTACAGACATACTTAATAGGATTATGGATTCTCTGCATAATAGCGTATATTGCGTCGATAGAGAAGGCTATTCACGCGCATCAGTTGAGCCCGGAGATAGAAGATCCAACTGCGGAGAGCTTATCGTTTGGATTGCGAGGGACCAGAAGGAGGCAGGAAACGGTACAGATATTCAGTTTTGCGAGAACGATTTTGACTGCGATACATGTACGGAGTCTCTTTCCCCAGCTTTCGCTCACTGGCATGGTGAAGTAGAGTTCGGAATGAAAGCTAATGCGTTAGTACGATAGATTCCGATCATCACTGCGACATTATCATCAACATTGCCAATATTAACCCAACGAGCCAAGGGACGGGGGACTGGTATCAATGCTGAGCAATTGTTCATGCTGGCGGATAGGACATGGGCCGGGGCTGGTGGATGGTACCAAGCCTTTAGAGTGCGGAGGCTATCCTGGGAATGGTGGAAGTGAGTTCACCAACACTACTACCTTCACTAGATTCGCCTGCGCCAGATTCTAACGTATTGCTAGGCTGACTACACTAGTCCTTGCCTGTTTTGCTGGTTTCCCTTTCATAACGCTTGGCTATATAGCGACATCCGATCAATACTGGGCACCCTACGAGTTTCGAGGAGTTCACGCCTTCAGGTTTAACCAAACCGTCGCCGCTATCCGCCAATCAACGATATCAGAGTTATCAGACTGGATCCACCGCTTCCCCCAACGCGAAATCGGTATGACTAGGTTCCAAAAGCCTTGCACTTCTTTTGGTCCAGACGGTAAAACCACATATTCTTTCTACCCGCCCGCCGACCAAACTATCAAGCTTGGCCACTTTGTAACATATCTCGAACCCTTGGACGCAGAACCGCGGTTAGTAGTCGCAAACACAATGGGGGTGCTCCAGAATTTGCAGTGCCGGACATTGGAACGCTCGGAGAGCCCGAAATACGTCGATATGTCGGAAGCAGAGTGGAAATGTATGACGGATTGTGCCAACGCCACTGACTCAATATCGAAGAACATGTGCCATGCACAAAGCTCAAAAGGAAGGCCCGGGCCGAGTGGGCAGTTTGCACAGATCACCAGTTGTGGTCAGCCCGTCGATACGTTCGACGGTGTGTCAAATAAGGTAATCCTAACCAAGGCTCGGATAGTAGAGGTAGAAGTAGCATACAAGCTCGACCCGCCATACGAATCCGTCAGCACCTCTGTCTTCCCACCACCACAAAATGCCTGGTCGTTCCGCGCCGGTGATAACATCACAGCGGACAGATACTACGTTGATGTTCTGCGCTGCTCTGCAGCACTCATTCCAGGAGACGGCATTATCGACAGCGTCATCCGGCGATTCATGCACTTTATGCCATACGGCCTCGGCCTTGCTCACGAAGCACCGGAAGTAACGGAGTACTTGGAGCAAGCGCTCCCCGAAATGCTCAATATAACTCTCCACCCAGTCCTCTCTCTCCTACATAGTACCTTCCTATCATCAAATTACGGACCCAACAACATATCCAGATCCTTCAACACTTCGCTACCAGCCTTCTTCGGCCTGCATAGGCCAACAAGCGAATCCAGCCGCTCAACGAAAATCTTGCCGACAGAAGTGTCGGCGAAGACTGGTTACAACCCAGACGACGAATTCGTCATCGATAACATCGTCCGCCTGAACGGGGACAAGTTCATCAACACATTCATCTCCCTCGCCAACTCCTCCTTCATCGGTGCGCTGCCAAAATTCATCGTGTCGGCGCGAAGGCCGGGCTTCAGCTACCAGACCGACGTGAAGCTCACACGGGGCATACCGGTGGCCATAGCCCCGCTCGTGATGTTGGTTCCCGTGCTCATGGTCTTCTACCTCACTGCCAGAGAGTGGAGCACTCCCACTTGGACGGAATTCCTAGACTCGTTCGCTATGTTCCGCCTCGGCAGGAGTTGGGAGAAGGAACTTGATGGCAGTGGCGCGCTAGAGTTGAAGGAGTGCTGGCAGGTCAGGGATATTCCCGGTGTGGTGGGTGACGCGGTGACGAAGGAGGTCATGGAGAGATCTGGGAGGGAGTACGTTGGCGAGATTAAGCTGGGTGGAGAAGGGGAGCTGAGTCCCCATGTTAGGTATTCTTGACCAGAGAAGTTGTTGTAATGCTTTTATGATGGAGTTTGGGTACGATGCCTTGTTATAGGCCTTCTTTGTATTTTTTGATCTTGGAATGTATATATTTGGGGAAATGGCATACCATTATTTGGGAATCCTAGTGATGGGGTATAGTCGCCGATTTTGGCATCTTCTATGCTTAGCTTTTGTTCTCGAGTTCTTGCATTACCTTTTTTGCATAGCGAATTACCTGATATATCCCTACAACTAAAACCAAGCATCAATCCGTTGTGGTGTAATGGTTAGCATCTGTCGCTCTCACCGACAAGATCGGGGTTCAATTCCCCGCAACGGAAGTATTGTTTTGTTTCTTTTTGCACCGCATTGTTTGTGCGGTGTGGGGAAAATTTTGCAAGCGCAGGAGGACTGCAGTCATAATGATTCACTCGTTCCTGAACCCTGGTTGCTTTTTCATGGTGTGTGACAACTGAGTGGCTTGGCAACAGTGTGAGTCTTGGCTAGGATCTGTGCCCAAAGAAAGCACTGATACTCCATTTACTCGCTAGATCCACTATCGTTGATCTCAGCAATCAGAGGCAAGACACCTAGGTACAAGTACAGATTGGAAGAGCTGAACTTAGTAACTACCATTAACTGGTATTCTCAATTCTGTTAACCTACTCTACTAAACCTATTGCGGCATAGTTTTGTGATAAGACTTGCGTATGCCCCGGACATGTCAGCGGGGTGCCTGAACCCCATAGCTCTAGCGAGTAAATACGATACTCGAGTATTGTACAAGTCCTATATTCAAGTAGGTGGTAGACTGGCATGGGGTTGGGAGGAGGGCATTGTACTGTACCGTGCAGTTATCATGTTGCCGAGTGGTAACTTCGTCACATGATCTTCGACTCCCAATGATTCCCAAGATTCCTCCAGCAGTGGGAAGAATGTTCAGAGGAAAGCTTTGACCCTCCTCCTATCCTGAACCAAAGAATAAAAAAACGAGAAGCACTCACTTGTCCATCAAAATCGTTGGCAACTAGGGATAGAAGATCACGTGACCTACCTAGCGCTGCAACATGAGTACGGAGGTATGATATCATATCATACAGCGTGTAAGTTTTGTGGTTCTACAAAAGAGGACTGCCACCCTCGCCCCCCGTGTAACCTACAAAACTTACATGCTGTATCATACCTCCGTATGCACAGAATCCCTACAGCAGAATCTCAAACAATCAAACCATGTGCTAACTAGTCATTCAACCCCACTGAAAGGCATAATGAAAAGAAAGGAAAAATGGTAATGATGCGCCATCGTTCGAAAAGTTTCTGTGACCACGCCGGTTCATTCAGGTCGTTGTGGCTGTCGTTCCGTTGGCATGAACGTACTACACTAGTTATACCGCGCATGTATGGACTAGTGTGGTTACAAAGACCTTCTAAGAAGTGATGCTCTAGGCTTTAGTAGAGTGGCAACTTAGGCAACCTACCGTAGGGCAGCACACGGTTCAATTATTTGAGATTCTATACTGCCTATAATCTGTGGAGAACTGACCAAATGACCACAGGGATTTTAAGGAGGTACCGTATTGGGTAATTGGCTCTTGTAGCACGAATTCACGACTCTATGCAAGTTAGTAGATCGATCTATGCACTCCTAGTGTTGATGAGACTGTTTAAGTTACTGCCTGCCGTGCCGCTGCTTCTGCAACACACCTACTCGCAACTACTTGACAGGCACCAAAACCCCATGTTACGTAGTCATAGATAACCTTAACTCAATCCCCACAATTACCCTCCTCCAAGCCAAAAACGTGACCGCCGTTGGGCTCTAGCATTCGTTCCTCCAGCGCCAAGCTTCTAGCCTAACCCCCTAGGAGGAAAAAATTCCTCTCAATTCCCGTCGGGCAAAAAAAAGGACAAAAGAAAAATTTCCGTTGCGGGGAATTGAACCCCGATCTTGTCGGTGAGAGCGACAGATGCTAACCATTACACCACAACGGATAGTGTTTGTTGCTGTTTATTCGGAAATTGTGTATATAAACTTATTTATAACGTGCACACAGATTCAGTACAGTGGGATGCTAGGGCACTCGCCAATTTACAAATATTCCGTATCACACCGTATCCCTTCACCAATAGGATCGACAAATGACTAAAACTTAAGGTTAGATACCGCGCTCGGGACACCTTCCCCGGAAGTTCATTCGCAATGGACTGCTCAACCCTCTAAAGTTGTTTAGCCTGCGTCATTTGGTTCACTCAAGGGCTCTTAAATCAAAGCCACCTGCCTTGGACCCAATTTGACAAAAAAGAGGGAGGAATGGAGGAAAAGAGGAAAAGAGTTGCTTAGATAGGTGGTAGTACTGTACGGGGTGCTGTCGTCTCCTTCATCCTTTATCTTAGCTGGCCCTATCTTCTGAAGGCCGTACTTCCTGATATCAGTTATTTTTAATGAGGGTTCGATGGCGGGGCTAATCGGGGATAATTAGAATGCGGTATCATACCATCAGCAAAAAGAAAGCAAGGGAATAATCTGAGTCCCGAGGCTCGAAAGGGTATTGAGCCCCACTAACGAGTAATGGCGCATGCCCAAGAGGGGGGGGGGAACCTCTTCACTACCGGTAATTGAGGCATACAGGTCACCCTTTTGGTCTCTTCTTCGGAGTCTCGTGATCTGCTAAATTCTAGAAATAAGTAAGCCTTCAATCAACTAAAGCAACAAAAGTGGTTCGTCGGGCATTCAATGTCCGACTACGTCCACTCGATCAGGGATTCGAACGTGCGATGTTCCTGTTTCAAATGAGTATGATACACCCCAGTTCCTTAGCCGTCAGGCCACCAGAACCGATCGATAATGAGCTCTCTTCAAATTTTAACAGTGATCTTCTCGAGCAAGCTCGGCTTGTCCAAGCAAAGACAGCTAGTGAGACATTATAACCACTTAACCCGAACCCGTTCCCGATCCTGCAAGAGTCCCCTTTATGTTTCTGGCATTTGAAGGGCTCGTGGATGTAGTGGTAGGTGTGACTAGATCAGCGTATTTGAGTCCTCTGAGTTGTTTTTATTGTTCCTCCCCACCCATTGTTGAACTAAGGTAGTGAAGCTCCCGTGAGAATCAAGCTTCTCGTTTTGACGCATCATGTTATCCTATATCGCCCGATTAGTAGCAGCTGCTGCCTTGGGATAAGGAATTCTCAAAGCTTGGAAAAAAGCCTGGCCCGAGTCGGCCTGCTTTGTTGAGTACCGTACAAAGGCGCCCTTTCTACGGTTCCTGTATTAAGGCTAATTAGTAGTAATTTTTCAAGGATTTAGAAACCAACTCATTGTTCTCAAAGTAAATAAAGTTGCCTTCCGCATCGGATGAACAGAAGAAGAGAACCTGGTAATAAAATAAAAAAAGGTAGATATCCTCCGTTGCGGGGAATCGAACCCCGATCTCGTCGGTGAAAGCGACGGATGCTAGCCGTTACACCACAACGGAATGTTAGGAGAATCTAGAATTTTATATTTATGAAGTACACCAAACTAGTATTGTGCGCGGACAAAATTAACCGACCACCGTGGGAACCCATTGCTCTTTTTTTTCGGGGCCCCCACAAAAATCATTACCACTCAACAGGCACCCCATAATGCCTTCTGCTTTTTTTATTAAGGCTGATGGATGATATACCAAGTACTGATTACTGCCATGTATTTAAATTATTTTTACTTATTTTTCTTGGTTGGGTTGAGGTGATTGTATCGAGGAGGTTGCCAACATCACTGCCAAAATTATGAGCGTCCGTTGATCGGCTAATTTTGTCCACGCACAATATCAATCCAGTGGCTTTCAAGGGGGTTGACTAGAACCCGGAATGACTATTAACACGTGCTACAAAACTTTATGGAATGGCAGGGCAAATCTCAGAACGCCCATGCCTCCTGGCTTGTGGTCGATTTCTCCTGTGACCATTGGTATGATACCTTATTGCTTTAACGAGATATCCGAGGCCACAGGAGACGTCCTCTCTTCCCCACCTAAGTCGTACATAAGGCTAAAAAGGTAGTGAGCCGGCTACGTGGCGACAGTACTAAACCTTCCTCTTGGAATATATAATTTAATAGAATGGGGCGAGGGTAGCTTTGGGATCAAACTCATTCCCTCTGTAGGTTGCCCCAATTAAAGTTGTGATTTCTTTGACAGACATACGCAACTATATAGCAACAATAGGAATCCACTTCTTAAAACCTGCAGGCAATTCCGTAAAAACTCTTGCTGTTCGCTCTCTCCGCCAGTCTAGGATAAGTTTAGTTTGACAAGGTGACAGAGAATTACGGATACCAGTTAATCAGATCTAACATGTACTGAAAGCAGGTCTTATGCCGTGATAGGAACACGGTAATAACTGTGGGCAGGGGAGCTGGCGAGTACCGTAGCCCATAGGCGATAGTAGGTGACTAGGCAAATATCGACAATGTCCGAAAGGAACTGGTTCGAGCAGGTATCACCCTGTTAGCCGAATTAGACGCTTTAGCGCCGCGATTTAAGAAATCGATAACGATGTCTTCTGCCTTCCACCCGCAATGCAGCCCTGGTGGTCTGCAGGACAGATAACGTGGACCCCAAGGCAAAGCAAGATTCCTTGCACAAGGAATCTCTAGTCTTAATGTAGAAGAACCTTTGAGGCCGTGCTTCAAAAGGCCAAAGTAGAAACCATAGACGTCTCGGGATACGGATTTTTTGTCTAACCCCGTTATAGATGGTATATTCTGTAGAGATCTACCAAGCCTTGAACTCAAAGGGAATTACTATGATATCATACAAGAATGTGGAGATTTTCCTTGGCCCCACTAGTAATGAGATGTTATTTACAGACCTCTGCAAGATCTTCAATTTGAAAATCGATGAACTACTCAGTTGTAACATCTCTAATGCCCTGGGGACCACAAGAGCTACTCTGTATGAACCTTTGCCCGAGACTAAGTATATCCGACTGATACCAAAGTAACCTAGAAAGATTGGGGTATTACTGGAGAGTGGTTGGTGCCCTGCAGTGCAAGTTTCAGTCGAATTACTCTTCAAAGAGCAACATATCGAGCCACACTAGGTGCTTTTCCTTCTTAAGGGTTATGCCCAAAATAGCCTGCAGCTATGAACCCCCGTAAAAATCGCGGGCTCTCCAGAGGCAAACGAAATCTAAATCTAAATCTAAAACTCCAATCTAGGCTTCCGCCCTCATCCTCGCCTTTTAGAGAACCGCCAATGGATCTAAGAAAGGGATACTGGATAAGGGCACGTTCTGTTGAGTCGTGGCAAAACGACATAATATTGCTCTATGTTAATGCATCTTCCGCCACAGCTCCCACTAAGGCACCCCTTGTGCAGGTGTGCTTCTTTTTTGGTTCTCCTTAGTCTAAGTGATTCGAACTTGAGTAAGAATTGAATCCTTAAGCAAACACGGATTTTTATATATGTAACATTGCAGCGTGATAAACAGTGCCTTGTGGGGATGAGAGGGAAAGGCATCTTAAAAACGGGGTGGTATGAAAATTGTAGAACACCCTGGGGCACTTGAGCTGTGCACTGCAAGTGATCCGGATGATAGTGAGAAGTTTATTATGGTAGTGTACCGAGTGATGCTCCATGACCCCGGCTCCTCTGGAACGCAGTATAGAAACAAGCAAGCAAGCCCCCCCGGAGACCTCGAGCGACTGCGCACACCCTAGCAGATGTCTGCCCACTATTAGTATTTCGCTCACTCGAGTTCTTTTTTCTCGTGAGCGCTTTTGCGAGGGTTTTTCTTCCTTCCAACCGGCCTTCTGTCCGAGCCAATCAAATCATAGCAACGACACTCGTGCAGGTAGGATGGCGCACTGCAAAATTTAATGAAACAGATCAGATATTGATATTTGTTTCTCCTACTGCGGTAACAGTGTAACATTTGCTTGCACGACCTCGCTCGAGACCCCAATCTGCATTGTCTGGACTGACGTGTCCGGGTCCTGGCAAACCCCTCAGCATCTCATGACCCGCTCGTGTGGCTGCCTACGGAATCGTCACACTATCATCCACGTCAATTGCGCTGGTGTCCTATTTCTTGCTCTTCAACAAATAGTTATCACATCTAGCAGCACCGTGGAGTCTTGCGAATTGCCTGAGAAGAAGGTGGATGTCATCCCAGGCCCAACCCCCCAAACCCCCGCCGGCCAGTCGGTATTATGTAATAGGATCAGCTTAGAGTGTATATGGCTCTCCAACGCACCTCTGGTGTTTCTCCCTTTCGCATCTACTCCCCAGTAACGAAAAGCGCACTGGACCATGGAGGTCGAACCAGGAATGGGTGGATCCCGGATACACCAAAAATTGCCATGGGTCAAGCGGATATCTGCAATCACCGAGTGGGCTATAAAATGCGCGGGATGGCGCGAGAGGTATATGAAGAGTTATATGAGCAAGGTTGGCAGTGAGCAAGGACGTCCTAACGGCGACAAGTCCGAGAGAACGCCCTTGTAGTGCCTCTATCCTTGAGGTGTTCTCGGTACTAGGACCCGTAGACCCTCTTCCCATACCTAGGGCGGGCCTAGCTGGGTGGTCTTTAACCGCCTCGGTAATGGGAGATCGGGTTCGGAAGGCCATCCCCGTTCCTGATTCACTCCCCTTCTGCGCCGTGTACCGTGTACGCATCCCCTAGGTTATTACCTCTTGTCATATCGCGCAGCTCCTCTCTCCTGCAATGTCCTGTCACTTCTCTCGGGGTTCCTTGCGGGGGAAAAAGAGTGAATCTGCGGACTATTGCTAGCGATTCTGGAGCAGACTCCACTTGAGTCATGACGGGGGTGAAAGAATCACTCAGGGGTAGACGGTCAGAGATGTCGAGGTGCACGTTATCTATTGGAGGTTGCCAGCTAACGGCTACTAGGTAAGATAAGAGAAAGCTTCTATTCTCATGATATGACTCTATACATCTGTCCATGCCCTAGTGTACCCATACTAGTCCGTACTTCTGAGCTCCTCCATATCCCTGCTTCCTAACATCTGAGCTCCTCCGACGCCTCTAATACCGCAATCCCCTACCACTAGGATTATTATACCATCAGATCGGGAGCGCTGTTGATTAACCACGTCGTGCAATTTGGTCCTGGATGAGGGGTCCCCTGGTGAAGGACGTCCTCCTGTTTTTCCCTCTCGAACAAATTCTCTCAGGACGCCAAGAAGACCAGCCGATGCCCAGGGACAAATTCATCCAACTACTCGATCTAGGTAAAGAAAAACTGCTCTGGCCATGCAGTGAGCTTAAGATTGCCAGAGAAGTCGTAAAGCTCGACTGCTAAATTCCTTTGTCCTTTAGAAATCTTGTCATATGTGATCCGGGACTTCCCCTATATCGACAAACGCGCCCAGTGTGTTCGTGCAGGACTATAATTGGTGGGCGAGAGAATTATAGTGCAGCCTAGCGACTACGATATTCTTCCACTGCCTGTTCGCGGGGGTTATCAATCGCTAGGGAACTATCATTCACTAACCGTCAGTGATCCCTTCCTTATTTCTATCAGATAGCAGGAGCTCTTACTTGAGGTGGTCTCCCACTCCTGAATCCCGGCGCTCGAATAGCACCGGCCAGCCACAAATGTTCTCTATGCTAGAATCTCTCGATCGCCGGAACTCGTTTGCTTCGTAACTCTAATCCCCTACCATCGAGACGCTTGGTTTGCACGCCTTGATATCGCAGCTGATGTTCTGGTGGTGATAGCCTCTGGAGGGTCTCAGGCCTCTTAGAATCTGCCCTGGTGTTGGCAGTCACGATACCGTTGTGATCTGTAGATGCCGTGAAAGAGTTGGAAAGGCTGAAGAGCTAGAATAACTGAAGTAGTTGATGTTATCTGTAACCCTTAGTTCCGGTAATTACCCACATGCTATCTTGCCTGAAACGTCTTCGACAGGTAGCGGGCATGAGAAGGTTTGGATCCCAGTGTTTGATGCGGTTTCCAGGAGCTGAGTATGAGAAGAGGGGAAACGAGATTCTCACGCTGCAAGAATGGCTTGCCCAATCATTTCCCTGCGATGATATCGGCCTCACGAGTGCAAACGGGCCAACCCTGTGAATTGCCCTTTCGCGATAGTAGGCGAATTGGAGCGTCTATCACAAGACCCCTCTCAGAAGGGAGCTTTGCTGCCACATCTCCACTCCTGCTCCTAGACTCCCACCTGAGCATGGTGGTCAGAAGTTCATGGTAAGCCCCAAAATAAGCCCTGCGTGTGAGAGAGCAAGAACTCTAATAGATGGAACCTGTGGTAGGAAGCAGGAGCTGTCCCTCTTAGTGAGATATTGTGTTTCTTCCTTCTTTTTCATTCGCCTCAGAGGGCAGGTCCTTTTGTGTGTTTTTTCGCCCCTTTTCTGGGGAGATATTCTTGGAGTACCTGGCCCAAGGTCAGTCTTTTTCGAGTTCACACCGATACTACCTAAGGTATACCACAAAGGTGTAGTTGTATGATGCCGCGTTGGGTATTTCCTCTCGTGCCTCCTGTCGATTGGGACTCAACACTTTTTTTTTCGCTTTCGGCAAAAAGGGGGGAAGCAAAAGAATTATCGTATCCTTGTTCACGATTCCGGGTCGAAGCGCTATCTTCGATAGTGATTATAGAAGCCTTCCCAGCCCTTAGAGCCCCGTGGGTCGTGTTTCTTTCGTTCCAGCGCTTTCACGACTGATGGAGAAAGTTCCCCATACTGAATTCGCCTTTGTTCTTCTGTGTGGGAGGAGGGCAGACATTGATGGAGGAGGGGGGATATCTGTTGTCAGAACCAAATTACGTTCATTACTTCCCACATTTACCCCTATCGCTTCTGTTATGTGTTTGTGGGTATAGCCAAGCTGACTCGATGACCAAATATCTCTCACCTTTCTTCCTAGCCCCGTTAGTTCCTTCATCCTACCATTACACTGATTGGTACTTGTATACCGGTATTAATACTACACAGACGCCCCTTCAGATATTTACCGTGCACCGTGCCCCCTATGAAATCTATGAAATGCACCTAGCCCCGACCCCGTGCGCATCCTCGGAGCCTCGAGCGTCGGACCTTCCAATGTACCCTCGTGATTGGTGGCAGCAAAACGAGCCTACCTAGGCCGACAAGTCATCCGGTGAAGGTCACATCTAAGTACTCGCCACCTAAATTAGGTTGGTATTAGGGGGCCTCAGGCGGCCTTTTTGCAGTCGGTGTCTGTGCTCGGGCCGAGCAAGGTTCAGCGAAGGACGCCGAGAGAGTCAGGGCACAGTTTAACGCTCCTTCTTTGGGAATCTATGTCCCCACCCTACCTGATTCATCGAGTGATAGGCCGGTATTCCATTAATAGGCTTAATTGTGCGTAGTGGCCACAAGTGAACCCAACGAAATGGCCTGATCAGAAAGAGGGAAAACAACAATCGTGGTTGTTTACAACCCCGCAAAACATTGGGGAAAAGCAAATGTAATCATTTCAAAACATGTAATCCAAAGCCTATCCCCCACTCTCAATAGGAGCCCTTACGTTTCCATCGCATTCTAACACAAAATAAAGAGGGATTATGTGTACTAATGAGGGAAGGAACATAGATCTGACATTCCTGTTCCCCAGAACCTTCCTCTGATCACTCCATCGTGCCCAAACACGTTCTGACATCCCTCCACCCTGCCCGAGATGAGCCTTGCCCCACCTTCCGCCACCTTCCGGCATCAGGGTGTCTTTTCTTGTCCGGAGTCTACACGTGTATAGTGTGACCCACCAAGTGTGATACTTCGGTACTAAGCCGACACTGACCCGGGAGCCTGCATCATCCACTGCCTAAATCCCACATGTTGCTTACCGTTCCTCGGAGCGCAAGCGGATTAAGTCGCCCTGCAATCACTCCATCTGGCACATTTCAGCGGGTCGTGACCGCTGAGAGGTGTGCACAGCATTCTATATGCTAGCCCCAAAAACTGAACCCTGCAGAACGTACGGGTAGGCCACATCTCCTTCACCCTCAAGGCCATGGGAGGGCTTGCCCCGTCTGGAGATTTATCATAGCTATTGTGTGGGATGCCATGACAAAATCCCCTCCGTGTCGATTACCTATCCTCTCCATCCACTCCATCCTCGAAGCACCCTCGAGTATGATGCCCCCTCCTCCAAGCTTCCTCCTTATCCTCGCTACTTCCATCAACATTTGGCTCTCTCTCCTTTACTACATTCTGAGTTACCACTCGATATACTATACGGTACATGGTGCTTACCTATCCTCCTTCGCTACTAAACCCACTACGTTGCGTACCCAGTCTGCATGGGCCGCAAAAGGACTTGGAAAAGATATCTACGGTACCCCTTAGTGCCTCCTAGCCAACTCACCAGGTATGAGAGAGATAGCTGCGCGACCTCAGTATCGTATTTACTCGTGAAATTCACCATCCCCATTAGCTCACGATAGGTTTATGTTGACAAATTAGCAGAATCGCGAACCAGTTAACGAGAAATAATAAATAAACAAATCATGAAGGCTGATCCTTTACAGCGACACAGCAGCAACCCTTTTTCAAGAGCCTTTGTCTTTGGATCTGGAGATAGCGAATTTCACGAGTGAATACGGTACTTGGCCACTATCCTGCAAGTACCTAACCATTAATATCACATCCCGGCATAACCAACTCCTAGATCCCTTCGCGGGACCCCCCTCTACCCCCTGACGAAGGGCGGATCCCACGTACCCGTTCCCAACCCACCCTACGAATCCACATTGGGGAATTATGCCCTATATCTCTAAAGTATCAACACCCATGCCACCCCTGGGCATCCACGCCACGAACCCCTCACACACCCAAACCTCGCTCAGAACACGAATACGATACCGTACAGTATTCCACGGCAAAGCGAGCCTACGGTGAGGCGAGAACGCCCATACAACTATTATAGGATAGGGATTATTTGCATGGGCATTCTCATTATGCCGTAGACTCGCTTTGCTGTGGAATATTGTACGAAGGTACAGCACCTAAGTTCCGAATATTTTACTAGAAGGGGATGTTCGACGAACAGGGGTCAGGAGGCGAATTGGGTAACCACTATACCCAATTCGCTGTGCTTATACCCGATTTTCTGCCTTGGCCCCTGCTAGCGTAACACCCCCTGCTAGTAAAATATTCAAAACTTACGTGCTGTACCTTCGTAATGCTTCTCAAGTCTTAAAGGTCGGCTACGGGCGAGCATACTAATCGATGCCGGTCGTCGTCGATATGCCACGTGAGTAATCTAACCCTGAACGGACGAGGCGTAGCCATGATTATTAAACAGTAATATCATGATAATAATATCATACCATCAGCAATCCGAACCCGGTTTTAAAAGTCACCTGAGTAATCGACACGTGTCTAACCGTGCGATAACATGTGGGGGCCGTTTGATGCGGTACGGTAGGTCGTCACACTCTTGAATCGGAGAACACAGTAATACCCGCTGTCCCATCCTGGTATTTTAATCCCATCGTTGGAACGGCACGTTGTTGACCCTCGTTTCATCGGATCCTGGTAGCATTTGTGCTGAGCCACCCCCCCTCCGAAAGCCTCAACCCTGTGCCAAGACTCATACCGAGTGCTTATTTCTAGCTCTAAGTAAAGCACGATCCACCGTGGTGCACACCTCACTTTCCAGAAACCGGGACAAGTGCAAATAATAAGGTGGATGTAGATAGAGATCTTACTACAGTGCTTGAGGATATCGATCGTTATCTCTCCCGGTTGTGACGGCAGCCGGTGTGGTGCTCGACAAGTCACGTATCATACTATAGATTACTTACTGTGCTGCAATCGTGTGCCCTACTCAGCACGACTCAGACTCGAGCAGAAAGGATCGAATTTCAGCGAAACAAGTTGAGCTCAAGTTATTTTAAATTTAATTTTATCCCCACGACTTAACTCCGATTTATAATTCCGGTATCGTGACAATCATTAAGCGAGGGGGAAGAAAAACAAGAGTTCATTCCCGGATTTGATGGCCCAACAGGTGTTCTATGCATGCAAGTGAACATTTCACCGCCCACCCAAACGCCAACCCTGCCACACCAAATCCACACCTGTGGTCATGAGTAAGCGCCACACACCATTAATAATTTGTCAACTCACCCAAAAAGGGTTGGGGCTGAGCCAACCGCCCTTCCTTCCCTCCCACCTCGGGGAAAAACCTTAAATTTAGCCTCTGTAAATCTTATTTTGGACCGCGCTTGTGTGAGGTGATCTACGCAGGGATTAGATCTGGATGGAAGATGTCAAGTTGACTTAGTGTGTTCACCACCACCACACCTTGATGGATAGATGGTCTGGAACGTTGCAGTGGATTTGAAAGGAGGCTGAGTTTTGGGGGTATTTGGAATTATGTTGATAAGTGGCTGTTGGATGGGATGGGATGGTGTATATAATGAGATGTGCACACCTGATGGGGGTTTCTTCTTCACTCACTCGATCATCTCGCACTCACATTCTCATCAGTTTCTTCCTGCTTTACTTTTCATTATCTTCTCCTTCTTATACTTGCCGTATCACATTGCATAGCATTTCATTTCATCCCCACCTTCCAGTACTCACTCTTCACCCGCAAAAATGCATTTCCCTGCCAAGCTCGCTCTCGCAGCGACTATCATGACCGTCCCCGCGGCCGTCAACGCAGCACCCTTAGCCACCAGAGACCACATCAACGACGGAGTAATCCTGAACTACGCCCTGACCCTGGAACACTTGGAGGACGCATACTACACTCAGGGCCTGAAGAACTTCTCCAGCGCCGCCTCCTTCTCCGAATTCCCGCCGACGCTCTTCCCAACCTTGCAGACAATAGCGTCGGACGAGAAGACACACGTCAAATTCCTACAGGACGCCCTCGCGGCAGCCGGTATCCCGGCCGTTAAGCCGTGCACGTATTCCTTTCCTGTTACCACGCCAAAGGACTTCGTACTGGTATCCGGGGTGCTAGAAGGCGTGGGAGTCACCGCATATCTAGGCGCAGCAGCCAGTATCGCCGACAAGCTCACCCTGACCGCCGCAGGCAGCATCCTAACGATAGAAGCGCGCCACAGTAGTCTCATCCGCGCCGCACAAAACCAGAACCCCGCACCCCAACCCTTCGACGTCCCGCTAGACTTCAACCAGGTGTTCTCTCTCGCATCGCAGTTCATTGTGTCGTGCCCACCGGAGAACCCACCGCTCCCATTTAAGGCGTTCCCAACCCTGACACTGGCAAAGAGCTACGCCGGTGGTGGTGGATACACGATCAAGGCCGGGAGTAAGATTCAGCTTGCCCCTGGGATCAAGACTCAGAAGGACGGTCTCAGCGTTGCGTTTTTGACCGTTACTGGCCCAATATTTGTCGATGCTGTATTTATGGACGGGCACTTGGATGAGTTTGGGCACTTTGAGGTCGTCGTGCCTGCTGGAGTTAATGGGCAGAGCTACGCTGTACTTGTTAAGGGACGGGAGAAGGTGTCGGATGAGACGATTGTTGCTGGTCCGGCTATTATCGAGATTTCTAATTAGGGGGTGGTGTACGTTTAATGGGTTGCATTTGCATTGCATAGCGTTGTCTTTTTTTCATTTTCATTTTCATTTATCTTCTTTTGTTAGCATACCACACGGTAATATTAGGGATGGGTAGCGTAGTGTAGAGTAGGAGAATATACATACCATATTATTTCATCATGTCCCGAGGAGGTCCAAGTGGAATTAGCATCGACCACACGCTTGTCTGGTCCCGTATTGGGAGCTATGTAATGTAGGGCACTGCGCGATGTGGTGCAAACTTGAGAGTAAATTCCATTCCACCATAATATTATCACTAATATATTTTTATCGCAAACCTCAACACCAACCTCTCTTCCAATTTACCTTGTGAGTGGTATTTAATAGCAGTCATCTGCTAGATACCATCACTCTCATAAAGCAATCAAATAGTACTGGTCTGATAGCTGGAGAAACCCATCTTTAGCTCCACGCTTTTGTGTAAACAATCACTTTTTTAAATGTCCATCCTAGGCAAAAGCCAATATACGAAAATCAATCTCTAACCCTGTCCTGCCAAGAAATTACAAAGGACCTTTTGAATGATCGAATCGGGAAAGCCTTCATTTTCTCTCTGAGACAATTCAGAGGAGTTGAGGTGGATAGGATTTAAGGAAACATTGCAAGCCGAGTCGTGATCCCCGAGATCTGGTTGGGTAGTCTGGCTAGGCGAGGTATTTTTAGTGATTCCCATTTCTGTTGCGAAGGTTGCTCTGGAACCCTAGCTTTGGCAAAGAAATGAGAATATGGGGATAGTAGAGATGGTGATGGTTTGGTTGAAATCAATTGAAGGATAGCAGATTGGATGTTTGTCGCTGAGAAAGGAACGGTTAAAGAATAGAGGATGGGGAAGGGGGAAGGAGGGGGAA
>Ga0307509_10003230_pt1 | contig 25158 bp, 25 predicted proteins | sample 10_EM_MG_FD_202245 | JGI IMG/M metagenome (GOLD analysis project Ga0307509, IMG submission 202245) | Populus trichocarpa ectomycorrhiza microbial communities from riparian zone in the Pacific Northwest, United States - 10_EM | ecosystem: Host-associated > Plants > Roots > Unclassified | place... | reverse complement strand
GTTCCCCCCATTATCGGTAATGCAAGCTTCAATTCTTGAAGGCATTGATTCTATGTGGCGATTTACACGATCGAGTGGGTAGTTTCTCCACTCCTAGATGTAAATAGTTAATAAAAATAAATTCAAAAGTGAAAATATTAAAAGGGAGAAGGAGATGCTAAGCTGACCTGTTCAAGTACTCGGCGAATATCACGAGCAGTCATTCTGGGACCAATTTGGTCCCGGAGCTTATCCTTAAGCTCAGTCCAGATTGTTTCAATCGGATTTAAGTCTGGCGAGTTCACTGGCCAGACTAGCTTATTCAATCCCAATCTTTCCCGGGGGATATTATGATAATGGTGGATATGCGCAGGTGCATTATCCTCCATTATTATAATATTCCGGCCAGGAAAGTCCAGGATTGCTTGCTGGGTAAAAGGGTAGAGATGGGGATTTAAAATTCTTTCACGATAGATATACCAATCTATCCCCCCCTTTCTATCCACCTTCCTAACCTTTAATTCAGGTTCTGAAAATGGTACTGGGAGCCCCAATCCAGTAGCCCGAATATTTTCTGCTACTTCATGCTCGTACTCTTGTTGTAGTACAACTGATGCCTGCCTCCGCTGTGCTGGTTTTTCATATGGTGAAGCATACATATGATATGGAAGTTCAATTCCTTTATAAATGTATTATATTAGCTTTTATGTACATTAAAATTTAATTATATTTATAATAAATAATAAATAATAGCAATAATAAGAATAATAAACAATGAAGAATAATAAATAAACAAAAAGAATAAACAATAAACAATAAATGTAATATGTAAATAATAATAATAATAATCAATCATACCTGATTTACCATACAAAATTGCTCCCCAAAACATCACCGTTGCCCCTTGGGCAAACTTTCTCTGTATATTTTGGGGGCGGTAGGCCTCACCAGCCCGACGTAGAACCCCACGAGCCCTGCGACGACGCAGGCTCCCCGTCTCAAAATACGACTCATCTGTAAAAATTACAGACCGCCAGTCGTATTCCCGGTGTTCCTGGCAGAAGGCCAGCCAGGCAGCTTGCTGAGCAGGGCTAAGGGTAGGCTTTGTCGTTGGTTTCCGGCGATAAATTTTGTTTTCAGCAAGAACTTTAGATACAGTTTGTCGACTAATATCTAGATTGGCTTTTATTCTTTTTTTTAGCTTTATGTATATATTGAAACTTTAAATAATAATCAAAATAAATAAAAATACATATATCAGTATACATACCCGCCTCAGCCAGTTGGGCAAAAGTCATCCGGCAGTGGTCAGCATCCTGCAGTGCTGTTTCTACCAGATGAGCTTTCTCCGCTTCCGTGAGTGCTTCATTGGATCCCTTCACAGAGGTAGGCAAGGGCTTAAGATTCTCAGTCGTACAGAGATCTTCAATGCCATTTTCGCTGGCTCGTTCTCGTGCAGTTCTGATGATATTTGAACAGGTGCTCTGCAACACCCCTGTTTTCTCTGATATCTCCCTCAAAGTCATTTTCTGCCGTCCGTCTAACATGGCATATCCTAGAATTTGACCACGCTTGCTCAATGATGTTGTAGGTCCTCGAGGAGTTGGCATTTTGGCGGTTTTCTCAGAATCGTGGATCAATATTCTCAAGATCACGGGCTTCATCCCTTTTTATTTACTGACTAATATACAATATGTCCTTTTCTGATTGGCTGCCCCTTTAAATCTGCGCTAATGTACACTAATGCAAGCCCGGTCGTGTTCACAAACGTCACGACGCGACGAGTAGAACTGAATCTCTCTCTAAGACGTCAAAAATTTCCTCTCTTGGACAGGGCGAAAGCACAGACCGCTCCCACCCAATCTTTGGACATCTCAAAAAGCAAAAATATGCCGGACCCTACCAGCAAAGGCAGCTCTAAGATCCCAGTGAGGTTCAATTCTTATCGTAGCAGAACCTCAACACGACAGTTTCTCTCACCCAATCGCCCCCCCCCACCTAAACCCTTCTTATCTCTCGTGACCAACCCCCCCCTCCGATCCCCGAGCAGCACAACCGACAACAACAACAAGAATAACAATAGGAAGACGAAATGGGCTCTGCCGCACATCAAAGCCCGACCATCGCCATAAACAAGATCTACCGTAAAAACTTGAATAATCGACCCATGTGCTACGACACATCATGTGTGGTCCGAAATTTCCTCCTCCGGAAAAGGGGGGGGAAAGCACGCCAAGGAACACGACCCCCTAAAACAGAAGAAAAAGTAAAATAAAAAAAAACACAGACCTTACTAGGAGAGGAAAGTCCGACGTCCAAGAAACATGGTCCAATTGTGATATTCGAGTTTTTACGGTATAGGAATGAATGGAATAAAAACGTAAGATATCAATGTGGGACGAGAAGCACCAGATTCTAGAGTGATCGTCTCCTTTGGCGCCTCGGGAAAGGCCAGCAGGCTACGGTATGGGTGGAGCCGAGGAGATGGGGTACGGTGCCTGTAGGAGACTGGCTTATCCGAACGAACCAGTTAAAGGAATGGCATATGGCACACGTGGGGATCAGGTACGGGTCATGCCAAGAGGTCCCGGAACTATGCTTGCTACTGTTGTCTCGTAAATTCATCTTGTTTGACGCCGGAAGGAATAATTTCTCACCCAAAACTCACTTTTTCATTTGTCCAATATACCTCCCCCTCTCAAAAATTAATATGCCTATCCGGCCTACCTCTAAAGAATGAGAAATACCACGAATTTTCACGAATTTTCATACCCGCCTTCTCTCGCTGGTGAGTTAACGCCCTTGGCTACTGCCGAAACGTTGTGCTCTGCCGGCATGTGAGCACATTCACGGCATAGTATGATATGCTACCGGGAGAGCTCCTGCTCGGGTGTTACGAAATTGGTTTTTTTTTCTTTTATACGGGTAACGATAACATCCCGACCAACTAACCTCCAAGGTTTCTCCATATGGAGCTGTGCGAAGAATTGGAAAAAAAAATAAAGGTGAAGGGGAAATGAAAATCAAATGGCACATGTTAAACTTATGATATCTATGATGATAATAATATTATAGTAGTGTCCTTGGATGACCAAAAAGTCGCATCCTCCTGGGGCCAAGCTTCAGACAAGTAGCCCTATTGTCATTGTGATTGTAGTCAGATACTTTTGGAGCTTCTGGGTTCGTATGACAAATGATGCTATACCAACCCAATGAACCATCCATTTTTGCCCATTTCTGGACGTTCTAGTATGTCCACGACTGGGTTTCATGAACGGCGACCAAAAACGAGTCGCCAACCAGAGCGCTCTTACCACCGGTACACTACTAAGATTCAATAGGCCAAGCCCCACTAAGCCAGGCACCAATCCTCGAGGTCTTGAGGGGAAGATTGTTATGCTATTATGTCTAACAAATCCTTATCACTAGGGTTAGGGTTTCTTTTCCTTCGTGTTTAGATAAAAAATAAAAAAAAATTAAAACAAAAAACATTAACAGGATTTGAACCTATGCTCGCAAAGGAAACAGATTTCTTGTCTGTTGCCCTAACCACTCAGCCACAATGTCTTATTTATTGTACTTTGGGGGCTCGTTGAAAACCGGAAATGGGCATCCGACTCTGATAACCCTATAGCAAGTTCCCCTAAAATCTGGAGAGCAGAAATAAGGATTTGGCCTTGGTAAACCGGTATGATGAAAAGGCTGAAATAAAGCTGGAGATATTTTGCGTAGACAGTATTAACCGCACATCAGCGGAGATGAAAAAACTCCTGTCATCACAATTGCGCTCCCAACCCCACCCCCACCCCCACCCCCACCCCCAATATCATGGAAACCAAAATGTTAAAAATTAAAAATTAAAAAAATGTAAATTTATCGCGGAATACATGGTGGAAGCCAATATTTGATCCAGAGAAATTTCTCTTGGTGGTGTTAGAAGTGCAGAGTGATGAGGAGGATCGCGTTGCCCTCAATCCTTGGTGCGGGGTTAATTCCATCCCATCACAATACGGTAATTACCGTAGTAAGAAATAATGTTCCTTTCCCAAGGAACCTGGTTCTGGAGTAACTTATGATAGACTACAGTATATACTGTATGACCATAAGAGCACCAACCCGGGGGAAAAAGTGATCGGAAACCCCATGATTTGACCAATCCCTACCGTTAGATTTTAGGGGGCAGCCAGTTGAGATTTCGGGTTAAACATGAGGAAAAAAGTTGATCGGAAAGCTGAAGATTTCCCTTCCGATTCACTTACCGTAGAAGGTCAAATAATAGAAACCATGTGCTACGGTTGAGGATTCCCTACTCTACAATAGGGGAGGAAACCACAGCGGGGGAGGGAACCATGTGCTCGGCCCCTCCGAAACCCATAAAAAAAAATTAAAAAAAAACGCCAGAAATTACCAGAGTCGGCAACTCCAACGACATAGCACACGCTCCTATTGTTTTTAATTTTTACGGTACTCGTATACACTTTACACCCTGGCATCTTCCCCATCATGCATCACATGGCGAAACAGGTGTTGTTTTAACATGTCCTATAATACTCTCTCTCTGTGCAGATATTAGAGACTTGGTGATTTCGAATCCAGAGTTCAAATCATAGCAATCTGGTTGGTCCGTAGCCGAATTTTTAACCTCACATCCAGAGTCTCTATTGTGATCTCTCCCGATTGCTTTTGGAACTGATCCCGGCAATGAGCCTCTCTCACCGGACAGTAGACTACTCACTCACTTTCAAGAAATGACATTAAGGCCATGGGGGGCATGAGCAAGACCTCGAGGGAGGTCTCGAGGGGGGGCTTATGCTAGTACGTGGCTACTTACGTCCACTCTCTTGGGGTCTCTAAAATGTGTGTCCGTGCAACTTCTTGATCCTTGGGGAAGGGAGGAAGAAGAGTCTATTTTTATTTTTGTTTTGGGCTTGATTGCATGAATTATTGTACTGATAGGTACTAGCGTGTGGCGCGGTGGCGGGTGATGTTCGGGTAACTGAACCCATGTCACCAAGACTTGAGCTTCATTTCCGAGCGCAAAGCGTTTGGCACTTTTCTTGATATTATCACGTGAGAGCTTGGGTAGCGGATTAGATAATATTTAGGTAAGTTCCTCTCGGCTCTCGCCTCCACCCGAGGTTGGGTAAATTGGTGAACTACAGTATCCAAAAATCTACAATGAGTTGGGCGGCAATGGATATATATACACCTTGTCCTCCCTCGAGATAGGCGCCGAATAACATTCCTTTCATGTCATACGGTAAGATACGCATATCCTCTGAATATACACATCTCCCTCCGCATATCCCTCAGATATACAAGAACCACCCGGTCCCAATTATCGCTCAACCCTCTCCATGTCCACATGAGCCCAAACATACTGCTCCACCTCCTTAACTTCAAGCCCCAACTCCCTCATGTGCTTCCAGCAATACCAAATCGCCTCCACGCTCTTATTCTTCTGGTCCCAATCCTCCCCTCCTTCAAACCTGATCCCGCGAGCACTTCGTCCGTGCTGCTCCTCCCACTGTTTCCGCCTGCGCTGCAGCTCCTCCCACATGGCGTGGCGGTCGAGTGCCTGCATTTCGCGTAGAGCCTGGTGCAACACAGTTCTAATGGAGATCAAGTTTCCCAAGTCCTCTCCTTTCTTGCTGTGGCGCGGGCGATCGCTCCAGAAGCGCTGGCAGATTTGCATGCCAACGTATGAGCCCCGGCGGTGTGTGGCGCCTCGGAGCAGGATGTTGAAGACGTTGGTGTCCATGCCTTGGGTTGTGGTCGCGTCGACACCGAGGTTGCTGAGAGCCCATTTTGTCCGATAGGGGTCGCTAGTGCGAACTGCCTGGTCTAGTACGGCGATCCAGGCATCGCGTGAGATGCCGACTCCTGGATTTACTCCGGGGATGGCCCTCGTTGGAGTGTAAAGGGGTGGTTGTGTCCCAGGGGGGTCTTCGAAGGATGCTTTATCGGGGCTCCCTGGGGGGGGTGGGGACGGATCTGGAGCGGTCCCGGTGGCGATTTCGACGAGGTGGTAGGCTGCGTTCATATCCCTGCGAAGCTCGTTTTGAACCAGTAGGCCGACATCCACGGCGTCGGGTTGTACGCCGTGATTCGTCATGAAGGTTAATACTCCGTGAGCTAGCTCAATTCTTCCAAAGCGTAGGTATGCATTTAGTAATGAGGAGAACATGGCGTGTGTCCCGCCGGTCTCCTTGACCGCTGTTGCGACCAATTCCAGTAACGGATACTTGTTTACCGTTACAGCAAGCATCATGATCGCAGGGGCTATGTATGGACTTGCGTACATCGACTGCGGAATCGCGGTCTGGCCGCTATGGCTAGGCTTTAATAAATCCAACGCATCCTGCAACTCCCGTCCCTGCACGAGCGCCATGAGGTACGCCCCCATGATCCATTCCGGGTGCGAAGCAGTCTTAGACATTTTAACTATATCGGCCCAGATCATCTTTGCGCCGATAACGCTGTGCCGCTTGATAGCCTGGTGAAGCGTTGTGTAAGCGATCTCGAGTGATTTGACTTGATTTCCTAGAGCATCCTCGATCCCAGAGAGGTATTTTGTTAAGCTTGCTTTCTCTGCGAATACGATGTCAGGGTATCGCAGGACACGGGCGATCGCGCTGCGGCGGATAAGCCCAGGAGGGATCATTCGCGTGATAGACAATGCGCAGCTGGCGATTCTCTCGGCACCTCTACCTTCGGCATCCGAGTTTAGCAATGCATTAACGACTCCAGGTATGACCCAGTCCGGGAGTGTAAACGGGAGAGTCTTTATACGGGGCTTGCTGAGCGAGTAGCCCTCTAATCCCCATTTCTCCACAACACCCATTTTCTTGTCCACGTGCAGTCCACGGATCCACGTGGGGTTGTAATCTTTAGGGGATATCTCAACGTAATTGACAAAGTTCCACCTCTGTTTGCGCCTGTGCAGTAGCCTATCCAAGAGATATGTGCCCACGAGACCAAACCCACCCTCGCAGGCTAAGGCCATGACAAGCTCTAGCCAGGCTTCCCGCTCGGCGCAGGACATTCTCCGGTCCGGTGCCTTGGCTCTTTCTATTATGTCTCTAGTTCCAGAGCCCCATGTCATCAAGCGTTGTCGGGCTCGCGGAACTTCCATCCCTCGGTGTTCCCCGTATATCCCTTTCTCCTCCGCTTCTTGTGCTATGATTGCCTCCTGAGCCCGCCATACAGCATCGGACATGGAGGCCATTATTCTCGATCGCAGGAAATGGAGTCGGGGGTATTGGGTAGCAGAGTAAATGGTCATAGGCACCAATCCGGCGGTGTGTATATAGGCTAGTATCTGTCTGGCGGTGGGTAGAAGGTCCGTATACTCGTTTGGGATTTCTCGCGCAGGTTCCGTCCCTTCGGTTGCATCTCGAGCCAGCAACTCCCTTATCCTCTTCCGTGCCTCACCCTGCGAAATCTCACCCTTCTCAGCCTTCTTCTGCAACGTGATCCTTTCCATGAGCTCTCGAATTTCCCTCTCCTCACCCGCCCGGGCAATCATCGTGCCGACCGACCCAAGAACAATACTCAACCCCCTCCTCCGCCGCTCCACATCCCGTTTAATCTCCCTATTAAGAGCCCAAATTCCCGTCTTCCCCGCAATCCCCGCAACATCCCTGCCCTCCCCTTCCCTTATCCGGGGCTTCAATTTCCCGCCGCCAAGGGCGGTGTATACAACTCCTAGAAGTGGATCAGTTCCTTTATCAAGACCGGTATATCCCCTCCCCATAGGCTCCAGCAAGGTCCGGACAATCCATACGGCATCCCTCCACCTTTCACGTAGCACCAGTTCCGTTATCACATCAACCTTATCCGCCCGCGCCGCTTCAAGAAAGACTAGCAGCCCTTGAACGTTAACGTGCTCAACTTTCCACGGCAGGAAGGGCCCTTCCTTTAACTGCTTTAGCCACGAGGCGGGTTTATCGGGAATGCATTTGACACCAAAGTAGTCTCTGTATTTTGGATGGGAGAGGGTATCACCGTACGGTGGAGGTGGCGGAAGTGGCGAGTGATCAGACTTGGGGCTGTTAGGCCTGTGGGGGAACTTATAGTAATTTAACGGAGGAGCAGAGTATTTGAACGATTCACCAGGGTGCGCTTCATTATCCTTATCCTTCTCCCTCTCCCCTTGTTTCTCATTTGCACTGGCATTCGCATTTTCGGTATCTGTTGTAGTTGAGGGTCCGTTGATAGTGGAGTAACTTCTAGCGGTAGAAGGTCGAGAGCGTTTCTGTTTTTTAACATTCGTCATTCGCCATTTTCGCCATTGGTAAGCTCAATCGATGTTTCCCCAGGAGTGATGAATTGAGAAAGGGAGAAAGAAGCATACCCTCTTTTGTGCAGCCGTCGTGAACTGCCATTGAAGCCCGGTTGTGCACCCAATAGGGAACGAGGGGTATAAAAACGGACATAGCACCTGCACTCGATGTTGAGGGACTGATCGAGTGAATTGTGATAGCATGTCATTGAGGATGGATTTTAGGCGTTGGCGATGGACTCCTGCTTTTCCGGAGAAGGAATACAAAGGGTTGATCCAGTCGCCTTATAATGCCACGATGTTGGTACTGGCAGATGTTTTTCTTCTTTTTTCCTTTTCTTCTTTTTTTCTCTACCCTTCCCCTTTGGAGGCTCTGCGGAGGGGTCAGACTAAATTTATGCGTGCCAATGTTCGATCGCATTGGTGGGGTGGATGGTGATTATGTAATGTATTGCCAAGACATCGCTCAAGTTGGACTATTGTAGACCATATTATACTCGGGCACACAGGTACATCCTGTACCAGTCCACTGCATTTTTGCTTATCGGTGGTTGGGGATTTAAATTTGTTGCTCACGCTTTTCAGGTTGCTCCCTGTGCCAATGCTACTTAGTATGATACTGTATGATGCAGTTCCAGTATCCTTTCCCTTACTTCCACGTGATTAGCTAAATTCTGTTATTTATTTATTTATTATTTATTTATTTACTCACGGGGGGGGGTATGTACAACTTAAATTATCATCCTTTGCTTTTGTTATGATTCTTCTTCCGACACTGTTGCCTCGTTTTGGTCGCGTCCTGTTATTTTAGCGTGACCCTCATATCATAACGCAAGACGTCATTCGCCCAGCTGAGACGCGTTATCTCCTTTACAGTACCGTACAAACCCTCCTCCGTCTTGCCCTTCCTCCCATCCATCAACCCACCTTTCTTCTCCCTTCCATCCATCAACCCTTCTTCTCCCTCCCATTTTCTCTCTTTCCCTCCCTTCCTTCCCCTTCCCTTCCCTCCCCTCCCTCTATCTCTCCACCTCACCATCTTAACACAACGCCACCGCGGAAGGAAAACCCAAGTCAACTAAACAATGGGCCACCGAGTCGATCTCGCCCCTAATGCCCGTGCAAGCTGTAAAGCCAGTACCTGTGGTAAAGCTAAAATTGTGAAAGGCGAACTCCGTCTGGGTACTTGGTTCTCAGGGCCCAATTTCGAGTCTTGGTCCTGGCGTCACTGGGGCTGCGTCACTCATAAGCAGATTGTTAATGCGCGCGGGGAATTATTGCCGCGGGGCGAAGAGGACGAGGAAGGTAAGGAAGTGAATATGAGCCTTTTCGATGGATGGGAGGAGTTGCCGGATGAGCAGAAGGATCGGGTTAGGATTGCAATGGAAGTAGGACATGTTGATGATGAGGACTGGAGAGGTGATGTTGGCTTGAATCGCAAAGGTGCAAAGAAGACTGCCGCGACCAAAGCACAAAAAGCATCTGCGAAGGCTAAAGAGAAGAGCACGCCCGCTGCAAAGAAGGGGAGGAAGAAGGATGACGATGAAGAAGAGGAAGCAGTTGAGTACGTCGACCCTGCAACTACCCCCAATACTGCAAGTTACTAACGCCCCCACAGAACCGACGAGGAACCTGCCCCCAAAAGGTCAACCAAAAAGACCTCTACCGCGTCTACAACCACACCCAGGAAGCGCACTCCCGCCAAAAAATCAACTCCAACTCCCACCCCCTCTCCCTCCCCATCCTCTGAACCCGTCAAGTCCAAAAAACTCACTACTTCCAAAAAGGCCGCGAAGCCCATCCCTGTTACAGAGCCCACCCGCCCCCGGTCCTCCCGCGCAACCGCCGCGACTCCAAAAAAATATGCCGAAGTCAACGAATCCGCCGATGAGGACTCTCCCCCCACCACTCGTAAGTCCCGCACTCTTGGCAGAAACGCGAAATCGGCAAAGGATGGGAAGAGGAATGGTGGGAAGGGGAGAGGAAAGAAGGCTGGCGACGATAACGGTACCGAAGGCGAAGACGCAGAGATGGCATTGCATGTCGATGATGGCGTTGGGGAAGATACCATTGACCCACCAGCGCCAAAAACTCAATCGAAAGGTAGAGATGGTGGGAGAAAACGTGGGGCTGCGACTGCCGTTGGTGATGTTCAAGATGAAATCGACGAGGAGGAAGGGTACGCCCCCTTGTTGCCACAACTAGAGCTGAGATTGTGACTAATTTGGATACTGGAATAGGCAGCCCAAGAAGAAGCGCACCAAGGCAAAGCCCACCCCCACTAAAAAGGAGCAATCGGTCAAGACCAAGAAGGCCACTACTACTCCAGCTTCCGACAGGAAGACTAAGACTAAAGCTAAAGATTCTGCAAAGGAAACCTCCGAAGCAAAGGAACCTAGAAGAAGCATCTTTGGTGGTGGTCCTTGCTCATAAGGGAAGGTTTGGATGGACTGGTGCAAGGTGTAATGTTGAATCGCCAGGATGGATTACGAGATACCTTTCTTTGTTTCTCCCTCTCTTTTCTAAGTTGTGCTTGTTTATCCCAATTATCCGCTTTACTTTTCCTTATTTTCTTGCTTGCCATTTTTACGTCGCTGGATTCTCATTTTTCTTTTCGAAAAACTACTGTTGTTTATACTCGCGAGCACAAGTTCGGTATGCTATAGGCACCTAGTTAGCTAAGCTCATAAAAGTTTTCATCAATTATGCTGCGATGGCATCATACGAGATAACATGTGTGATTACGGGAAGAGGAAAAAAGAAATGTCCTTTCTGGGCTTTCCACTGCATAATACCAATTTGTTAGCCAGCACAGGTAAGAATCACAAAGTTTGATAATGAAGGGCATTCGCAGAGAGCTCGAGAACCAGTGTTTTCGTTAACTATTTTCATTTACTATAGTCCCCACTAAACGCTAAGTGCCGGTGTGGGGACCTAGGAGCTTGCTTGCTGCGACGGCAACGAGTCAGCCTGCCCTAGACTAACTCATGTTGCGACAAGCCAACATCAAAGCCAACTCTTCTAGGATCTCTGACACCCCTATTTTACAAGTTAGCTTGTTGTCATAGTAAACACTTCTATTGTTACCAAGATAGTGATCCCTAACTTTGTGCTCCGAAATCCCTCTACTCGTACTGGGAATAGCACTAGAGCTAGCGGCCAGCAAGTACTCGAGTAGTCCCTGAGGAGGGGAAGGCACCCGGCAGGGTGGGTGGAAAATATTAGAATTCGCCAAGTGGTCAAGTGATGGTTTAGTTTAGATGGATTTTGCCTTTCTGTAATATTGTGTCATTCTTAGGTTAATGGCCAACCGCTTGACAATCCGTGTCTGAGCGGATGATCGTAAGAGCCCGGAGGTACTTAGCACAGTGCTAGGGTATTGTCGGAGGAGCCATTAGGAAAGCACTCGGGTGCTTGAATATGCTTTCACTTGTGTGCCTGTTTGGTCATGATGTTTGTTAGATAAAATGGCGGCTCTGTGAAAATCTACAGGAGAAGAAGATGACAAGAACTGGGATTGTTTTGTGGATATGACTTGGTTTGGTCTATTGTGACTTCCGTAAACCTTCCTGCGGAAACACCCACCAACGAACGCCTACCCCCCGGGAGGAAGTCCGTCGGTATGGTAGAAAAGGGTGGAAAAAATGGATCAGCAAGATTATGGGTTGTAGTGATGAGGTAGATTGTATAAGTGGAAAAATTCTTGTTTTGGTGGTTTATTTGAAATCCAGATTGAACGGGTGGGTATCTTGCAAGAACAATTTTAGGGGGACAAAGTTCGTGACACCCCTCTCCCGTTTTGCACCAAAAATGGCTGATTTCGGACGCTGATAACACATCATAAAACTGTGTAGATTTAATGAAACCAAGATATGATGTACAGTGAAACCTCCGATGATTCCCCAAGGTAGGGAGTAGCGCAAGGCGCGAAATAAGGGGAGGATGGAGACAGAGGAGAGGGGTCTTGGCAGAGGGGTGGCTGGTGTTGAAAACTGCAGTTCAATGGCCGCGCTTGGTGCGGGATGTGCCAGCCCTCTCTGCCCGCACTGGCCGCAGTGGTATACGTAAGCACTAGTCAGAGGACGCGCAAGCCTATGTTTTTGTTTTCACCCCCTTGTTTCTACCTTTTCTTCCTGTCTTCTCTCATGACACACCTTTGCTCCTGTACTGTGCACACAACTTTCCTCATCACTTCCTTTCATCAACTTAACACAATCAATCAATGATCTTCATCTCCATCGAAGCGGTTTCACTCCACTGCGTAGAATCCCAACCGTAAATCATTTCCTTCGCAGTCGCTATTTGCAACAGCCCGACATGACTGGCTTTCAAGTGATATCTCGTGATGGTGAAGAGAAAGGGAAATTTTGCGTAGAACTTGCATATGATGCACAAAGAACTGAGTAGAGACTATGAAATTCAAATAAGAGTGTGCGGCCAAGGCAGACATAACTAAGGACTATTTTCCACTTTGAAGTATGACAAGGGACTACTTTTGCTGGAAACAAGATCCATGGAATGTCCTGGAAATGGAAATTATAAGGGGCCTAGAATTTTCGGAGTGATTTCCCAGTTGTCAAATGTCAAATGTCGTGAGTCTGTAAACACTGGAATTGCTAGGGGGTTAGAAGTCTTGGAGGTGGGAAATATCGGAGGTTTCACTGTAGGTAATAGTTGAAACTTTCTCGGTAAAAAAAAATTATGAGAATTTTCCCATTCTCCCACAAGGGCCGGGAGCTTAGGATTGTCATTGGATGTGGTTGCAATGTACCTTTTTTATGGGACTCTCATACAAAATCAGAGGTACCTTTCGCCCACCATCAACATTTCTCGTATTGCACCATGTGCATTAACTAATAGAGCTTGTCACATTAAATGATAATATCTAGATAAGTCTAAAGTAAAGACCCTGAGGAATTTTAACTTTTTTTTTTTGCAAAGCAGCTGGCTGTGATTTTGAGGTGAAAATGCCCATTTTTGTGTAAAATTGCCGAGGGGGGGACACAAATTTTGCCATAAGCTTGTACTGTACGGCAGTACTCGACCACTCGAACCATGATCAAATTGCTAGAGCTTGTAGATAGTGAAATCTATTGCATCTCTCAAAAAAACTACTCAAAACATCCTTATTCCTTCTTCTTTAGTCTCATTATGGTGATATACAACTTGATAAAATATATAGAGATAGGTGCGTGGAGTGTGATTAGCTCAACTTGAACTGCCCAAGATTAATAGCATCCCACAACACCCCCCACTTTTCCCCATCTATTGGCGCTCCTACTATAGTAATCCTTATCGTTCCGCCGAAGGTTTTCCACCCTTTTCTACCATACTCGAGCACGAGACTCGCGGCAAAAATGGTGAGCAGAATGGCATGTAACAACCCAAACCATGCTACTTCATCCTTTCCATCGAGTACATTCTGGGGTGGTAAAAGAAAATTCAAAAAAATTCATATTCTGGTCTAAAATTCTTTAGACACTTTGGCACACAGCAATGCAAAGTTGAAGTTGGAAAACAGCGCCAAACCTTGCCATTTTCCATACAAAATAGTCAGAAATTGTATCAAGGCCAATGTATTGTGCCTGGATAAAATTAACCGATCACAGGGTGAGAGAGGCAACCTATCACTCCCGGGCCCCCACAAAAATGATTGCCACTCAAAAGGCACCTCATAACACCTTCTATTCTTTTTATATATATTAAGGCTAATGCATAATGTGCTAAGTACTGATTGCTGCTATGTATTTATTATCTTTACTTATTTTTCCTGGTTGGGTTGGGGTGGCTGTATCGAGGAGGTTGACAAATCACGGCGAAAACTATGAGGGTTCGTTGATTTGATAGGTTAATTTTGTCCACGCCAATACCAACTATAGCTCCCTTGGCAATCCCTCAACCAGTCTAAATACGGAGCTCTAGAGGGTTGGGAAGTGGAATCTAGGAGAATTGTTGCACAAATAGGGAGAAGATTTGGCCCAAATTTCTTCACTGAATGAGTAGCTAAATGGTTGTGATTATAACTATTCTCAGTGGAAACCCTTGCACTGCTCATTACCGGTACTTTTGTCGCCCGCCTCGTATCGTTCCAAATGGTTCCATCTGCTGCCATCCCCCCCCCCTTTTTTTCCCATGATGTTTATTTACGCCTCACTGTCAGATTTACACTGCTCTAGTCATAAATGCTTAGCGGCATAAGCGATATCACAAACTCGCCTAGTGATCCCGATAGGTCATTACAATAGTCTCATTTCCAGTCTCCCCCAAATAACGAGGTATTTGGCCAACAAAAGATCCAATCCGTCAAAAGTGAAGTAGGGCAACAAAAAAATAAGTTACTTGCTGCTGATCCCTATTCGTCGGCCGATGGTAAATTTAAACTCGCAGTAAGTCGGCCCGGGGGGTGGGGGTATGTCGGGAAGAGACATACCGGCACCGGTATAATACACAAGTGCCTTGGAGTGAGAATAAACATCTGACGTCATCCGGAGTACCGCAATACCGGTACCTGTTTTGTTTTTTCTTTTTCGCCTATCTCTAGCACGTTAAAATTAAGAGTTTTCTGTGTAATCTGTCTCGGATTCGCAAGAAAACGCTTTCGCTTTTACCCCTTCTGGCCCAGACCGGGTTTACCCTTGACACCTGACAGATTGAATTTTGTGTTTCAGCCACCCTCCTTTATTTCAACGTACTCGTACTAACTTAGAGGCAGGCGAATAGAACCAAATAATGCGGTACCGTAAAAGCTTGAATAATTGAACGGTGTGCTATGTCGTTGTACTCTCCTCTCACAGTATGGTCAAGAAACTTTTGTCTTTTTTTCTGTCTCAGAGGAGGGGAAAGGGGCCGTGTTTTTGCTGTCTTTTTTGCCCCCTTTCCAGAGAAGGGAATTTTGGACTACATATGTACTGTACCTCAAAAACCGAAATAATTGGACATGCCACTAGGGCGTCCAGAAGTCCCCCTTCGGATTAGGGGGGGAGAAGACACTGGTTCTCCTTCAGCCCTCACCTGAGACAACAGACTTTACCAGGAGAGGCAACCCCAACGTCTTGGCGTGATGCCCAATTATTTCGGTTCTTACTGTAGCGCACCGTCCAATTATTCAAGTTTTTACTGTATTCGAGTATTTACTGAGTACGTGTACTGGTACCCGCATTTACTCGATTCGCCACCCGCTGGTGGTTAATCTCGGCATTTAAAAAGTTAGAAGTGTTGTGTAGTACGGGTATTGCTTCTGGAGACCTGGAGGTGAAGTGTGTAACCTTCACAGTCTGATTTTTTTGGATTGGCTGAGAGCTGCCAATTATTATAGACAATTTTCAAGTTTAGAACCACGACAGATTCGATATTTGCACAGAAGCCACTGTATGGTACTCGTATAAGCGCTAGGGGGTAAGTGCAGATACTTTAGTGCAGTACAGAAAGCCCGAAATGAAAAAAGTTTCCGCACAGTTAATTTGGGTTAACCAGCGAAATAATCCCTGTCTTGTGGGAGAGCTTTTTTATTTATTCTATATTTTATATCTTTACTATTATTTTCTTTGGATTTTGGCCATCCGGGATGGCGAGGTGCGACTGTACTGTACCCGTATAGTGGGAAAGCGATAGGGGGGAAAAGTGTGTAGCCCCCTTCGCAAGGCACAGGGGGAAAGTTCTCGCACCGAAATGGAAAAATAAAAAATAAATAAAAGAATCTGTCCGTCCTGGGTAGCGAAGTGACTTGGGACGACGGGTCAAGCTTTGCTGTGGAATTTTTTGAATTCACAGCCTTTCGTACGGGAAAGCGAGGTATCGGTATTATCGAGTTCAGGCGGGACAGAGGGGGTTAACTGTACTAGTACTGTACAGCCTCGTTCCAAAAGTTCTCAAACCCTGGCTGGTACGGTACTATGACAAGTTTTTATACTAGATGTATTATGCCCCTTAGTGTCACAGTACTAGCTTAGGTCCAGAACTTTAGGAGCAAGGCTGTACTTAGGAAGGATACCGCATTTTCTGGGTAAAATTGATCGTTTTCACGCTGAGAGGTCAGAATAATGTGTGAGTCAGCATTTTTCACAAAGTAACCCTTCCCGGCTAGCTATTTCCTCTAAATCGGTGGCAAAAGTAGCCCCACAGTAAATATCTATGAGAATCCTACCCCTGGGGGAAACTCTTTCCTCAAAGATGTTCGAGTATTTCGCCACACTTTATTTTGACCTCTTAGCGTGAAAACGAGCTTAACCAGATAATGCGGTATCGCAAGTCATTTGACTGTGAAGGATCTCACTAATTGTCTTTCGCAATTTTATCGACTTGTTAAGCTAAATATATCGTATCGAGGCAAATGTCGTAATTTATAGGGATATTCGGAGATTGCGAATCGAGTGAGGAGATATCATACGGTATAGCTCCGGACATGTAAAAGGGACCCACCCCTTCCTGTTCACTTTTTTGTGAATTTGAAAAAGGGCTGTTTCTGAAATAAAAAATGTATTCCTGGGCATTCCCCCTTCGACTACTAGTAGACATGGGGAATCACTCGTGCTACATATCCGGCTAATTTTCTACCGCCTGACCTCACCTTGGTCTCGATTAATAAAACAAGTCCATAGCTCTATTCTCGCTCCATTTCTCCTCATTTCTGTGCTCTTGTTTTCTTCTCTTCATTACATCGATTATTGTCATTCATGTCTTGTCCTCTTCTTTTGTCCTTGCCTTGAGGGTCGGCTTCACGCGCCCAGAACTGTACCGAGGCCAAAGTACTTGGGACTGGACGAAAGTGATATCACTAGTGCTGTGCACAGATACTGTAAGCTTTCAGCCCGCTCTTGGCCCTTACTCCTGCCCCTACCATCACTCCAATCCACCCCCGAATAGAAAGCCCTTCCCCTGCATATCTGCATTCCCGACATACCCCGAATCGACATACCCACCGGTGCGAGCTTATTGGTCACGACCCATATCGACTGTGCTCGAGTATCGTATCATCTCCAGAAATCAGTTTTTCGCCAAGACCAGGCTTTGCCTGCCCTGCTCTTGCATATCAGGCTGTAGGCAGCAGCGATTACGACACCTTCAGCCTGACACTCAGCCGCATTGTTGCAGACACCTAAAATCCGCCCCTTGGTTCCTATGCTGACTGAGGACATCAAAGAAACCCATTTCAGACCCCAAGCACCGTCAAACCTTAAATGACGCCCGGTTTTGGCGAGAAATAGCGCACCTCGGGGTAATAAGGTACTTGTGCGAGCGGGAGGCAAGAAGTGTGAATAGCGTGGCAGATTGGTGCCTGAGACATCGAGTTTTGTTGCGTGGGAAAAAAACACAACAACGTGCAACCATCTTGTTTTCTTGTTCAGTGTGTTTTTGCTTCTCCCTGACCCCCACTAAATGACTTTTCTTGGCAACCCTTGTACAAAATAAGTCTTGACTGGTGCTTGTTACGAGTACTGTACTCATTACCGGTGAGGGATAGGGCAATTTGATAGGGTGCGGTAGTCGCTGGGCGTTTTTCGTTGACTGTGAATCGCTCATCGGTAGAGAGCATTGAGAGAGGAATATCTGCAGAAAACGCACTTCCGGGGGGTATTCCTAAGTTGGACGAGTGAAACCACACCTTCCTTCCTTCAATGTGCTACTGGGGATTAGACAAGGTATATGTGGCATTTGATCACTACCTGTAAGTAATGCTGTTTGTTAGTATGCGCATATGACTGGACTATTCACAGATGAGATGCATTGGACTCAGTGGTCGGTTCACGACTACCTTCATCTTACCCGCGTCAACTCCATTACCCCTTTGCTCTCTTTGTCGCTGAGGTTACACTGTATAGGTCCAGGATATTTTGTTCTTCCTATCGGCCAGTAGAGCAGGGTCACGAACGATATTTGGAACGCAGGGCAAGCCCGGTAGTCACGCCATCATCCCCCGGGGTCAATCCGGAGAAACACTGGCCGTCACTCGCTCTCCCCAGAGACACTAAACCGTTTCTAGAATGGGGCTATTGTTGCCCAACTACCGTGTACTCGAGCGCCCTTCTTTTTGGTTCTTTTTCCTTTCTTTTTCTTGCACTCTTTTTCCTCCCTTGTATCTTTCTCCCTCCTCCCCTCCCCTCCCCCTCCCCACCAAGCAACGGCCTCGAGGAATGTCTCGGCAAATGCTTGCGTTTGGCGAACCCTCTGTTGGAAATGATTCCTGGATTTTTTTCCTTTCTCGGGCGCGACAAAGTACGGTAGGAGAAAGGGGGTATCTGTGACGAAAACACGAATCAGCAATCAATTTCTTCTTTGTCCTTTTTATTTGCTCCAGCGTAACAGAACATTCTAGTACCATAATGAAAAGGGGGCATGTAAGAATAATGAGAACCTGCATGATGGATCATTTCTTTTCTTTTCATTTTCATAGGCCAAGAACGCCGCGCCGGCAGTAACGGCTCCAACTCTCTCTAATCAAAACCCCTGCCAAATCTTTCGACAGACAACACCGATGCCATTCTTTCACTTATTCCTTCGGTGCAATGACCCTAAATCATGTGAAGAATTCATCTGTAGAGCCGATTCGATTCATGAGAGGGTGGTTCTTGCTGTAATAAGCTTGAAATTGAGTCAAAAATTTGGTGTTGCCGCTGGGATGGGGAAAAAACCGTTTTGGCTGAATAGTAATTTATTGTATTAAAATGCATCGCCTAAAGGAGTACCGGTATGGTCACCCATCATATCGGGCCCAGTGCGTTGACCCAGAGTGCCGGGACAGTACAATAGATTCCTACCGGTGGGTACTGCCATTTATGGGCTCGCGCGTTTTTCTGATCCAGTAAAAGCTCAAATGACGGAACTAAGGCGAGCGGGCCAACGACAGAGCAAAAACATGGTCCCTCCCCCCGGTTCCGAGACAGAATAAAAGCAAAAAGTCGACCCGCCTCGGGAGGGGAGGAGCGCCATACCGCATGGTTTAACTCTTTAAACCTTTAGGGGTATTATAGTACTGCGGGGTTGGTCTGATTTGGGCGAGCTACTTTAGTTATCCACCATCGAGCAATGAGCAAAGACACTGATCAATTCCAGTCCCTAGGTGTGTAACTTCAGCTCGGCCACACCTTTAGTCTAGGAGGTTTCGAAAACCAGTTCTCTATGGTACAGAAACCTCGTATGCTTGATGCGGTTATATCCTATTCACGACAGATCACTCGCGCATCTAACCCCCTGCCCCTGGGAATGGGATGAACCACAAGCTATCCCAACAGGCCGTGAGGAAAAAAACAAAAGCGTTCCTTACGCAGGGCGGGACAAAGCAGAGTGGACGGTCCGGTATTATTTCCATCTCCCAGGGCGAGCGCGACACGGTAATCTACTACTTCCTGTTTTGTGGGAGGTCTCATCCACCATTTGCAACGCAAGAGTGGCTACTTAGGATAGCCATGAAACTGAACTTCTGAGCGGTAACCCGTGACGGAACTCAGTCATTGGGACGAAATAAAGGAAATCAGTGTTCATCCACTTACCATCGAGATCTTCCTCCTCCTCCCGGGCCCCCAATTTCCCAATACCGAGCACCAAGCATGCGGATCCCAAAAACCCAACAACCCCTGGACCCGCATACGCTTGATGTATATAAGTGTATATAAGTGAGCGTGCGCCCTCTTCCTCTAGGCACTTCTGCCGGAAACGTGCAACTTGTACTCTTACGAACCGCTCTCCCGGGACTCTTCTCTTGGACCTCTATTCTCACCCAGCGTTCATCCACCCGTAGATCCGGTCCCGTTCCGCAGTCTAACACCAAACCAGAACTTGCACGTTTTGTGACAAGCGAAAGACTCTGATTATCTAATAATAATATCCAGCAGGCCCCGTGAAGCCATGCCCGGACATTCCGCACCCGCTGTCATTTCCACCTCTGAAGGTAGGGTAATTATCGTGAAAGCACCCCCTTCTCCGATCCCTCGAAATTTCTACCTCGTCTTGCTCCTGGCAATGCGGGTCGATCTCCTTTCTCCTGTGTTATCCCAAGCTACCCGTTAGTTCTTGAAGGAGAAATTCCCCAAGTTTTGCGGGTGGACCGGTGATGAGTAAGAGTCTTGGCTCAAGCTTCACAAGGTTGCGAAGGGAGCGACTTCCAGCCTCACCCGGCTTCACCCCTCACAACCCCAATCCCAAGGAAGCACTAGAAGTGAGCAAAGCTGACCATGTCGATATATAACCGAGGTAGCAGAGGACAAGATTGCGAGAGAGAAGAGGAGAATCAGGGCTGCCGAATTCGAATCCCGTGCCAGGCGCATGGGGATTACCGACGAGAAGCTTATTGCTGAGAAGATCGCGATTTTGGAAGGTATGTGGAGTGACGAGCAAAATGGTGACAGTATCGGGGTTAGTATGCTTCATTCCTTCCCTTCGGGGGTTGTAGTGGGGTCGTTACTGGTTGGAATAGGGGGTTAATTGCAATTTAGCACGATGGCTGGTGGCTCTTAAATGTCGCAACGGGCACCGATTAGCAATCTCTTAGAAAACTCGGTACGTACCCAGACTTTCCACATCACTAATTTCTGCTAAGTGGTCCTAGGTATTAGATTTCCCTCCGTATTCCGCATAGTGTGCTAGAGGTGCTCTCATTTTGGTCGGGTGGTGGTTGGCTATTACCGAAGGCTCTGTTTTCTTGGTTCGGGATTGTTCGCGCTCGGGCTCCGCCGCTGTCTTAGCGGGTTTAATTTTCTTTTATTCAATTTCCTATTTTATATGTTAGTGTTAACCCGACATCGTGGTGGAGATATGAGTATTGATATATCTGAGTGTTATCCGGTGAACTATGATATCCTTGTTCAAAAACTCCTGAGGAACTAGAGAGATTTGTGAAAATAGTTCATCTTGTCTTAGACATCTCTTAGGCCACTATTACGGCGTCGCGCCTAGACTAGTAGTGACCATGAAACACGGCCGGCCTAGGCGAACCATTGACCGCCAATGATAGACCCACAGCTTTACCAAAAAGAGTATCTTTCTTTTTTTCTTCCCAGACCAACTCTGCAAATGACCACTCCGATCCGAGGCGCAATGACAAAAATAATAATTTGAGACTCCCATCGTCCCCTAGGGCTTCCATCGCAGCAAAATACCGGTTTTTTATTTTTATTTTTAAATCCGTGGTATTGTTTTAGGTAACGTATTGGACCGGAAGAGGATCAGACGGGGAAAGTGGATCGGTTAAAATGCACCAAGAGGAATAAATACAAAGATAGAAATCTCAATTGACGCGCAACCCTGAAAAAGATGAGACTCAGAAAGGTAGGAAATATTTTCTGATAGTACACCGTTTTTAGATTTGCTAGTTTTTTTTTTTTTTTTTTTTTTGAGCTGAATTTGGAGGATTAATTTTGTCGAACTTCCCGTAGTGATTTGTGCAAAAGGTTCACGTACAAACCGATTCATTTCTGCGTCTGATCCACTTTCTGGTCCAGTATGTGACATGCAAGCAAAAGGAAACACCTCCCCGGGCACAAACCGTTGCATCGGGAGAAAAAATCTCATCGCAAAGAAAGCCCAAAGCATTAACAAAGGAAAAAACATCCCAACCCTGTCTAACGCCCTCCGATCCTACAGTCCCGCTGGTGTCGGGCCAACCGCACGTCCCCTCCAAAAAGGAGAAAAGCAGGCAGAAAAGGAAAAAACACCGCCGGTAGACTGCGACAACGAAGGAGGGAAGCTGTTTAAACTAAGCGCACCCATTTTCATTGTTCGGGGATGTGGGGAACGGGGCAGACCATTTTCAATTTTGAGGATCAAGAAACCTTTATGGTTCAAAGTCAAGACCAGACGGGAAGCCTGGTGCTGACCCATGGAAAGGATGTGCGTCTTGGCGGAGCCAGAGGGAGGGTAGCCAGAGGTAGTGCAATACTAGTCACGTATTGCTGGTGGCTGTAGCAGATATGGAGGAATTCAACCGGTCGGGGGATGTTGCTGATCGGAGGTAGTTGTAATTTCTAACCTCCCCCGAGATAGGCGAGAGATGCCACTAGGGGGGGCGAGAGGGAGGTGGCAGTGGGATGCTAGCCGTTAGCAGTAGGGTGCCAGCCGGGAGCGGAGTAGTAGGATGCTAGCCGGTAGTAGTAGGGTGCCAACTGGTAGCGGGGTGCTAGTCAGTAGTAGTAGGGTGCTAATGATTAGCAGTAGGGTGCCAGCCATGGTGTTTTGTTACACGAGAAGACCATGCCAGCACACTTGTGAAACTCCAAGTTCAGTGGCCTGGTAGGATCGTGAGATTTTTGTGTGTGGTGTTGAACCTCTTCCGTACCTTCCTAATTAGGAAGACAAACAGCGGGGCCTGGAAAATTGGGAAAGTGGAGCTTGGCCGTAATACCGGTCCTTGACAGGTTACTATTTCTTGGGCTGGCGAAACAGTGAAAATTTGTGCCACCCCTCTCGGCGTCTGAGACAGAGATTACTAAGATACTCTCCCAGTGGTATACGTAGATACATTCATAATATTGTTGCTATTATTAGCTATGGTCTGGTGCTTGCTCACCTGAGAATTTGTAGTACTCGGGTACCGGTACGGTAAGTAACAAAGTTGCTTGTTAACTTGTGTCTCAGACACTCGGGGGGTGGCATGAAAATTTTCCACCGTACCGCCAGTCCATGAGATACAGCCTGTAGAATTTCAGAAACCGTGCACCTTATTCAACATTTTTGTTGGGAGGCAGGGTAGAGTACCGAAGGTTTAGGGTTTTGCGATCGGGCCAATAATCTGTGCCTGTTGCGAGGTGCCCCTAACTTCTGGGTTGGGCCAGCTTCTAGAATTCTGCCGTCGCAGTGGGAAAAAAAGTACCCTAGTCTCCCTGAAAATGAGACAGGCCTTTTGCTGGCAAGCCGTGCAATGGTAGGTGCATTCTCGGACGCTTTGTTGGGTAGTATTATTGGACAGTACTCGAGGATAGGATGCGAGCCGTGTGACTGTGTGGTAAATCCATTATCAGATACCCGACAAGTGCCTCTAGATTATTATAATTGTTGACAGATGCAAGGATCAGGAAGAGGCTACCCGTTGGCAAATTATTTTTTATCTCGGGGCTGCTAGGTGCCCGGCCACCGCCCCTGACGCTGAGCTTTGTGGCGCAACGAGCATGACAATGTCGCTGATAGGATAATGTCGGGTATGCCAAATTCGGTCGCAACCACCCAGAGTAAATCCTCTCTACTTACTAAGTCAACAGGCTCAATTTCCCTTGAGACGTGACATTGTCCTGTCGACGGCATTATCCTGTCATGTTCTTTACCTAGGCACACAAATTCGGGCACGTCATAATGCAGGGGCAGGGGAGAGGGCAGGTGGTAGTGTGGGATGGCAGTTGACCGGACACCCCCGGGGAGTGATGCAACGCTTTACTTCCAGATATCTCAGTACAATAGGGCCCGTTTACTTAGAGACGGCTGTCTAACAGCCCGAGACGATGCCGACGGTTAAGGGAGGTTAGACAGTGGAGGGGGTGAGGCAAAGTAGACCTTTCCCCAGAGTAGGCAACGTAACCTTTTGATGGTCTAGCCACACTAATCTAGGACCGTGGAAAATTCGCCAAACACTTTCTCACCGTTAATCAGATAACGCTGGAGACGCCACCGTCTAGTTTACTCACCTATTATAAATTTAATTTTTAGAAATAGACAGTTAGATAAACGGGCTTTAAGCTATATACTAGACAGTATATTATCTAAATATGCAACTACTCTATTTTCTTTACACACCTTCAACTGTATGATATAACTTTCTTTGACGGTCGGCACTGTCTCTGGTTGCTAGACGGCCGTCTATAGGTAAAGGGGCCCTAAACCTTCTGAAAAATCATTACCACTCAGCTGATACGATCCATAATAAGTTCTTCTGTTTGCTTATTAAAGCTGATGGATGGTATTCTGAGTACTGATTACTGCTATGTATTTATTTTTAATTATTTCTGTTGCTTGATTTCGGTGAGGTTGTCTTCACAGCAAAAATTATTTGTTTGCCCGGGCCAATTTTATATAGTAGGTTGGGACAACCTATCGCCAATTGGGCAAGGCGCACAAAGGTCGGCTCGGACAAAGAGAATGGTGTCTCAGAGATGGTCGGCAAAACGTACTCCCGGTTGCTGGGCCATTGCGGGGTCATAGCCCAAAGAGACTGGGTCTGTGAACTCCCACTAGATCACCGCCTGCCACGCTGCGAGACTTCGACACCCTCATCTTTCCCACAGATCGCGTTCTTTATTAACTGCTCGCGTTTTTGCACCCGCGTTTTTTGCATCTCAACGAGTAGTTTCTATATCTCTCCACCTAACTGGACCAAGAAACATACACCAGAAAAGAAACCCGATGGCCCCCAGAAGAGCCAGCACACGCGGTGGGACCTCCGCACCACCAAGCAGGCGTGGAACAAGAGGTGGAATTTGGAAGAATCCACGGACTCGACAAGCTCCAACTCGATACGGCCTACACCCGGAACCAGCTCCCAGTACCCCACGAAGTGCCGAGACCAACGAATCCGGAAGCAGCAGCGTGGAACCCGAACCCAGTATACCTGAATATAGTCACTCCCCTCAGAGCAACGAGAGACAACCCAGCTTAGCCCCAGTATCCCCAGAAAACCCAAGGCCACCACCTGCCACCCCTACGACTGAAAGCGAACCGGAATCACGCTCCCCATCCTCACCTCGCTCAGGTCGTACTATTAGCCTCGGCACCATGCGGCAACTCCTGCGCTTACACGAAGAAGATATCATAGACCGCGTTGTCCAGCGACTATGATCACATAATCCGGTTGCCCATATAGACAATACAGCCAATGCCAATGACCCTATTCGAGCAACTCAGGACCTTGAGCTCAACCCAACCTTAACGAGAATTGCGGAACTGGAGGGAGAGCTAGCCCAATTGCGGGAGGAAGCCCA